>Ga0315274_10000795_pt1 | contig 48992 bp, 34 predicted proteins | sample YL17G02_20_MG_FD_203700 | JGI IMG/M metagenome (GOLD analysis project Ga0315274, IMG submission 203700) | Sediment microbial communities from Yellowstone Lake, YNP, Wyoming, USA - YL17G02_20 | ecosystem: Environmental > Aquatic > Freshwater > Lake > Sediment | place: USA: Wyoming | collected... | reverse complement strand
GCTTCGAACGGCCCCGCGTGAAACCGGATTACCAAGGGATCGAACGTGTTGTCTCAGCCCGGCGCAGGGCGGCGTGAGGGTCTCATGGCAGGGCTTGGTTCGAAAAGCATGGGAAGCGCCGAAGGCGCGAGAGGACGAGGGCAAAACGATGCAGTGATCGCCCCTCGGAGACGGCCTCCCACGTCGGGGGCGCCCGAACTGCATGCGGCTTGGAGGTTCGTCTCGTCGGACGGCTCAACTCCGCAACGGGCGTTGCGCGTGGAGTCCGCGACGAGAAATGCGTTCGACGCCCTCTCGGGGACGCCGCACCGCGGAAGATGCGACTTGGACCCGCTCTCTCGTCCCCTCATGACGCGCATCGCTCTGTCGGCCGCCGCGGCCCTCTGGCTCAGCGCCTGTTCGGTTCTGGCTCCTTCGCGTCTTCGTTCCCCCGTGGAGCCCTTTGCCCGCCCCGAGACTGAACCCGACGCGATCGCCCGCGCCATGCGTCAGCGCCATCCGCCCCTCCAGACTTTGAAGGCCAAGGCCGACGTCGTGGCCGGGGGACGGGTCCTCAAAGGCAAAGGTTGGTTCACGTTGCTGGTCCTCTACCGGTCCGAGCCTCGCGCCGTGGTCCTCAGAGCGGAGCGGCATCCCGCGGGCGAGTTCTTTCGACTGGTTCAGAAGGGCGGGGAGACGACCATCTTTCTCAAGCAGAGAAACGCGGCGTTCCGGGGAAAAGCCGCCGAGCTCGCGAACGACCGGCGACTTCTGCTCGGCCTCACCCCTTCCGACGTGGTGCGGGCGTTTCTCGTCGGACAAGAGGCGGCCGCCCTCGTGAGCGACTCGCCTTCAGGCCTTCGCAGGCCCGGTCTTTTCCGAAAGCGCCAGACTTTCCGCGCTCCGCTTTCCCGCAACGGCCAGATCGTCCTCCAGATCCGCCGCGCCGACGGACTCGTTTGTCGGATGGATCTGTATGCGCCGAACGGGAAACGCAAGATGCGAGCGATCTACAAGGCCTACGAGCGGGTCGGCGAGGCGCTTTTCCCGACGCGCTTCGATCTGTGCTTCGCCGGGCGGCGCCTGCGTTTCGAGGTCGAGGCGCGCCAAGGCGAAGTCTACCCCGATTTCCCCCTCAGCGACCGCAACTTCCCCCTCGATCCCCCCGGAGACGTGGAGCCGCGCCCCCTCGGCGAACTTCTTCGCGATTTCGCGCAAGACTGATCGTGGGTTCTGTAGCACAGCGGCCCCCGGCTGTGATTCGGTCGTGTGGCACAGCGGCCCCCGGCTGTGATTCGGTCGTGTGGCACAGCCGCGCCCGGCTGTGATTCGGTCGTGTGGCACAGCCGCGCCCGGCTGTGATTCGGTCGTGTGGCACAGCCGCCCCCGGCTGTGTTCCGGTCGTGTGGCACAGCCGCCCCCGGCTGTGTGCCCCAATGGCCGGCGCCCTCTCATGGTCTGGACGATCTCCCTCGGCGCCGAAGGCGCGCAACGCCGATGCGGCGGCGCCAGAACCGAGCGATGCGCGTGAGGAGATCTCCCGCGGAGACGCAGAGCGCGCGGGCGCATCCAAGAAGCAAGGCTCCTGACGGCGCCCGCATCCGCGGCCGCATCCTTGGATGGCCCATCCCGGACGCCTGGGAACAGCGCGTGAAACGATGAAGGCCGCATGAATCAGCGGCTTGACTGCGAGCGAATGCTCCACGCGATCGCCAGAGCGGCGGCGGCGCCCATCAAGCCGTCGAAGAGCGCGGCAAGAAGCAGGAGGGGAAGGCGTTGCGCGAGAACGTATTCCGCGACGAGAAACACGACGGCGGTCGCCTTCGAGGCGACGAGAAGCCATGCGAACGGTCGATGCCAAACGCCCGCCATGTAAGCGCCGCCAAGAATCAGGAGGAAAACGCCCGATTGGGCGGGGAAAAAGAGAGATCCGTCGTGCTCCCAGCCGAAGACGCCAAGCGTCCACGCCGGCCAGAAGAGCATGGCGGCGCCGAGCATCAAACTGTGGAGGGCCACCGCGGCGATAACGAGCTTCTCAAGAAGTTGAGCGTTCACGAGAGCGAATCTCCTACCGTCGAGGAATCCCAGGAGCGCAACTTCCAGCATCAAAGAGTCACGACATCAGGTCCTCCGGGGTCGGTCAGAGGATTACGAGAACGACTCCGGCTGACAGGTACGCGACGCATATCGCCAGAACCACGATCCAACCCCAGGGCGGGAGTCTGCCTCCTGCCTTGGCAAAGTGAGCGCGAATGCGCCAGAGAGTCAGAGCGGCGAACAGAGCAGACGCCAGTACGGATCCGAACTGGATCAGCGCCAGGAGCGTCACCTTGTCCACGGGCAGGTGTTGCGCCCAGAAGGAGCCCTGCGCGGCGTAAACGCCGATGGCGTCGAGGCCCGGAACGTTCGCCAGGTGGAATGCCATGAAGGGTCCCCAGGCCAGAATCAGCAAAGCGAAGGCGACGCGCGCGGCAAGAGTCGCGTTCCGGTCCTGGGAAAGGAGATGGGGCAACACGGCGTTGAGGGCGACGGCCATGCCGAAGGCCAAGGCCGCCGCCATCGTGAACCCTACCGGCCCGTCCGTGCCCCAGACGGCTTTCCCCGAGGCAAACATGACGATGGACAGAAAGAACGCAGTCAAGGCGAAGGGCGCCAAGGTTGCGCTCAGATCGGCCAGACGCCACGTGTCTTGAAGAAAAGGGCGGAGATAGGGTCTGACCGACCGGTGCTTGCACGCGCGCAGGCACGTCAGGCAGAGCTTGCAGAAATGCGAGTCGCGGATGAAGAGCGGATGGTGAAACATGGGACAGCCTTCCGCGTCCTCCGATCCCTTGAAGCAATCGTGCGTCTCGCACTGGCTGGCGCAGATGCTGGGATTCGCGTGCACGTGCACCATGGAGGGGACGGAATAGCTCGCCGCAAGGCTGCCGAGAGGACAGAGGTAGCGACACCACACTTCGCGTTGGTGAACGACGCAGAATGCCACGGAACAGGCCGTGAAGGTCGCCAGGAGCATGCCGGTGGCGAAGGGCTTCTGGGGCATCTGGAACACGTACTCGCTCCAGATGACGGCGAGGAACAGGAAGGCCATGAGCCAGCCGGTCTGCTTCTTCATCCACTTCGGCGGTTTGCGCCGAAGGCTCCAGACCTTCTGCGCCAGGCGCCCCATTGTTGAGATCGGGCACAAGGGGCACCAGAGCCGGCCGAGAAAGAAGAAGAGCGCCATGAGCGCCGGCCACCAAAGCCCCCACACCAAGGCGTTGGCGAAAAAACCCGCCGTCGAATCGCTTGCGGCGAAGCAAAGGGCGATGATTCCCGCGAAAAGCAGGAGCGCCGCCGCCTGCAGGACGCGGATCGCGGGGCTATGCGCCAACCACCGCACGAGAGGAATCTGCTCGAGGTCGAACTCGATCCGGTAGCCCTTGTCGGTTGGGCCGGTGAAAATGTGCTCCGCGCCCACCTCCGCTTCCTCGGCGATGAGCGAGGCGAACTCGATGGCCTCGCGCAGCTCGGCGGCGTTGCGATGGCGGTATTCGAGCCTAAGGAGGGCGTGCTCCGCGGACTGATTGAGCCAGCGCTCGCCGTCGCGCGTCTTGCGCGCGCTCTTGGCCAGAAAAAGGGCCGAGAGAGGAAGGATGTCTTCCTTCCGTTCGCGCATCGGCGGCATTCCAAGCGCGTTGGATGACATCTTCTTGGCGAGAGGCGCGAGGAACCCCTCCGCGTCGACGAGGGAGGCAAGGTCCCGCGACGTCGTGGCTATGAAGCGAACTCTCGGAGACGTCTGCTCTTCCTTGCCCAGGTCCTCGAAATGCTCGAGCAGGCGCTCTTGCGACGCTCGATCCAGAGCATCGACGCGCCTGAGAACCAAAGTCCCCCCCTGGGCGAAACGCAGGGCGCCGCGAGCGCGCGGGGCCGCGGACGCCGCGGAGCTCGCAAACGCGAACGCCCCCTCCGTCTCGGCGCTTCCGAAAAGAACTTGCGAGGCTTCTCCAGCCGAGACCGTCGTGCAATCCACCGCGATGAAGGGCGCGTCGTGGTTGCCGGAGGATTTGTGGACCGTCTTCGCGGCGAAAAGCTTGCCCGTCCCGGGCTCGCCCGTGATCAGGATCGGACTCGTTGCCCGGACGAGGTCCGCGATTCGCCTTCTGACTTCGCTCATGGCGGCGGAGTGGGCGATGATGGGGCCCGGTTCGTCTTCCGCCAGCCTCTGCGCCTCGCGTCTCTCCTCGGCCAGAATGGCGTTCTCGATGGCGATGGAGGCGTTCGCGGCGATGATGTTGAGCAGCGCGAGATCCTCCTCCTGGTAGGTCAGGAGATTGACCTGCGTGTCCAGGTACAGAGCGCCGAGAATCCTCTCTTGGTAGAGGAGGGGACAGCAAATCGCCGCCTGGATCGACATCGCCTTGATGCTTTTCGCTTCGCTGAACCGCTCGTCCCCCGCCGTGTCGGCCACCAGGACCGCCATCCGATTCCGGACGGCGTAGTCCACGATCGTATGGCTGATCGTGAATTCCTCTTCGCTCGGGCGCGATACCCGCGCCATCAGGCTTCCATCCGGCTCCCGGCGCAGCAGGATGACGCCTCGATCCGGATGAAAGACTTCGAACAGGACGTCGAGAAGAGAGGCGAGGAGATCCTTCAGATCGTAGACGGACTGGACGGCCTCGGCAACCCTGGAGAGCATGCCCAGGTGGTGCGTGGACAGTTCCCTGCGCGTCGGACCGGCGGCGCTCGGAAGGCTGAACGCGATGGTTCCTTCCTCGAGGGTCGTAACCGATTGCTCCTCCGGTTCCGGCGCGTCCCGATTGCCGGGAGCCGGCGGCGCGGATTCGTCCGCAATGAAGACGAGGTCCGTGTTGCCGACGTGAACGACGTCATTGTCGCGGAGCGGCGCCTCCTCGTCGCGGCGAACCTTGTTTACGTAGGTGCCATGGGTGCTTTCCCTGTCGCGCACATAGTACCGATCGCCGCGCCGGGAGATCTGGGCGTGGAACCGCGAGGCGGCCTTGTCCCGCAACATGATCGTGTTGTCGCGGTGCCTTCCGAGGGTTGTCACCTCCTCGGTCAGCTGAAACACGGACCCCTTGTCAGGTCCATCCAGAATGCGGATCTTGGCCATTTTCGCCGCCTCGCCGTGCGGCCCCGGATCAGGACCTTGGAGACCGGATCGCGACGGACGGACATCGAGATTGCTACCGTTCGCTCAGAACTTCAATCCCGCACAACAGTGTTTCCGCGGTGTCGCCGCTTTTCGGAGTCAGGTTGATCGTCAACGTCCGATCGATCCCGATCCGCGAGAACTCTCGAATCGCCGACCGGTTTCGTCCCCCGGCCCTTTGCGCGATGTCGAAGCTCTCCAGGACTGTCCCGCCTTGCAGCGCCACGTCGAAGACGCGGGCGCCGGGCCCCACCTTCTCGACCTCCGCAAACACGAGGCGCACCGTACACTCGCCTCGCAACCGGTCAGCCTCGCCCAAGACGAGAGTTGCGCTTGTCAGACCCCGTACGCCCGAGGCGGCAACCCATTTCAGGTCCCCTTCCGTGATGCGCGAGGCGGTGTATTCCGGGGCGTTCGGAACCCCGTTGGCGACGATCAGATTCTACGCGCAACCCGAGCGGAACCCACCGATGTTGCCCGTGCCGCTGTCTCCCGCGAGGTCGCAGTAGCCGGCGGCGCCGGAGCGGAACGTCATCAAGCGCTCGCCTGCCACGGCCGTGTTGCATCCGCTTGTTGACTCAAAAGAAGAAGCTACCGAGGGGTTAGGCCGCCCGTTGGGTCGCGGCGCCTCCTTTCGCGGAGGTCCGGGCCAGCCGGAAGATCCGGCGGAGTTCTCTCTCCACTGCGTCGTGCACGTCGAAGGGATCCCAGCGCCGCATCTCCTGGCGGGAGGGTTGTCTCATTCGTGTCGGGTTCTTCCCCTTCGGCATGGCGCTGGGCGATCCGGATCGTGAGAGCCCGCTTCGCCGGCGCGCGGTCTTGCCCGGCGCTCGATCGGCGCCCTCGTCCTTCGTCACGATGCGCTCAGCTGGATCGGGCGTCCTTCCGCCACTTGGCGCGTCAGCGTCACCAGAGTGTTGAAAGAAACCGGCTTGGCCAGGACATAGTCCACACCGTGCTGGGCGATCTGCTCCTGGTTGAAGTCTTTGCCCCAGCCCGAGGTCAGCACGATGGCGATGTTGGGGAAGGCCTTGCGAACTTGGCGCGCAACTTCCCACCCGCTCATCTCGGGCATGCTGAGATCCGTGAAAAGCAGATCGATGCGCTCTTTTTCCAGGTATCTCAGCGCGGCCTGACCCGACTCGGCCAAATGGACGGCATGGCCTTCCTGGCTGAGGACGTCGGAGAAGACCTCGCGAATCGCCGGCTCGTCGTCTACGACGAGGATGCTCAGAACGCGCGGCTCCGTCCCCAGGGCCCCGCCCTCGACTCGGGCCGCTGCTTCGGGGAAGCCCTTGACGGGGTGGTGGGGCAGCTCGATTCGGAACGTGGTTCCCTCGTTGGGAGAGCTGGAACACTCGATCTTGCCCTCGTGGCGCAGAATGATCCCGTAGGCCACCGACAATCCAAGGCCGGTTCCCTCCCCTTTCTTCGTCGAGAAGAAGGGGTCAAAAATCCGCTTCAGCACCTCTTCGCTCATGCCCACGCCGGTATCGCTCACCGTGAGGACCACTCGGTCCTCTACCACCATCCCGATGAACGCCATTTTCCCCCCTTTAGGCATGGCGTCCAGGGCGTTCATGATCAGGTTCGTGATCACTTCGCGCAGTTCCGTGGCGCTGCCGCGAACGTGGAGCGGCCCGGCGAAGTCGGTCTCGAAGCGGTACTGAAGCCCCCGCAACTCCGCTTCGTCTTTCCACCGCGTGCGCGTCATCTGAATGCAATCGCGTATCACGTGAGTCATATCGAGGATCTCGTAAGCTCTGCCGGTGGCCGAGCGGGAGAACTCCTGAATCCGCCGAATGGTGGCCGCCCCGTCGTTGGCCGCTCGCTCGATGATTTCCAGGTTCTGGCGCAGGTTGGGGTCCTCGACGGTCTGGCGCATGAGTTGGGTGCGGCCGAGGATGGCCGAGAGAATGTTGTTGAAGTCGTGAGCCACGCCGCCGGCCATTTCGCCGAGAGCGGAGAGACGTTCGGCCCGGATCAACCGGGTGCGGGCCATCGTCAGGTCTCTGTTCGTCTCGCGCCAGCGATCATGCAGCCCCTTCAAATGGCCCAGCGAGTTCAGGCGGGCCAGCATTTCCCTCTCGTCCAAGTCGTGGAAGACAATGTCGTCGGCGCCGGCGTCAAGCGCTTCCTTCCAAAGCGACGCGTTTCGCCGGCGCAGGCAGATCACCAGCGGGACGAAGACATCGTGAAGCTGGGTCTTAATCCGCCGACACAACGCCAGAGCATCGAGCCCCTCGACGCCGTCCGGCCCCCGCTCGTCCCGATCGAGCCCCTCGACGTGATCGAGCCCCTCGACGTGATCGAGCCCCTCGACGTGATCGAGCCCCTCGACGTGATCGAGTCCCTCGACGTGATCGATGATGATCATCCAAGGCGTTCGCTCCTGGAAGGAACGGAGGAAGTCCAATTCGGTGGCGTGAGCGGCCACTCGGCAACCGCCTGAAAGGGGCAAGGCCTTGAACCGAGCGACGACGTCAGGATCCAAGGAAACGAGGTCAATGCGCGGCTGGCTCTGACCTGCGCCGTCCTCCCGGGCGAAGTCCCCCTGTTCCGAGGAGCGATCCGCGTCGCCCGCGATGCAGACCCGATTGCGCCCCGATTCCTTGGCTTGGTACAAGGCGCGGTCGGAGAGTTGCAGGAGATGGTCGGCGGTGATTACGGCCGGATTCTGGGTGGAGGCGACGCCGAAGCTGGCCGTGACCAGCAGCGAAAAGCAGTCGTGCTGGATCCGTTCCGCCTCGAGGCCGGCCCGAAGTTTCTCGGCCAGGTTTCTGGCGCCTCGCCGGTCGGTGTCGGGAAGGATGATGAGGAATTCCTCTCCGCCGTAGCGACCGAAAATGTCCGTTTCGCGGATGAGTCCCTTGAGGCGCTCGGCCGCCGCCCGCAGGACGACGTCGCCGAACTTGTGGCCGTAGGTGTCGTTGATCTGCTTGAAATGATCCAGGTCGATCATCAAACAGGAGAGGATCTGGCGGTTGCGGCCGGCGCGCTTGAATTCCAGATTGAGGCGGTTCATCATGTAGCCGCGGTTGTACAGGCCGGTCAGGGCGTCCGTGATTGATATCTGGCTGAGGTCCCGGTTGGAGTGGACCAGTTCCTGGAGCGTGAACGCCGAACGGATCGCCCCGCGCAGGATCAGGGCCAGATGGGGAGCGGGCATCTCGAGATAGCACAGCGTGTTCGCCACGGGCACGCTCGCGAAGGCGCCCCCTTCTGCGCTGTCGATCTGCTCGGCGGGCGGATTCGCGGCGGATCCCTCGCCGCCCTCACGGACCCCGTCCGCCAGAACCAGAACCAGCGGGATGTAGGGGAAACGTTCCTTGATCTGCCTGGCCAGACGGCTCAGCCGGGATCTCTCCAGGTTGGCGTCCAGCAGGACGGCGGCCGGCTCGATCTCGGCGATCGATGAAAGGACCCCTCTGGCGGCCTCCAACACGACGCAGGAGAATCCCTCAGAGGAGAGGTTCTCCAGGAACATGCCACAGTCCGTTGCCGGGTCGCGCACAAGTGTCATGTGGTTGAGCGCGTTCATACCTCTTTCCTTTTGACACATCCAGAGCGCAAACGGAAGAGAATTCCGCGACGGGGGTTCCCGCGCGGGGATTTCCCTTGCCTGTGAGGGCGGCGGGAAGTAGAGTGTCGCGGCTGGGGATTGCCAGCGAATTCTGCCGTGCCCCCTGGCGGGGCGCGCCATCACTCGCAAACGAGGATTGCACGATGCAGATCAACTCGCGAACTTACCTGAACGTGATCCTGACGGTGATCGCCGTGCTGCTCCTGGTCTGGGTCGCGCAGTCGCCCCCGCGGCTCGACATGAGCACATCGGCTTACGCCCAGGAGACGCGGAACGCCGAGCAGGAACGCCAGCTCCGGCAAACCATCTCCGCCCCCGAGCTTGTGGCTGCGGTGATGGCCATCGCCAAGGCGAACGAATCCATCGCCAAGGAACTGAACGGCGTGGCCAAGGCGATCAACAACGCGGCCAAGACCTCGTCCTCGAGCAAGTAGGCTGGGCTCGGGGCCCCCACCCAGCCGGGCGCGGGCGCCCCAGCGCCCGGGCCGGCGCGGTTCGCGGCGGGGACCTTGGCGTCCGGTCTCGGGAACGCGTCGGTCTCGGCGGGCTTCCTGGCTCACGGACCGCGTCGCATCCCGGCCGTCGCCTCCCTTGCCGTGCACGCCCTTCACTCCGCCTGGCGCGCGAAGCGGCGGCCAAGCGCGACCGGGGCATGATTCCCCGCTTGACTCGGGAGCTGTGTATGTAGTATGTACACAGCATGACAACGCCCGGCCGAAACGAACGCCTGCGAATCCCTCCCATTTCCCCAGCCGCGGAGGGGCCTCTCTACCAGCAAATCGTCGAGGGCGTCAAGCGCGAGATCGGCGAGAGCCGACTGCTGCCCGGACAGTCGCTGCCCTCGTTCCGCGCCTTGGCCGAGGAACTCCTGGTCAGCGTCATCACGGTCAAGCGCGCTTACGAGGAGCTCGAACGTGAAGGCATCATCTATCGGAGGCAAGGGTTGGGCACTTTCGTCTCGCCAGACGGATTCATCCTGACTTGTGAAAGCAAGAGGGCGCAAGCCGAAGATCTCATGCGGTGCGCGGTCAACCGGGCCGCCGAGGCGGGCATGGGCGAGGAAGAGGTCGAGGATTTGCTTCGGCGCGCCCTGAAAGGGTATGTAGAAAGGGTGGTTGAATAGTGTGGCGTCGGCGCCGGATTTTGCCGTGCTTTCGACCCCTTGTTCATGGTATGGGCGGGGCCAAGGGACATCCGGCGGCGCCCGGACGGGGCGGTGAACACGGGTAAGGGAGGCGGCGAATGGGAGCAAGGAAACGGAACCGCGGCAAAGGCAAGAAGCGGAAAAGGAAATCCTTTCTTGAACGAGAAAGGGAATCCTCTCTTGGCCGTCTGAAGCACACGGTGGAACAATACCGATCTCTGGACGGTCGCCCGATAACTTGGGTGACCAAGCCCGCGGAGAAAATGTCGAAGGTGATTGTGGATTTCGCCGAGCCGCTATTGGACCAAGTCGAGGACGACCGTGCGGCGCGGATAACGTTGGGGATGGCCATCGTGGCGTGGAATGCGGCCCTGTTGCCGGACACAGAGCGCGAGGAAGTGATGGCTCCGTTCTTGCGCAATCTGGAGGGAGAAGCCGGCTCACTTCTCGCGAAGGAAGCGGATCAGGTTTTCCACATGCTTCTGGAGCGCAAGCGGGCGCTTTTTGCCGACAACGCCCGCGCCATCTTGGGGTATGAGATCGTGGAAGGGGGCGAGGGTCTCCGTCTGAATGTGGCATCAACCCTCGCGGAGCGAGTCGAAAGGGGGTTGCCCGATCCCGACTCCGACTCGGCGCGGGGGCGGTCATCCTGACCTCCGATCTCTCGTCCCTGCCTGGACCACGCCCCCGCGAGCGCGGCTCTTGCGCGTCTGCCGTCCGGGTTTCCGCGCTTCCAGGGCATTGTCCCGCGACAAAAGCGTCTGACCGATCTTCTTGATTATCCCCACCGAATGCTCTAAGAGTGCTTGTTCCGGGCGCGCTCGGGAACGCCGGGACACCGGGGAAAAAAAGGGGGGCTGCGTCAGAATGAAAGCGCGCCGCTGTCACGCTTCTTGCAGCGCAAGAAGACGCGCCGGCGGGTATCTGCCCCAATCTCCTACCCCAGGGCGTCGGCCGAACGAAGTTCGGCTCAGGCGAACGCAGTTCGCACGCTCGCTTCGCTCACTTTGTCCTGGGCTTTGTTCTTGTGCGCTTTCAGCGCTTGCTCCCGGTGTTCATCATGATAGGCTCTTAGGTTCCGGACCCGGGGCGAGGCGGAGAGCCGGCTGAGCGAACCCGGATCACGCCGACGGAGCAAGGGCTTTGACCGCAACAGCACGCGTGAGAAGGAGACATCTCTTCGAACCTATCCCAAAACCCGCGGGCGCCATGCCCAGACTCGTTTGGGCATGCGTGTCATTTTTGCCATTGCCGCCACGCCCAAGCCCCCGCTTGGGCGTAGCGCCAGGACGGGACAATTGGGCGTAGCGCCCGGACGGGACACTTGGGCGTAGCGCCCGGACGGGACATGGGTTTTGGGCTGGGCTCTTATTAGCCCCTCGATTCATCGAGGGGCGGCGGAATCGCCGGCGACGATTCTGTAACCGTTTCAACGGTTTCCTTTTTCCAGGATAGACCGTTGAAACGGTCGCTTCGGGGGGGGGAAGTTCCCCTCCTGCGCCTCGTTGAAACGAGGCGCTAGTGAGAAGCAGGGCTCGAGCCGCCTCCGCGCGCATGAAGCGTCCGACGCCGAGCTCTTCGCACACGCTCTAAGGCCGCAACGCGAGACGCATGCAGGACCGAGATCGCATCCGCAATTTCTGCATCATCGCCCACATCGACCACGGCAAGTCGACGCTGGCCGACCGCATGCTGGAGTTGACGGGGGTGGTTCCCGAGCGCGAGATGCGCGACCAGTATCTCGACAAGATGGATCTCGAACGCGAGCGCGGCATTACGATCAAGGCGCAAGCCGTCCGCCTTCCCTACCGCGCAGCCGACGGCCTGCTCTACGAGTTGAACGTGATCGACACGCCGGGCCACGTGGACTTCACCTACGAGGTCTCGCGCAGCCTCGCCGCCTGCCAGGGCGCCCTTCTGGTGGTCGACGCCGCTCAGGGGGTCGAAGCCCAGACCCTTGCCAACGTCTACATGGCCATCGGTCACGACCTCGAGGTCATCCCCATTATCAACAAGATCGACCTTCCGAGCGCCGACCCCGAAGAGACTCGGCGGCAGATCGAGGAGGTCATCGGCATTGACGCATCGAACGCCGTCCTCTGTTCGGCCAAAACGGGACAGGGCATTCAGGAGGTGATGACCGCCATCATCGAGCGCGTTCCGCCCCCTCCCGCGCCCTCGTCCGACCGCCTCCAGGCGCTCGTCTTCGATTCGACGTACGATCCGTTCCGGGGAGTCGTCCTCTTCTGCGCCGTTCGAAGCGGGATTCTGCGCGGGGGAGACCAGATTCTGCTGATGGCTAGCGGCGCCCGGTATGAAATCGCCGAGATCGGGACTTTCTCTCCGGAGATGACGCCTTGCGACACCCTCGAGCCGGGAGAAGTCGGCTATATTATCGCTTCAATCAAGAACATCCGGTCCGTGCGCGTGGGCGACACGGTCACGCACGCCCACAAGCCCGCCGAGCAAGCGCTGCCGGACTACGCGGATATCCAACCGGTCGTTTTCGCCGGCTTTTACCCCCTCGATGCCGACGCCTACGACGACCTGCGCGACGCCGTCGAGAAACTCAAGCTCAACGACGCCTCCTTCTTCTGCGAGCCGGAGTCGTGCAAGGCCTTGGGTTTCGGGTTCCGCTGCGGGTTCCTCGGACTCCTGCACATGGAGATCATCCAGCAGCGTCTCGAACGCGAGTTCGACGCCAACCTGCTGACCACGGCCCCGAGCGTCGTCTACCACGTCCACCGCACCGACGGCCGCATGGTTCCCGTGGACAACGCCTCCCACATGCCCTCGCCGACGGAGGTCCAGCGGGTCGAGGAGCCCTTCGTCGACGTGACCATTCTGCTGCCCGGCGATTACCTCGGCAACGTGATCCAACTCTGCCAGGGCAAGCGCGGCGTTCAGAAGAGCCTGAACTTCCCCCGCCAGAACTACGCCGTGCTCCTCTACGAAATGCCCCTTGCCGAGATCATCCTCGACTTTCACGACCGGCTGAAATCCGTGAGCCAGGGCTACGCGTCCTTCAGTTACGAACCCATTGGTTGCCGGCCCGCCCCCATTGTGAAACTCGACCTGCTGATTAACGGCGAACCCGTGGACGCTCTCTCCATTCTCGTGCACCGCGACCAGGCCGAGACGCGCGGGCGCGCCATGGCTGAGGCGTTGAAGGAAGCCATCCCGCGCCAGCAGTTCAGGATCCCCATCCAGGCCGCCATCGGCGGCAAGATCATCGCCCGGGAAACCATCAGCGCCTTGCGCAAGGACGTGACGGCCAAGTGCTACGGCGGCGACATCACGCGCAAACGGAAGCTGCTTGAGAAGCAGAAGGCCGGAAAGAAGCGCATGAAGCAAATCGGCCAGGTGAACGTCCCCCAGGAAGCCTTCCTCGCCGTGCTGAAGTCCGAGATCTAGCTCCAACACAAGCCGAGAGCGGCCCCGCGTATGTTTCATCCCTCCTCCAAGCCGCCCTTTCCGTGGCGAATGGCTTTGGGTTTCACCGCGCTCGCCGCCCTGTTGCGCTTCGCGGCTCTCGGCCAGGAAGCCCTCTTCCTTGACGAGCTCCTCACGATCAACACCTCTTCCATCCCGACGTTCCCGGAGTTCCTTCGCGCCTTCCGACACCGCGATCCCCATCCCCCTCTCTACTTCCTTCTCATGCGATACTGGACGGCGCTTTTCGGCGTCGGTCACGTCGCCCTTCGCTTCCCATCGGCGCTCTTCGGCGCTCTCACCGTTCCCGTCGTTATGCGCGTCTTGTATGAAAGCCGCTGCGCCACCCGCCTCTCTCTGATCGCCATCGGGTTCCTCGCCGCCGTCTGCCCCTTCCATATCTACTACAGCCAGGAAGCCCGACCTTACGCCATGCAGGTCCTCTTCTTCGCACTGAACCTACTCTATGCCGTGCGCATCTGGGTTGACCCGCGTCCGCTGCCGCGCCGCGCCGACCTGGCCGCCCTTCTGCTCACCGCGGCCCTGGCGATCTGCACCCACTACCTGTCCGCCTTCCTGCTCTTGCTCGACTTCTGCATGGCCCTCCTCAGGCAACTCAGCGACCAAGGGCGCCTGTTCCCGTTGCGGTTCCGCGCGGAGCGCTTCTCGCCGCGAATCCGCGTTGCCCTTGCATGTCTGATCCTTCTCGCGCTCGGAGCGACCTTGCCTGCTCTCTTCTTCCACACCGGGCGGGAACTCACCGGATGGCTGCCGCGATGGGAATTCCCGTTTATTTTCTATCAATGGCGCGCCATCGCCGAGGGACCTCTCACGGTTGTCTGCCCCGATTGGCTGCTCTACGTCTCGGCCGGCGCCTGGCTCGCCGCTCTGGCCGTCGCCGGATGGCCGTCCGCTTCCTCTCATGGACGGCCCGTCGCCGCTCTCGCGGGTTTTGCGCTCTTCTGCACTCTGGTCTTGCCTCACCTGGTCTCCATGTTCCGTCCGATCCTCTTCTTCGGCCAACGCTATACGGTCATCGCTCTGCCCGCTTTCTGGCTTCTCACGGCTGCGCCCCTCGGCTGGTCGCGGCGACCCAAGATCCAGGCGGCATTCCTCCTGATCTTTCTCGCGCCGGCTTTCATCCATTTGGGAAGCTACTACGCTTTTCGCCAGAAACGGACGTGGGACACAGCCGCGAAACTCTGCATGGAGCGCCTCGAGAAAGGAGACACGGTCTGGCGCCTGACGACCGAAGCGGATAGCCCGCTTCTCTACTACCTGGAGCCGCAGGCCGGCCACAAAGGCATCCACGTCCAACTCGCCGCCGACGTCTCGGAGTTCCTCCCGCTCCCTCCCGCGAGCCGCCGACTGGCCGTCGTTTCCATCCAGCCCGCCACTCTCAAGATGCCCACGCCGCCGGGCTTTCGCCTTACGGCGCGCTTCTCTCTGGAAACCCATCGCACGGACCATGAGATCTACGTGTTGTTCTTTGAGCGAGCGCAGGCGGACGAAGCGCCTGCGGCCGATCTCGACGAGGGCCGCGGTGCGCCCGGCGCCCAACCCCAACCCAAGGAGTTCCAGAATGGCGCAGGAGATTGAACGCCGATTCCTCGTCCACAAAGACCGTCTGCCCCGCCTTTCGCAAGGGGAGCGGCTGGTTCAGGGGTACCTCTCGGACCTTCCCCACGTTCGCTTTCGCATCATCAACGGCAAGACGGCCATTCTGTGCCTGAAGAAAGAGCTCGCCCTCGGTCACCGAAGCGAAATCGAGTTCCGGCGCGAAGACTTGTCTCTCGCCGAACTCCGCGATCTCTGCGCCATGGCCCTCCACCCTCCTCTTGCCAAGACGCGCTATCGCGTTCCCCACGAAAACCTCCTCTGGGAGATCGACGTCTACGAAGAGGAGAACGAAGGTCTCATCACGGCGGAGGTCGAGGTCCCCTCCCCGGATTGCCCGATCGCTTTTCCCGACTGGATCGACCCAAGGGCCGAGATAACCGACGAGTCGCGCTACGCCAACATCAATCTCACCCGCAAGCCTTTCAAACAGTGGTAGTCGGCGTTCGGCCACGCGTCCGTATGTGCGCATCTGTTCAAGACGCTCTGGGCGCCGCCCATATTCGGACCAAACTTCTGAGGACTACCCTATCTCAGGAAACCGGCCAGTCTGCCTGCTGAGACAGCCAAGCCCCGTGAGGCGTTGATATTGCGGGGATATTGCAGGGATCTCCTTGACAAGAAACGACAGGCCGAAGTAGGCTTTTGAACGGCGGATTCGCCAGAAAAGAGGGATGGAAGGGCCGTGGAGGGGAATCCTTCTACACCTTGCAACTTCCCGCTTCTCGCGCGAGGCGCTCACGTTTGTGGAGACGGTGAAGCGCCAGATGGGACTCAGGGACTATGATGCCGTCAAGGACTGGCTCCGATCGCATGTTTCGGCCTAACAAGTCGATGGAACTCACGGTCGGCTTCGCCGCCCGCAGCTTACCGGCGAGCCGTTAACGTCCGCATCTGGGCATTCTGATGGACCTTCTGAAAGAACTGACGGAACTGCTGCGACGGCTGGAGGATGAGGGCGTTGAATACGCTCTGTGCGGCGGCCTGGCGATGGCGGTTTACGCCTTCCCGCGGGCGACGCTTGACATCGACATCATGATCGAGCCCGCCACGCTCGAGACGGCGAAGTCGGCGGCAAGGAAGTTGGGATATGGGGTTGATTTGGGCCTGATGGAATTCAAGGGGGGCGCCATACGGATCTACCGCCTGACGAAGATCCCCGAGCAGTTCGCCGACGCCCTCGTCCTGGACCTGCTCCTGGTCACTCCTCAGATCAGGAACGTCTGGGATGACAGGCGCCTCGTGGAATGGAATCAAGGCGCGTTGTCGGTCGTGTCGCCGGAAGGCTTGATTGCCCTGAAATCCATGCGCCAAAGCGGGCAGGATCGGGACGACATCGAGCGACTCAGGAGAATCATCGATGAAGACTGACATGAGCGCGCACGCCGTAACCATTCGGCTGAAACAGACGAGCGAGCTGAGGCGTCTGTGCGTGGCTCTGGCCGGGAAACGGCTGAGACGAGCGAGAGACGATCGCGCCGGCAAGCCGGCCCAGGCGCCGCGTTGAAAAAAACTCGGGACAGGCGCCTGCTCGCTCCGTTGCGGGCGATGCTAGTCCCCGTTCTTCGCGCCCCGTCTCGGTCGCGTCCGGAAACGGGAGCCGAGTGCAAGAGAGGCGGGTGGCTTCGTCAAGATGCGCCCGCGCGGATTGAGTCGGGGATTATGCGCTTGACGCCGAGCGGGCCCGCTGCTATCAAGCCGTCCATGTCCGCGCAAAGACCGCTCGCAGCCGCCCCTCTCCTGTTCATCCTCTGCGCTTTGGCGGCGCCTGCTTCGCCGGCCGACGGCGAAAGCCCCCTTTCGGAGACACACACAAGACAAATGGCAGACCTCATCGAAAGAGCCGCCCGCGTCACCCCCTCCCCGCGCCAGCTCGCCTGGCAGGAGCTGGAGTTCATCGCTTTCATCCACTTTACCGTCAACGCCTTCACCGACAAGGAGTGGGGCGACGGCAATGAAGACCCCGCCATCTTCGACCCCGCGCAGTTCGACGCCCGCCAGTGGGTGCGCGCCGTCAAGTCCGCCGGCATGCGGATGATTCTCCTCACAGCCAAGCACCACGACGGTTTCTGTCTCTGGCCGAGCAGGTACACGGAACACTCCGTCAAGAGCAGCCCCTGGAAAAACGGGAAAGGCGACATTGTGCGTGAAGTCTCCGAGGCTTGCCGCGAAGGGGGAATCAAGTTCGGCGTGTATCTTTCCCCTTGGGATCGCCATGAGCCGACTTACGGCGACTCGCCGGCTTACAACGAGCACTTCAAGAACCAGCTCCGCGAGTTGCTCACCAACTACGGTCCCATCGCCGAGGTCTGGTTTGACGGCGCCTGCGGCGAGGGGCCCAACGGCAAACGCCAAGTTTACGACTGGGACGGATACTACCAGGTGATACGCGAGCTCCAGCCGGACGCCGTCATCGCCATTCGCGGTCCGGATGTTCGCTGGTGCGGGAACGAAGCGGGCAATGTCCGCAAGAGCGAATGGAGCGTCATCCCCATTCCCGCCGGCGGCGACCCTCTGCGGACCGATCTGATGGCCGAGGATCTCGGCAGCCGCGAGAAACTGAAGGAGGCCGAGCGTTTCATCTGGTACCCCGCCGAAGTCAACACGTCGATTCGGCCCGGCTGGTTCTACCACGCCAGCGACGATCTTCGCGTGAAATCGCTCGAACACCTGCTGGAGATCTACTATGGCTCCGTCGGGGGCAACGGCGTCTTCCTCCTCAACCTTCCGCCCGACCCGCGCGGCCTGATTCACGAGAACGACGTCGAGCGGTTGCGGGAACTCGGCGAGGTCCTTCGCGCCACCTTCGAGCGCGACCTGGCCAAGGACGCCGCGGCCAGGGCTTCGCACGTTCGCGGCAACGATCCCGCCTTTGGGCCCGACAAGATCGCCGATGGCGACAAGAACACCTACTGGACGACCGACGACGGCGTCACCGCCGCAACGGTGGAGTTCGATCTCGGCGAGGAACGCAGTTTCAACTGCGCCACGTTGCAGGAGCGCATCCAGGTCGGCCAGCGCGTGGAGGATTTCGCCCTCGACGCCTGGGACGGCCGGAACTGGCGTGAGCTCGTCCGCTCCACCACGATCGGCTACAAAAGGCTTCTTCGTTTCGGCGAGGTCACGGCCCGGAAGGTGCGCGTGCGCATTCTCCAATCCCGGCTTTGCCCCACTCTTTCGAACTTCGGCCTCTTCCAAGCGCCACTGATCGTTTCCCCGCCGCGCATCCGGCGAGACAAGCAGGGCATGGTCACGATCGCCTGCCGGACGCCCGGGCCCCCCATCCACTACACCCTTGACGGCTCAGACCCGACGGCCGCCTCGGCCCGCTACACGGAGCCGATCGCCCTTCCCGACGGCGGCTTGGTCAGAGCCAAGGTGTTCGACCCCGTCACGGGGAAGGCGAGCGCCCCGTGTGAGGCGGAATTCGACATCTGCAAAGGCAAGTGGAGAGTCGTTCATTTCGACAGCGAGGAGCGAGGCGAGGAAGCGGCCAACGCCGTCGACGACGATCCCGCCACCATCTGGATCACGGACTGGCGCACGACGAAGGATCCCCATCCCCACGAGATCCAAATCGACCTCGGCGAGACCGTCGATCTCGAGGGGTTCACCTACTTGCCCAGACAAGATCTGACAGGCGGCATTATACTGGATTACGAGTTCTACGTGAGCCGCGACGGAAAGAACTGGGGAGAGCCTGCGAGCGAGGGCAGTTTCAGCAACGTACTCAACAACCCGGTTCAGCAGACCGTTCGGTTCGAGAAGCCGATCACGGGTCGGTTCATTCGCTTGGTCGGCCTTTCCGAAGTGAAAGGGGCGCCCTGGACGTCCGTAGCGGAGCTCGGGGTCCTGACCGAAAGAGGCCGAAAGGCCCGGAAGCGGGTTTCCGGACAATAGGCGTTTGGGCTGTTTGCTTCGGCCTCGGGATCCGACGCGAGGCCCTTCAGCTGTCGATTTCCGCCTTGAGCCTTCATCGTTCGTCCTTTCGCGATCCGATCGCGCAAAGACCATTGACAATGCGCCCGTCCAAGGCTATTTAGGACGCGGCTCCGTCTCGTCTCGGCATCTCTGTCCGGCTGGGAAGGGACCGCACGTTGCGAACCTGCACCGCCTGTCTGTCATGACGACCACGACCCCCCCACCTTCCCCCCCACCCAGACGTGTAAACCCCGTCCTCCTTGTCTGGTTGGGCTGGCTTGTCCCCGGCAGCGCCTTCGTGCTCCTGGGACCGAAGGGACGCGCCCGCGGACTGATAGCCGTTCTCGCGATTCACCTGACCTTTGTGATCGGCGTGAGTCTGAAAGGGGGAGTCGTCTGGCCTGTCTGGGCTCTTCGCGATCCAGGCTTCAACATTATCAACATCCTTACTTTCGTTGTGCAAATGGGAACCGGATGGTTGTCTGTGCTTTCCCTCGCCGCCCATGCCGGGGCATGGGCTCACTTCGCGCCCGCTCCGGCAAGCGCCTATTTCGAGCTCGGCTCGCTGTACTGTCTGGCCGCGGGCGCCTTGAACTATTTCGTCATCCGGCAGAGCCAGGAACGCAACGAGAAGAAGGCCTTTGAGGTTCTCGCCAAGCAGTAGATGCCATTGGCGGACACACGCCTGCAAAACGACCGGAACGGCGCTCTTACCCGATGACATTCGGCATATTGCATTTGCTCTCTCTCGTGTACCTGACGGGCGTGGTGTCGCTCATCCTTGGGATGGACGAGGGGGAGACTCCGGCCCAAGCCGGCCGCCACGTTCTCGGCTGCTGGACTCGCATTCTCCTCTGCTTCGTCGGTCTTGGCATCGTCGTGTATGTTTTCAGCCTTTTTGCGGGCTGATTCTGCCCTCTGTGCGCCCACGAAGAACCTGTGAGCGCAAAAGTAGAGAGACGAAAGGAGAACGCCCTTCATGAGCGACGTCACACTTGACCAAGCCCACGCCGCCCTCAAAGCCGCCTTGGGGAGATCCAAGGAGATCGGCGTCCAAATGGACATCGCCGTCGTCGACGCCGGCGCCAACCTGAAGGCTTTCGCTCGCATGGACGACGCTTGGCTCGGCTCCATCGACATCGCCATCAAGAAGGCGCGCACCGCTCGTTTCTTCGACATGAACACCGGCGAGATCGGAAAACTCTCTCAGCCCGGCGGCCCGCTCTACAACATCGAGCACTCCAACGGGGGCCTCATCTCTTTTCCCGGAGGCGTGCCGATCAGGAACGCCGCCGGCGAGATCATCGGCGCCATCGGGGTCTCGGGCAGCACGGTCGAAGACGATCACGAGGTCGCCCAAGCGGGCGCCGCCGCCGTCTCGTAGTCCCTGACGTTGACTTGGCAGTCTCAGGCGCTGGCCTGTCAGCGCTCGGGGCCCAACTTGCCAGACGTCGCTCGGGAGACATGTTGCGCCTCCCATTTGGCGATGTCGCCGGTGAAGTGCCTGACCCGCACCTTCTTGAATTCGCGAACCGTTCGCAGCAACTCATAGCGGTCCAGCTCGCAGACCTCTGCGATGGCCTTGACCACGCCGAGAATCTCGTCTTCGCTACGGGCGTGAATCATGGCGTAGTGCGACCAGGGCCAGCCTGGCGACGTCGGGCGCTGGTAGCAGTGCGAGACCTCGCGAAAACGCGCCATCGCCGCGCCCGCCTCCTCGGCGCGCGAATCGGGGACCTCCCAGACGCTCATCGCGTTGTGGCGATACCCGGCGCGCTGGTGCCGCAGGATTGCGGCGAAACGCCGCATTTTCCCGGATTGCAGGAGCTTTCGCGCGAAGTCCAGAAGCTGGGTGGGGGAGAGGCCGAATTCTTCCGCCCTGTGGCGGAACGGCTCGATCTCCAGAGGAAGGTCCTCCTGGAGCGCCAAGACGGCCTGGCGTTCCATTCCCAGGGGGATCTCCATGCCCGCCTCTTTGCGCGCGGGCGCTCCGCGCTCCTCTCTCCCCGGAATGCTCCCGGCCTCGGGTTTTTCCTCCGCGCCGTTATGCAGGACGCCTGGAGTGGCGCCGCGAGTCTTCGCCGTCTCGTCACTCGGTCCGGACGCCGACATCGGGAAACTGGCGTCGATCTTGAAGAGTCGGACCGCAGGCAGGTAGAGCCATCGCTCCACCCCGGCCAGCGCCGCAAGAGCCGCGCCGTGGGCCCGCGGGTCGCTGTGCGGCGGAGCGGTTAGCGTGAACCAGAGGTTGAAAGCGTGGCCCCGCTCGTAGTTGTGGCTCACGCCGGGATGGGCGTTGACGATCTCCGCGGCGGCTTCGATCTCGCCCTCGTCCACCTGAAAGGCGAACAGAGCGCTGCGATAGCCGAGGGCCGCCGAGTCGAAGATGGCGCTAATCTGGCGGATCAGACCCGACTCCCGGTGACGGCGAATCCGGTCCATCACCTCGTTCTCGGAGATCCCCAGCCGCTCCCCGAGAGATCGGTACGGCCTCTCGTCCAAGGGGAGCTCGCTCTGAATCGCGTCCAGGAGTCGACGGTCGGTTTCGTCCAGGTTGATGTCCGGCTCTGCCATCGTTCTCTCCCGGGTTCGCCGCAGACGCGGCTGCGTGTCCGCCAAGCCCCTGCGGGCCGGCTGCGTTGCGCGCGGGACCCCGTCGCTAAGCGAGATCCCTGGCCGCAACTCCGAGCGCGTCCTTTTGGGCTTCGAGCGTGCGATCCAGGTCTTCGTTTGAGTGGGCTGACGAGACGAACACCGCCTCGTATTGGGACGGCGCCAGGTAGACGCCCCGCTCGAGCATCGCGTGAAAGTACGCGGCGTAAGCTCGCGTGTTACAGCGCGACGCGCTTCTCCACGAGATCACCGGCTCGTCGGTAAAGAACAGGCATAGCATGGATCCCACCCGCGTTGTCGTCAGGTTCAGCCCCAGCCCCTCGAGATTCTCGCGCGTTCCTCGCGCCAAGCGCTCGGACCGCCGTTCCAGGTCGTCATAGAAACGCGGCTCACGGAGGATCCGCAACGTCTCCAAGCCCGCCGTCACCGCCAGCGGGTTCCCCGAAAGAGTCCCCGCCTGGTAAACGGGTCCTTCCGGGGCGACCTGGCTCATGATCTCTTGCCGACCCCCGTAAGCGCCCACCGGCAGTCCGCCGCCGATGATCTTGCCCAGCGTCGTCATGTCGGGCGTCACGCCGTAGCGTTCCTGCGCACCCCCGAGCGCCACGCGAAAGCCCGTCATCACCTCATCGAAAATCAGCACGATGCCCTCGCGTGTGCAGATCCGGCGCAGGCCCTCGAGGAACCCTTGCGCGGGAGGAACAACCCCCATGTTCCCCGCCACGGGTTCGACAATGACGGCCGCGATCTCGCCCCCCCATCTTTCCGCCAGGGCCTCGACCGAGTCCAGATCGTTGTAGGTCGCGACCAGAGTGTCCGCCGCCGCTCCCTTGGTCACCCCGGGGCTGGTTGGCATGCCCAGCGTGGCTGCTCCGGACCCCGCCGCGATCAGAAAACTGTCGCCATGACCGTGATAACAGCCTTCGAATTTCACGATTTTGTCGCGCCCCGTGAACCCCCGAGCTACGCGGACGGCGCTCAGCGTCGCTTCCGTTCCCGAATTCACGAGGCGCACCTTCTCGATCGACGGCACGGTCTCCACGATCGTCTCCGCCAGTTCCACCTCGAGCTCCGTGGGCGCCCCAAAACTGAGACCTGAAGCGCACGCCTTCCGAACCGCCTCAACAACCCGCGGATGCGCGTGCCCCGCGATCATCGGCCCCCAGGAGCCCACGTAATCGATATACTCACGCCCGTCCACGTCCCGGATCTTCGAACCCCGGGCGCCCGCAACAAACGGCGGGATTCCGCCCACCGAGGCGAACGAACGAACCGGCGAGTTCACCCCCCCGGGAATCAGCCTTTTGGCCTTCTCGAAAAGCGAATCGCTGCGGCCCATAGCATGAACGCCTTTCCCGCCGGCAGAACGTCAAAAGTGCGCGTTCAGCCGAGCGGTGAACTCGACGGAATCGCCAAACGCGTCGATCATCGCGTCGCTCGTTGTGCGAGCGGCGTCGAGTTCGCCAGTCCAGTGAGCGCGCTCGTGGTCGCTTGGGAAGCGGCCCAAGAAGGCTCTGTAGAGCCGAGTGACGTATGTCGAGTGGATAGCGGATAGCGGGTGGCGGATGGCAGGATCCCCTGAGCGGGCGGGAGCGAGCGGCGCATCCTGACTCGTGAAAGATGATATGAGCAGGTTCCGGAATTCCTCGGAGGCGAAGATCTCCCGGGCCATTTGCTTCGCCTGAGAACGGACGCCTTCGACGCCGCCCGCGGCGTTTGCGGCGCCGAAGACCATCGCCGCGTACTCGAGACCTTGCCGATCAACCAGCCGGTCGAGAAGGCCGATGTACATGCTCGTCACGAAATTGCGCGCCGGATCGCCCCCGAGGCGGGGGTACATCGCCTCGATGCGCGCGGCGAATTCCTCGGACTCGGCGAAAATGGTCGTCACCTCGGGGCGGTTCCACGTTCCGCCCAGCCAATTGGCGAGTTCCAGCTCCGTCGGGCGCCGATCGAGAAAAACGCCGTAACAGTCGGCGATGAACTCTCCGTTGGCGCGCCGACGGTTCTCGTACTCCTCCGAGAGGAAGAAGAGACGCGCCATTTCGCGAGGAATGAAGCGCACGTCGATATTGAAGCTCAGCGCGTACTCGAAATAGCCCGCGTACCATGCATCCACGGCCCCCTCCTCCGGTTCGCGCCCGAGAACCAAACGGTAGAACGACTCAATCAGCGAGCGGGCCGGCTCCGGGGTGGCCGACGGAGTTCCCGTCGGACTCGCCGTTAGCGCGGGCGTCGCGGTCGGCGTCTCCGTTGGCGCGACGGTCGCCGTCGATTGCGGCGTTGCGGTCGAGTCGGTGGGGGAAGGACTTGGCGTTGCCTCAGCCGGTTGCGTGGGCGTCGGCGTGGGGATCTGTCCCGGCGTTGCGGTAACGGCGGGTGTGGTTGTGGGCGATGGCGATGGGATTTGCGCCGGGGTCGGAGTCGCGGACGGAATCGGGAAGACGGCCAGAGGATCGGGGAAGCCCAACGTCAGGCGCGACCCCCAACTGTTCGCCGCTTCTCCGGGCGCCCGGCCGTAAGTTACTGATAGGAATAGAACGCCCCCGTTCGGCTGGGACGCGACGCCGCCCCCGGCTGTCACCGCGAGACGCTCGATCCTCGCGCCGGAGTTGTTCGCGCCGGCCGCGGCGGACGCGCCGAAGAGCAGAAAGACGGAAAGCAGGACCCTGGACCTGATCACGGTACTGCCTTGCGCTGCGTGGTTGCGCCTTGCTTCCCGGCGGCCTTTCATCGCGTCCCGTCCAGACGATTCGCGTTCTCGGCGAAGGGGACCGACGTCACCTTGAACCGCTCCGAAAAGCGGTCTCCCGGATCGAGGCCGTTTCCGTTCGTGTCGATCCAGACTTCGATGTAGACCAGATTATGATCGCGAAACACCGGAACGGCAAAGGGGACTTCGACCGAGAAGAAGCCTTGAGTCAGCGCGATGCTCAGCTCCGACTCGTCCAGCAGGCTCCCGTCCGCGGAGGCGTCGTAGAACCGCAGCCGCGAGGCGTACGAGCCGGTCGGGCGCTGCCCGGCGCCGTCTGAGACGACCCCCTGCAGAGTGACGGATCGCGTGCCGGACTCGCATGGGAACGGGAACTCCCCGGGGCCGCCGAAGTAAAGAGTGCCGAGAAACTTCCCAGGCCATCCATAGGCCGGAGTCCCCCCGGAGGTCGCTTGGTACGTTCCTTTGGCTTCCCCTTGATTCGCATAGATCGCGATTCGACCCGCGGACCCCGCCAGGGTCCCGCCGCCCCCGTCGGCGACGACGGTGGAGTGGAGATCCGAGTAACCTTTTCCCGCAACGAAGAGAACCGTGCCCCCGCTGCCCCCACAGCCCCACCGAGACGCGCTGGGGCGAGACGGATCCTGGGGCGCCTCGTCCGCCGATACATCAATCAGCCCGGCGATGGATAAGTTGCCGAGCGCGGACAGCTGCAAGGCGCCCCCGCCATTCGACCCCGGCAGGTCGTGCCATTTCCCCCCGGCGCTTCCCAAGGGGGATGAAACGCGGAAGAGATTGGTCAGCGAACCGTCCGGGGCGCCGCGGTTGTAAATGGCGCCGCTGGGGCTTTCCTGAAACGCCGGCATCCCGTAGAAGGCGTGTCCCGCGCTCGTGGACGAACGTCCGCCGCCGGGTCCGTACCCCGACCCCAAGCGCCCTTTCCACCCTCTGCCCTTGAGATTCCAGGTCCCGCTGGACCACAAATCCCCACGGGACAGGATGGCGATCGGGTCCCCCGCGCGCTTCTCTCGATCGCTCGACTTCAGAATCCGCACGGAGACGCCCTCCTGGATGAACACCTCCCCAAAGCACCACACGTTCCAGTCGGTCGCCGGATCGTGGATGCCTGCGTAGGCCGTCCCATCGGCGATCATGACTGGATTGGCCCGGGAGAAATCGAACATGAGAGAGCCGCTCGGATTGGGATCCAGCGCGACCAGCCGTCCTGCGAGCGGTTCGTAGTTCGCCGGGTTCAAGGCCAGAGAGCCGCCGGCATCGGCGCCCGAGGCAAGCGAACCGGCGAGGAAGATGAGAGAAAGCGCCCGTACTCCGAGACGGTGGGTGGAGTCCTGACGCATCGGACCTTTCCTTTCTTTGCGATCTCCTCCTGAGGCGCAGGACCTTTCCGCGGAGAAGAACCGCCCTGAACGTCCCGAGAAGTCTGCACTGTCTTCCTGGACCGCATCTTGCTCGAGACGCCCGCCGCGCGTCAATCGCAGTTCCGCAGTCCAGTTGAGAGCGGACGGCCGCCGCTAACCGTCCAGCCGCCTGCGGAGCGCCTCGAGCTCGTTGCGCAGCTCCCAGGGAACATGCGGACCTAGGGAATCGAAGAACTTCTCGATCGAATCCGTTTCCGCTTTCCACTCCGCATTGTCGACAGCGAGAAGCTCCTCCATGACGCTCTCATTGAGATCGAGACCGGTCATGTCCAGAGCATCCGGCGTGGGAATGAAGCCGATAGGCGTCTCCACGGCCTTCCCCTCGCCCCGCGCGCGCATAAGAGCCCATTCGAGAACGCGGAGGTTCTCGCCGTAGCCGGGCCACAGAAAGTTGCCGTCCTTGTCGCGGCGGAACCAGTTGACGTGGAAGATCTTTGGCGGGCGCTTGGCTCGCCGGCCCATGTTGATCCAGTGCTTGAGGTAGTCCGCCACGTGGTACCCGCAGAAGGGGAGCATGGCGAAGGGATCGCGCCGCACCTCGCCCTGCTTGCCGTACTGGGCCGCCGTGCGCTCGGAGGCCATGCTGGCGCCGACGAAAACGCCGTGGTTCCAGGAAGTGGCTTCGTAGATAAGCGGCGCCAGGGTGTTGCGGCGACCGCCGAAAATGAACGCGGCGATCGGCACGCCGTGATGGTGCTCCAACCGGAAGGAGGCAGAGGGACACTGACGGAAAGGCGCCGTGAAGCGGCTGTTGGGGTGGGCGCCCAGGATCTCCTTGCCTTTCTCGTCCTTCATGCCCGGATGCCACGGCCGGCCCAGCCAGTCCGTCGCGCCCTCCCCCGGCGAATCCGTATCGCCTTCCTCCCACCAGACCGTCCGGTCCTTCGCCAGGACCACGTTGGTGTAGATCGTGTTTTTCTTGATGGTTTCAATGGCGCTGGGGTTGGAGCGGGAGTTGGTTCCGGGAACCACGCCAAAGAAGCCCGCCTCGGGGTTGATGGCCCAGAGCCGCCCGTCGGTGTCCAGGCGGATCCAGGCGATGTCGTCGCCCATGGTCCAAATGCGATACCCCTTGGATCGGAGTCCTTCGGGGGGGATCAACATGGCGAGATTCGTCTTGCCGCACGCGCTGGGGAACGCGGCGGCCACGTACTCGACGTGGCCGTTCGGCTGCTCGACCCCGAGAATGAGCATGTGCTCGGCCATCCATCCCTCCTGACGAGCCAGGTAGCTCGCGATTCGAAGGGCGAGGCATTTCTTGCCGAGAAGAACGTTGCCGCCATAGCCGGAGTTTACCGACCAGATTGTGTTGTCCTCGGGAAAGTGCAGGATGCGGCGTTTTTCCGGATCCAGCTTCGCCTTGGCGTGAAGGCATTTGGTGAAGTCGGGGCTGGGGCCCAGTGCGTTCAGCACGTCGGTCCCCACGCGAGTCATGATGAGCATGTTCAGGACGACGTAGATGCTGTCGCTGAGCTCCACCCCGATCTTGCTGAAAGGCGATCCGACGGGCCCCATGGAAAAGGGGATCACGTACATCTTTCTGCCGCGCATGGAGCCGCGGAAGAAATTGGCGGCCTCGGTGTAAGCCTCCTCGGGCGGCTTCCAGTTGTTGGTCGGGCCGGCGTCGCTCTCTCTTCGCGTGCAGATGAAAGTCTTGTCCTCGACGCGCGCCACGTCCAGGGGGTGCGTGCGATGGTAGTAACAGCCGGGGAGCTTCTCCTGGTTCAGTTCTATGATCTCGCCCGTGGCGCACGCCTCGGCGCGCAGGGCGTCGCGTTGCGCGTCCGAACCGTCGATCCAAACGATCTCGTCCGGCAGACACAGCGCCGCCATCTCCTCGATCCAGTTCCTCAGGGTGTCGTTGTTTACTATCATGTTCGCCTCCGCCTGTGAACCCGCCTCCGAACCGGGGACCTCCCATGGTTTTGCCCCGATCTTGGGCCTTCCCGAGTAAGGTGGCGGGGATTATTGAGGTTGTGGAGGGGAAAGTCAAGCGATTTGGAGCATCGGCTCAGTAGGCGGGCGGGTCTGGGTGCACGACATAATCCGGGTTTTGGCGGGTCTTGCGCGCGAGTTTGGCGTTGAAATAACCCACGGGCTGTGTCAAGGCTGTCCTCCGCGTCTATTGCGGGGGAGCAAAGAGGCCCTCGCCGGCGGAATCCATGAAAGAAGGCGGGGGTGCCGGGCGCCTAACAGCCGAGGGCGGGCGTTCCTCGCTTTTCACACGCCCTCTCAAGGACAAAACAACCATGATCCAGGCACGCGTCATCGGGGCCGGCGGATACGGCGGAGCCGGCGTCATTGACCTCCTTCTCGCCCATCCCGAAGCCGGAATCGTCGACGTCGTGGACATCGAGAACGTCGGCAAGCCCATCGCCGAGAAGTTCCCCCACCTCCAGGGTTTCTGCGATCTGGAGATCGCGTCTCCCGACGAAGCGGAGTGGGGGAGCGGCATCGACGTCGTTTTCGCCGCCACCCCCGACGGCGTCGCCATGCGCTACGCCCGGCAGTGCGTCGACAACGGCATCAAGCTCGTGGACTTCAGCGGCGATTTCCGCTTCAACTCCCGCGAGGCGTACGCCGAGTACGCGGCCCGGATCGGGCGTCCCGCCGAGCACGCCGCGCCGGACCTCTTACCCCAGGCCGCATACGGCCTCAGCGAACTCCATCGCTCCGAGATCGCCTCGGCCGCCATCGTGGGCAACCCGGGGTGTTTCGCTGTCTCCGTCGTCCTTGGCCTGGCGCCCGCCGTGAAGGCGGGCCTCGTCGATCTCGACACCTTGATCTGCGACGCCAAGACCGGCATCTCGGGCGCGGGTATCAAACCCGCCGCCACCTTCCATTACCCCTCCCGCTACGAGAACATGAACGCTTACAAGGTCGCCAAGCACCAGCACTGCATGGAGATCGAACGCGAACTCAGCCTTCTGGCGGGCCGCGCAGTCACGGTCACGCTCACGACGCAGGTCCTTCCCTTGGCCCGCGGCATCATGACGACCCTGTACGGCCGCTTGACCGGCGGCAAGACAACCGCCGAGGACCTGACGACGATCTACCGTGAATTCTACAAAGACTCGGTTTTTGTGCACGTCGTGGGCCCCAACGGCTCGGCGAGCAACAACGACGTGCGCGGCTCGAATTTTTGCGTTCTCTGGATCAACGCCGACCCGCGGACGCGCCAGATGATTGTCGTCTCGCACATCGACAACCTGGTCAAGGGCCAGGCGGGCTCCGCGGTCCAGAACATGAACATCATGTTCGGCCTAAAGGAGTCCGCCGGCCTCATGCGCCCGGCGTTCTACCCGTGAGGCGCCTTGAACGGGTCTCCCGAGGACGCCGACCGGGGGACGGCAACTCCCATCACGGCTTGTTTATGTCGCTCAGGACGACCTGGATCTTCGTGAAGTCCTGCGGACTCTCGGACCACGCGCGCAGAGCTTCGCCCGCTTCGGCCAGGGAAACCGTTCGCGTAATCACGTCGTCCACGGGGAACCGGCCTTCCTGGAGCGCTCTGGCGGCGCGGCGGAAATCTTCGGGCATCGCGTTGCGCGATCCCAAGACGTCCAACTCCTTCTGCACGAACAGCTTGGTCTCGTACTCGACCGGCGCCTTGGCGTAGCCGATGTAGACGACGCGGCCCGCGAAGGCGACCTCCTCGATTGCCGCGCGGTAAGTCTGGGGCAGGCCGACGGCCTCGATAACCGCGTTTGGGCCGTCCCCGGCCGTGATCTCCTGAAGCGCTTCGCGCAGGTTGACGCGCGCGGAATTGACCGCGTGCGTGGCGCCCGCCTTCCTCGCGACGGAGAGTTTCCCGTCATCGACGTCGACGGCGATCACGGCGCGCGCGCCGCTGAAGGCGGCCCCCGCGACCGCGCCCAGGCCGATGGCGCCGCAACCGAACACCGCGACAACGTCCGACTCGCCGATCCGCCCGCGCCCCACGGCGTGGAAACCGACGGACATGGGCTCGACCAAGGCCAACTCCCGAGTCGAAAGGCCTTCGAATGGGAAGACCTTCTCCCAAGGGACCGCGCAGCGGGGCGCCAACACACCATCGCGCTGCACGCCCAGCGTCTGATTGTCGCGGCAGCAATTCGTTCGTCCCTGGCGGCATGACGGGCATCTGCCGCACGCCGTGTAAGGCGAAATCGTGACCCGCATGCCGGGCTGAATGCTCTCCGGCACGCCCCCGGCCACCGTCTCCACCACGGCGCCCACCTCATGCCCCGGAATTCGCGGGTACGACACCATGGGGTTCACGCCGCGGAAGGTCGAGAGATCCGACCCGCAAAAACCGATGTGGCAGATCCGCAGCAAGACTTCTCCCTCCGCGGGGACTGGGTCCGGGATCTGCCTGAAGGACACTTTGCCCGGGGCATCGATGACGAGCGCGTTCATGGGAAGTCCTTTCCTGGCGCCGCGACAGGGGAAGCAGCTGCGAACGTCGAGGGACCCTCGGGTGGGCGGGGGCGCGATGCCCTCGCCACTGCGGGCGAGACGCCCGCGCCACTTGCTCTTTCCCGCCAGAGCCACAACTGTCTCTTGTGGATCAACTCCTAGAGTCTGTAAGTCTCACAGGCCGTTCCGCCCAAGATCCGCTCCTGCTCGGTCGGGGATAAGGCGGAAATGAAGTGTTTGACAATGCTGAACCAGTTTCCGTAAGGACACGCGACCTCGCACACCGGCCAGTCCGATCCGAAGGCCAGGCGCTGAGGCCCGAAGGCCTCGAGAACCACGTCGAAGTAGGGCCGCAGTTGTTCCTCCGTCCATGCCGCGTAATCCGCCTCGGTGACCATTCCGGAGACTTTGCAGGCGACGTTCTCGCGCCGGGCGAGTTCCATCATGTTCTCCCGCCAAGGCGAGAAAACGTTCTCCCGGATGCGCGGCTTCGCGATGTGGTCCACGATGAACCGCTGCTCGGGGTGGCGATCGACGAACTCGATGGTCGCGGGCAGATGGCGCTCGAAAATGAGGATGTCATAGGCAAGGCCGTACTCGCGGAGCATCCGAACCCCGGCGTTGAAGTCCTCGCGCAACGCGTGGGCGTCGTCCGCTTCGTCATGAAGAACGTGCCGCACCCCCTTGAATCTCGGATGCGGCGCGAACCGGTCGAGACACTCGCGCACACCCGGGTCCGCGAGCGGGACCCATCCGACCACGCCGCGCAGGAAGTCGTGCTCGCCGGCCATGTCGAGCAGCCATTGCGTCTCTTCCACGCTCTGGCGCGCCTGCACGCTGACGACTCCGTCCACGCCGGCGGCGTCGACGACCTTCTTGAGATCGGCCGGCAGGAAATCGCGCCGGATCTTCGCCATCGCGTCGTTGATCCAGCCGCATTCCTTCGCGTTGTACTTCCAGAAATGATGATGCGCGTCGATGATCATGCGTGCCCTCCCCTCTCTTGCATGCGGCCCGAACCCGGTCTTTCCAGAGGAACGACGAACTACGGCGCGCGGTACGACGCCACGACCTCCGGGTCGTTGTTCTCGGGCCGCCCCTGCGGCCAAGTCGCGTTATGGATCGGCTTGAGGATACCGAGGACTTCCGAGAGAAGGCCCTCGTCCATCGGTTCGCTGATGGTTTGGACGTTCTGGCGCACGCGCTCGGCCTTCGTTGTGCTGACCAGGCAGGTGTGGATGTTGGGATTGGCGACCGCAAACTGCAGGGCCAGCTTGCTCAGGTCCGCGCCTTTCTCCCGGCAGTGGCGCGCCGCCTTCGCGCAAGCCTCCCGAACTTCCACGGGCGCGGGATGCCAGTGGGGCGGGCCTTGGATCGTCAGGAGACCCATGGAGAGAGGCGCCGAGGAGATGACGCCCAGATCCTTCGCCTGGAAGTCGGCTATGTAGTCGTCCAGCGACGTGTCGTTCAGGCAGTAGTGACAGTACGATTGGATCGTGTCCACCTCCGCTTCGGCGCTCACTCGCTTCAGGAGGGGGAGGGGCAAGGCCGTGACGCCGACGTATCGCACCTTCCCCTGCCGCTGGGCTTTTCGCAGCGCCGGGATCGTCTCGTTGACGATCTGCGTCGCGTCGCCGAACTCCATGTCGTGGACCTGGATCACGTCGATCGCGTCGATGCCCAGACGCTGAAGACTCTCCTCGATGCTGGCGAGCACGCGCTTCTCCGAAAAATCAAAGTCCTTGATCTTGTAGCCGTAGCGCCCCGCCTTGCTCGCCAGAACGTACTTGTCCCGGGGAATCCCCTTGAGCGCCTTGCCCAGAACCGTCTCGGATTTCGTCAGACCGTAAAAGGGCGAGGTGTCTATGAAGTTGATGCCGAGGTCGATGGCCTCGCGCACGGCGCGGATGCCGGCCTCCTCCTCGCAGTCCTTGAACGCTCCCCCCAGAGATGAAGCCCCGAAACCAAGAACCGAGACTTTGAGATCCGTCTTACCGAAACGCCGGTATTCGCCAATGCCTGCCATTCAGATAAACGCCGCCTTTCATTCTGTATCGTTGCGCCGCCCTCCGGCACCGTTCATCGGCGCGCCCAACCATGACAGCCCGACCGACGCTTCCTCAGACCCAGCGACGTTTCTCATCCTTCCCGTGGCAGGGCGCTGGTCCGCAAACGACCGGGCGCGACTGCGGGCGGGAGGCCGTCGGCCAAAAGCCCCTTACGCGACTGCGGGCGAGACGCCCGCGCTACTCGTACCGTCCGTGTTCCAAGCAGGTCTCATAGACGGCTTCCAGGTTCTCCATGGGCACGCACGGCGGCAGGTTGTTGGCCTCCTGGAGGATGAAGCGGCCGCCTTGCATGATGCCCGACGCGAGAATCTCGCGGGTCGCGCGCGCGCAGTCCTCGGGCGAACCGTCTTTCAGGATCGTCACGCGGGGACCGCCCGAGATCTCCACATCCTCGCCGAGCTCCTTGCGCAGCCATCCGTGATCGACGGGGAAACCCGTGTCGAAGGAGACCACGCCGAGTTTCTCGCGAATCGTCTTGAAGTGCCGCGTGGCGTCGCCGCAGAGATGGATGCCGCGCTTGTCGTCCGTCGGCGTCGTCGTCGACGTCTCGCTGTAGCAGTGCTCGTGAATCGGGAGAATCAGCTCCTTGTAGAGAGCCGTACCGATCAGTTGAATCGAGTCGTCCGCCAACCCGCCCCAGTCCCCCTTCTTCCACCCGTCCGGCGAGGCGAGATCGCCGAGCGCCCGATTGCGGATGAGGGAGGCGTCGGTGATTTTCATGAGGAGACGGCGCGCCTTGTCCGGGTCCATGCGCAGGAGAAGGAAAACGTCCGATCCGAAAAGATTGGCGCCGACTGTCAGGGGACCGTCGAATCCCAGACCGAACGGCTGGACCGCGCCCTTTCGTCCGAGGTACTCGAAGGTCTCGGCTTCCTTGATCAGAGCCTCGCGGAATGCCAGCCGGTCCTTGATCCACGGGTTCTCGAGGGGCTTCGAGAAATCGCGTTCCAGGAACTCGTCCACATCGTCGATCGTCAGGAACGCCTCGGTCGCCGGCACCTGGCCCGGCCTGCACACGACCTCGGCGCCGAAATACGCCGCGTCATAGGTGTTCTGGCACTCGACGTGGAACGACCACTTCTCGGGCAGTTCCCTGACGTTGTCGCACGTCTTGCCGAATTCCATGGGCACGTATTCTTGGAAGCGCGATTGCACGGTCAGCGTGACGCGCGGGTCGTGGAAATACTCCTCGTACCCGTAGCCGTCGGGGTTCAGGTCGGGATTCAGCAGGATGATGCGCGAGTTCACGCTCCAGCGCAACGGCACGCGAATCGGCCGCCTCGCATGGTACGTTTCCCAGACTTTTCTTTTCTCTTCGTTTGTCGGAACGGTAAACGAGTTCATACTGTCTTCTCCTTGAACGCATGAAGAATCTGTGGGGATAGGCTTTGGCTGCAGCCGCGCGTAGCCCCGTATCAGCGCCTGACTGGAACAAGACGCGCCAAGAGTTCTCCCGCCTCCTCCCGCGCCGCGAGGAGGGCGGCGTCGCAACGGGTGTGTTGACCGGGCGACAACGCCAGGTCTTCTCGAATCCGTTTCAGCAGGCGTCGCGCCGCCGTTACGACCCGGCTTCGCTTTCCTTTGTCCCGCTCCACGGCGCGTTCGAGCATGCGGAGGAGCTCGAAGTCCTCCATCCCTTTGCGAATGACCTCCCAGCGCAGGCCTCTCGCCCGCAATAACGCGGGCATCTTGCCCGCCCCGCCATGGGAACAACTCTTCGGTCTATCGATCGTGGTTCCCGGCGCGGGGACAGGGAGTCTTTCAGCGCAGGAACCTCGGCTTGCGCGGAGACCATCGCACGGCCCGGGCGGCTCAGAGATCCTCGACCATCTCGACCATCCGCTCGTAATTGCGCACGACGTGCGGCGCGATATGGCGACCGTAGGGGCACGAAGAGGGCATGAGGACGAACCCCCGCCCCTCTCCCGCCGTGCCCTCCTCGACGGCGGTTCGGATCTTTTCCTCGAATTGGGGAGTGTCCAGGTTCTCGAGATCGCTCGCCTCGAGGTTGCCGAACAAGGTCATCTGCTTCCCGTACTTCTCCCGCACGTAGGCCAGCGTCACGTCCCCCTGGCCCGGCGGTTCGATGGGGTCGAGGCCCGTGCAGCCGGTCTCGGCGATATGATCCAGGATGTCTTTCAGCCGCCCGTGGCAATGGATGCGCCCGTAGCCGCCGTGTTTCTGAATCGCCTCGACGATGGGCGCGTCGTAGCGCGTGACGTATTCATGGAAGAGATCCGGCCGGAGGTAGGGAACCGACGCGTACTCAGGGCCGCAGATCCGCCAGAGGCGCTCAGGCAGAGCCTTGGCCACGGCCTCGATCATCTCGTAGAGGGGCGCAGCCGCGCGTTCGAGGGCGCGGTGGAAAAGCTCGGGCTCGGTGGTCGCGATGACGGTGAAGGTCCCCAGGTCGAAGAGAGGCGCCACGCAGCAGATCGGGTCGCCGGTGTCGAGCATCACGATCCCCGAGTCGCCGAGCGACTCCTCCGTTGCGAGAAAGGAATCGGGAATCACTTCGCCGCCCGGCTCCGTCGCGGGGAGATTGAGCCACGCCTTCAGGTCGTCCACGTCTTTGATGTAGTGCTCGAGCGTCCACGCGGTATTGATGGCGGGGTCGCGGCGAACGCGGCTGGTGAGGGTGCGGCTTCCCGCGCGGATCGTGTGCGTGACGAAAAGCGTGCCGTTGGCGTCGGTTTCTTGTTCGACGGTCGTCAGCTCCGCGAGCGGATCGGGAGAGGATGACCTCCAAGGCGCCCCGCGCAGGAGGATGATGTCGGTTTTCTCGCGGGCGAGTTCCAGCACGGGAAGCCAGGAGGAATCGGAGAAAATGTTGAAGGGATCGTTGTTGGCGGGGTCCTGGTCGATACCGCTAACCTCGTAGAAATTCACGGCGGGCCGGTCGACCGGTTCCCCGCGGAGGCTGGCCATCAAGCGTTCGCGTCGGTTCATCTTCGGACCTTTCCAGACACCTCGTCACCAGGTTTCCCGTTCAGATTATCGCGCTCCTTGCGGCGCGTTCGCGAGTCTCCGGAGGATTCCTCGGCTCACACGTGGGGTGGGGCATCGCCCCACCGCGCTCCCCAATAGCTCGTCTCCGCAATGGCGGGGCGATGCCCCACCCAACTCAATCTTCGAGGACCAGGAGCCAGCCGCGGCCCGGCGCAATGGGGATCGGCTGGTCGGGACTGAAATCGGCCTCGTCCTGGAAACCGGCAATCCGAGGGGCGTGGATGCGCGTGTTCCTTCGACTTAGACCCAGCTTCCTCCAGTTTATCTTGAGGTTGCATTCGACCGGCTCGGCGGCCCAGCTGGCGATCGAGACGAGCGATTTGCCCTTCTTTCTGTACACGGTTGCCAGAACCTTTGCGTGATCGGTCTTCACGGGGCATGAGTCGGCCCAGTAGCCGATCATCTCGGCGGCGTCGATCCCGAAAGCGTCCCAGAATTCCCAGACCGGCGCGGGATTGCCCGACCAGGGCAGACGGCCCGTCATGCCGTAGATCATGCCGCGCCAGGGATTGCCGCCGCCTTCGAGCATTTCGCCCATGATGCCGTAAGGGATGCCGCAAATCTCGACCATCCAGTAGTCGGGCGACTTGTTGTAGTCGAAACCTTCGCCGAACCAAATGCTGTCGACGTAAGGGAGGATCTCCATGTAAAGGTTGGCGCAGTTCGCCCACCCCGCCCAGTCGTTGAAATGGTTCCACGAATGCAGGTCGATCAGGGAGCCTGCGCGTTCGCGGTCGAGGACTTTGCGCGCGCGTCTCATGATCGTCCGGTCGTAGGCGGTGTCGTCCACGTAGATGCCGTCGATCTCGATGTTGCGCAGGAGCCAGGACAAGCCCTCGACGTAGTAGTTGTGCCAGCGCGACATGGGCGTCGTGAGGAGAGACGCGTCCACTTGGCCTTTGAGTTTGCCGGACTGGAAGACGTGTTTCCACGCCGGAATGTAGTCCTTGCGCAGGTGTTGCACCAGCCAATCGTCCGTTCCCCCTTGCCCCGGGACTCCTTCGCCTTTGCCTCGGGCGATCACTTCGTCGCCGAGGCTGCGCAGCGCCCACAGCTCGGGAAGGTGGTTCGTCAGTTCGCGGACGGTGTAGTAGATCTTGACGCGCAGACCCTTCTCATGCCCCTGACGAACAAGCGCGCGCATCTCGTCCGCCGTCAAGAAGGGATAATTGATCCAGGGGTTGATGTCGTTGCCGTGATGGACGTTGACGATGTTGGCGCCTCCGGCGAGGGCCGCCTCGAGGTACTCGCCCACGTTCGGCCCGCCGTTGTGGTAGTAGCGCATGGCGAACCGTTTCGCGGGGACGATGGGGCGAAAGGGAGTGATCAGCAAGTCGAAGTCGAACCGCAGTTCCTCGCCGGGCTCGAGGGCGCGAGGCCCGCTGAAGGCTTCGAACAGCGCCGGGCCGTCCTGCGTTTCGGAGACCCGGCAGCCCCCCTTGCCGCCGTTGTCCCAGGCTTCCGGAACGTTCAGCGGCTTCTTGCTGTAGTAAATGTTGACGTTGGGGCGCTCGTAGTTGGAGCCTCTCAGCCGACATCGCAGACCCGCGTTCACGTCGCCGATCCAGAGGCAGTCCTGGGACCGCTTCGGGTCCCACTTCCACTCCATCGAGGCGGGCCGGTATCCCCCCTCGCGCCCCATGCCCATCACGAAGACCGCCACGTCGCGCCGAAAGGGAATCTCGAGGCGAATGTCGCGGATGGCGCACTTCTCGAGCGCGCGCAGGGAGAGACGGTAGGCGATGTGGCCGTCGAACTCCATGCGGGCCTGGCAGTCAAGCAAAAGGCCTTTCGCCCAGCTTCTCGATTCCCATTCCGCTGCGCCGGGCGCTTGGTAGAGAACCTTAGGTTCGCCGCCCGACCAGTCAAGGGTTCCTCTCGCGGTTCTGACGGTCAGAGAAATGGGCGACGCAAGGATGTCGCGCGCTTTGCGGCCGATGGCGGTCATCTCGCGGGTGAAGTAACTCTCGATCCGGTCCGGCAAGCCGGTGTCGGCCAGAACCACCCTGCGCCCGAGACAGCGGATCGCGCGTCCGCGCACTTGAAGGGGAGTGAATGGCGCCGTCACTTCGTCGTCGACGGCGCGCGTCGAGTCGAGCCATCGCAGCCGCGAATGACGCCAGATTTCTCCGTCGCCTGCGTCTTCGAGGAGGTCGCCGGCTACGGAAAGGAGAATCTGCACGCCCGTTTCCTTGGCGCCTTTCGGCCGCAGGGCCAGCATCCCTTCATAGAGCCCGGACGCGTTGTCTGGAACCTGGACGCCGATCCACAGGGCCTGGACTTTGCCACGAGGCACGGGAACGGATTTCCGGAACTTCCGCCCCAGCCAGTCCGCGCCCTCGAGGTTGAAGCAGCGCATGGAGGAGGCGGGGATCACAGCTCCCGCCGTCGTTCTGAGGTCGCTGAAAGCAACGGCCAGGTCGCCCAGCGCTTCTCGCGCGGCGTAGACGCCGATCTGGAACGCGTAGAACTCGCCGGGCCGCGCCTCGCCGCGAAACTGACGACTTGGGCCTTTTGCCCAACACTTCGGGAGAACGTCGTCGCGTCGGATCGGGCGGAGCCGGTCTTCCGGGAAGACGAGGTACGCGTTCTCGGGATGGCTTGCTAGGATCCGCTCTTTCTCCTTCTCGGTCATGGCGATTTCCATGGGGCTTTCCTCCGAAAAAGAATCGGCGGCGAAGGCCATTGCCGACGCCGATGTCACGAGGACGAGAACCAGGAACAAGGTTGCACGTCTCAGAGTCTTCATCGAAACCAACTTCATCAAGATGAAGCCCGCTGAACCCTTGTAGCGCAGCCGCCCTTGGCTGTGCTGGGACAGGGCCTTTGAGGACGCGGCTCACAGCCGAAGGCGGCTGTGACACGCTGTTGGCTGCTGTGTCGGACTTCGCGGCTGCGCCGCGCTTCTCTATCGCCGCTTACTGCTCGAATCCGAAAGAACTCATGCCCGCCGCCCTTGATCCGGCGATCCCCAGCTCCCGGATCCGGGGAAGCGGAGACGGAGTTCTCACGGAATGGCAACCTCTCGATTCTCGGCCGCGGACTTGTAGAAGCCGTCCAGGACCTTCTGAGTCGACATCACCGTGTCGATGTCGGCCGGCGAGGGCTTTCCTTTGATCAAGCACTCGAGGAAGGACTCGATCTCGACCTGGTACATGTTCTTGCTTCGATAGGAAGGCTCCGTCCGGCAGAGAACGCCGTTCTTGTCGGTGTAAACCGTGAAGCTGCCCCCGTAGCGGAGATGAATGCCCCCTTTGTCGCCGAGGAAATCGATGTGGGAAGCCGCCTCCTGAACGTTTTGCGCCCAGGCGCCCTCAAAGGAGATGGCGGGGCCGTCGGTGCGAATGACGCCCGCGGCGAATTCCTCGACGTCGCACACCCCCTTGTAGTCCGGCGGGCCGGCCCACATGTCGAGGTAGGCGTACTTGCGCACGTCGCGCCCCAGAACGGCATGGGCTGTTCCCGAGATGCTCTGCGGCTTGGGGAAACCCAGGCAGAAGAGAGCCAGATCGAGGTAATGAACGCCCCAGTCGATCATGACGCCGCCGCCGGACTCGGCTTTCGTCGTGAACCAGCCTCCGAGTCCCGGAATGCAGCGGTACTGTTTGAACATGACGCTGGCGTGGTAGATGTTGCCGACCTGTCCCCTCTGGATGACGTCGCGCGCGTGCAAAACACCGTCGTTGAAGCGGTTCACCACGCCGATGACGAGCATCCGCTTCTTCTTCCTGGCGGTCGCGCGCATTTGCTCGGCTTCCTCGACGTTGAGCGCGATCGGCTTCTCGCACATGACGTGTTTTCCCGCTTCGAGCCACTCGACCGTCACCGGGCAATGCTGATTGTTGGGCAGGCAAACGCTGACCGCGTCCACGGACGGGTCGTTGAGGGCCTCATGATAGTCCGTGAGCGCCTTTGTGTTCGGGCCGGCCTTGCGCGCGGTCACGTTGGCTTTGTGAGGAATGATGTCCACCACGTAGGCCAGGTCCGCCAGAGGACTGGCGGCGTAGTGCTCGGCGTGGACCGTTCCGATAGCGCCACACCCAATGACGGCGGCTTTCACTCGTTTCATCTTTCCTCGTTCCTTTCTCTATTGGAATCTCTTGATCTTCTCCCGCAGGAACTCGACTGCCGTTCGGATGTCTTTCTCGGGATTCTTGCCGACTTCGCGCTCGATCGTTAGGAAGCCGTGAAAGTCGATGTCCGCCAGCGCCGCCAAGTAGGCGTCGAAATCCACTTTTCCCTGGCCCAGGGGAACTTCGTCGAAGTAGTCGCCGAAGTTGAGACCCTCGATGCCGCCCCTGGCGAAAGCGTCGTAGATCTTGACAGGGTCGCAAGGCTTGTACTGAACGCCGTCCTTGGCGTGGGTGTGGACGATGTGGTTTCTCAGGGCGTAAACCCCTTGAACCGGATCGTCGCCCGTCACCATCACCAGATTGGCCGGGTCGTAGTTCGCTCCGATCCCCGCCGAATCGACGTCGTCCAGAAAGGCCGTCAAGCGCGCCGCCGTCTCCGGACCGGTTTCGACGGCGAACGTTATGCTGCGCTCGTCGGCGTAGTCGCCCAACTCGCGGCACGCCTTCAACATGATCTGGTAAGTGGGATCGGCCGCCTCATCGGGCACGCACCCGATATGGGTCGTCACGACGTCGGCGCCCAGGTCCACGGCCAGATCTACGATCTTCCTCGAACGCTCGACCTTCCAAACGTTGTCCGCGGGAATCTGGAACCCGTGGCCGCCCAGGTCGGCGCACAGCGCCGAGATCTCGAGATCCAGATCGTCGCAGAAAGCCCTGAAGTCCGCCCGCGCCGCGGCGTCCATCTGCTCAGGACTGACCTCGCCGCTCGAAGCGTAGATCTGGATGCCGTCCGCCCCGACCTCTTTCGACTTGCGAACCCCTTCGCGCGGGCTCAGCCGGAAAGAATCGCTCATCACTCCAATCTGGAATCGACTCATCTCCCTCCTCCTCTTCCGCGCGCCCCGCCGGGCGTCTCACGCAAGTACGGACCTGGAGATATGGACCGTGGAATCTCTCTCTGTCGGTCCGTCACAAGGGGCATCCCGTTCCGAACGCCGACTCCCTTGGCAAACCCGTCTGGCGAACTGGAGACACAAACAGGCGACGCCATCGCCCAAGCACTACAGAAAAAGCCCCAGCGAGTCAAGGAAAGGGTGATTCTTCGTACACCCGCGGATCGCCCGCAAGCTCGCGTTGCCGGCGGCCCTCAGTCCGTCCCCGCTGCCTCTTCCCGCCCCCCAGCAGCGATCGTCGGCGCTCCCAGGGCGACGCTTCGTTTCCTCCCCGGCACGAGGGTCGAGGTCGCCGAGATGCAGACGGCGAAGACGGCCGCGGCCAGGAAAAGCCGCTGGTAGCCGAAAAACGCCCAGATCGCGCCCGCCGCGATCGGGATCGTCATGGAGACAACATGGTTAATCGACACCCCCACGGCCAGCGTCGAGGTCAGTTCCTGGGGCGAGTGGGTCAGACGCGACACGTAGATCGAACGCGCGTTCCCCACGGCGAAGAGCAAGTCGTCCACAATGAAACAACCGCACGCGATCAGGCGCGCCGTCTGCGGATCCGGAGCGATCTCCTTGGCGTAGCCGTATCCGGCGCAGACGACCGCGAGCGCCAACCCGTCCGCCACGAGGATCGTTCGCTCGCCAAACCGGTCTATGGCCAGGCCCGCGAGCGGTTTGAACACGATGCCGATGAGAGAGGCAATCATGAGGAGCCGGGCGACCTCCGTGGCCGGCAGTTCGTACACGCGAACGAGGACCCAGGGGCCGAAGGTCAGGAAAATCTGCTTCCGGGTGCCGAAGAGGAGTTCCAGCGCGTAGTAGAGACGGTATCTCCTTCGGACGACGAGCCGCGACCGCCGCTCCTGATGGAGGTGGGGCAGGTGCATCAAGCCGTAGAGGACGGCCGCCGCTCCCGCAACCCCCGCCGCGGCGAGAAAGCCGGCGCGATAGGCGGGGTTGTCGCGGTCGAGGAAAAGCCAGATCAGGCCCGCCCCAGCGGCCATGCCGATCGTCCCCATCGTGCCCATCAGCCCCATGCGCCAGCCCCGGTTCGTTTCGTCGCTCAGGCCAATGACGATGGAAGCCCCCGCGGGTTGGAGAAGATGCATGCCGGCGCTTGCGACCATCATCATCCCGGCCATCGGCAAGAAGCGCGTCCCCAGGAGCGCGAGCCCCACGAGTCCCCCCGCCATGGTCAGGGCGCCCACCACGGCCAGCCGCGTCAGCGACAGAGCGCAGAGGATTCCGGTCATGAGGACCACGAGGAACCCCGGCAGTTCTCTGGGCAGCTCGAGCCAGCCCCGCGCGCGCGCCGAAAGGTCGAAGGTGTCGGAGAGGAAATTGTTGAAGATCGAATCGTGAACGCCGCCGGCGGCGGCCATGAGGAGAACGGCGCCGAGGAAAAGGAGAACCTGGCGTTGCCTTGCGGACATCCGGCGTGACGGCTCCCCTGAAAGAGGCGCCTTCCCCCCAGAAACGGGCGCGTTCCCCCCAGAAACGGGCGCGTTCGCCTCTGAAGCAGGCGCGTTGGCTCCGCAAGAGGCGCGTTCCCCCCAGAAACGGACGTGTTGCCCCCAGAAACGGACGTGTTCGCCTCTGAAGCAGGCGCGTTGGCCCCGCAAGAGGCGCGTTCCCCCCAGAAACGGGCGCGTTCGCCTCAGAAGCAGGCGCGTTGGCCCCGCAAGAGGCCCGTCCGGCTTCCGCGCGCAGAGCGCGGAAGGCCGGAGCCTACTATAGCCCCTGCCCCACGGCAAGCCGTTTCCGCGTTCTCGCGGTCTTCCATTCGACGCTTGTGCCAGCGCCCTATCCCGGGTCTCTTCTCCCTTGCATTCCTGATGGCGTGCTCGGTACCATGACGAAACGCTTCGGCGATGGGAGGGCCCGGAGCGCGGAGTCGGGGGACCATAACCCCAAAGGTTCTCCCCCGCCTCTTTCCGCAACTCAGCCCGTTGCGGATTTGCCGCGAGCAGAGGGCCGGCTCCGGGTCGCACAGACATGTCCTGGGTCCCCCGATTCTGACATCTATCATGCATGCGCTGACGACTCGAAGCCACGAGAACCGAATCGTGATAAGGAGATAGATGTCTCGGGATACGTACACAATCAGGCGCCAGCGCGCGCCGGAGGCAATGATGAAAATCAGACGAGAGATCTCTATACTAGCATGTACTGGCGCAATCGTAATCCTAGGTTACGGCCTCTTTTGCACGGATCTGATCGTTGGGCCACGTAGGCGTCCTCGAGGCGCCGACTATCGTATCATGAGCGCCCTGTTCATGAAAACGATTCCTAACACGTTCAGAATCACGCGTGCTTTTGTTCCCGTCGATCTCAAACTAAGGAGTTGGTTCTCATTGGGACCGACGGAAGGCCCCTGGCACGCCTGTTACGCAGCTGAGGCGCCCAGAGAGGACCTTGAGAATCTACTGGAAGGTGTTGCGCATCGCGAGATCAAGGGACCGGAGACAGATCGTCCTATCGAGGAGGCTGACTTCAGGCGGGCACTCGATGCGTGGACGGACATTCGTGTCTCCCTGGGGGCGCCTGATCTGGAGGCCCCCCGTATCATTGTGATTGACCGCATCGTTGATGAGCGACACTCCTTCCAGAGTTACCTGTTTGTTTGCCCGGTCCCCTCGTCAACCTCGAGTCTTGTCCGGGTCTACATCTCGACACCAGCCCCCTGGTCCTCGGAATGGTCCCAGCTTCGCGCCAGGTAGCAAGCAGACTCCCGAGACTACGCACTGGGCGCCTTGCCAATGAGTCCATTGTTCCGTGCATGGCTCGGCTGGACAAAACGCCTTCATCCGTTGCGCGCCGTGACGAGGGGGATCGTGGCAGAATGCCCGCACTGGGTCGGATTTCGCTTGAATCTCAGCCGAAAAGCGATGAGGATCGTCTCGGTCGGAACGAGAAGACGGCCTCATGAGAGGTCAAATGTGAAACCTCGGCTTACGGCAGCAAGCAGCCGACTCACAGATCGAGGGGGGAGGGCTCTGGCTATGGATAGTGCTCCGGCGGGGCCGGATCGCGTACCGCCTCCCGATGGCTCGCGCCAGTCTGGGAAAGAGAGAGGAAGACGGGCCGCCGCGGCGCTCGCAGCAACCGCGATTCTCCTGTCGGTGGTTGGGTTCTTCGGCCTCTTCGGTCTTCTGGCCGAGGACGCGGGAGCCCCGTTCTACATCCACCGTCCCCTCTTCTCGCGCCTCTTTACGCTCCTCGAGAAGCTCTGGCTGGTTGCCGGCCTGTTTGCTCTGGTATGCGCGATCAGCGCGTGGCGGAAGGGTCGCCATCCCCGCGGGAAATTCCGAGGAGGGGGACTGGTCTGGTCGGCCCTCGTCGTGTCCATCCTGTATTATCCCGCTTCGTTTCTGGCCTGCTCCCTGGCGCCGTTGTCGGTGTTTGTGGTTAGCCACGTCTCGCGGACCAACACGGACCTTCGTTCGCTCGCAACCGCGATCGAGGCCTACAACCTCGACAACGACTCGTACCCGGTATGGAGTGTGGACGCGGAGCGGAACGCGTTCTTGGCTACCGCGCGCGGGCGAGCGGTCAAGAACCAACCGACCTTCACACTGTGGTCCGCGCGGGAGCCGGACTTGATGACGTTGACGACGCCCGTGTCCTACATAACGTCGTTGGGCGGCGACGCATTTTCCCCTGCTTGCGGCTTCTTGCGGAAAGCCCCTTTCTGCTACTATGCGCCGGCCAGGGTCGCCTACGCACCCCCGGGCTGGATCCTTTGGAGCGCCGGGCCGGACTTGGACTATGACATCACGATGGACAGCGTCGCACGCGCCTACGATGTGACAACCACACAGCCGTCGCTTGTGCTCCTAACGGAGTTCACCCACGACCCGACAAACGGCGCAAAGAGCGACGGGGACATCTGGCGCGTCCGGCAGTGACGAGGGGCGTCTGGCCTTCAAGGACTTTCGGGCGGCTTTGGCTTTCACCAACAAGGTGGGGGAACTTCTCGAGGAGGAGAACCACCACCCGTCCATCTTCACGGAATGGGGCAGCGTGACGGTGAGATGGTGGACGCTCACTTGACGTGCTGACAAAGCAGGGATTGAGCTCGCCGGGTTTTCCCAGTTCTCCCGTCTGTTCTTCCGCATCGACCTTGCGGGCTGCCCGGTCGGCGCGGTCTTTCGCGAACTCGCCGAAGGTGACGGACGCGACACCTCGAAACGGCTGCATGACGTTGACGGATGGGCATGGACAAGAAGCGTTGCTGCCGGAACGCGTGGGGGAGCCCGAAGAGCAAGCCTCATCAGCAGAATGGAAATTCCCACTATCTCGATGGGATAAGATCTCAGAGATGTCTCTCGCTGGTCTTCACGTTGGGGCCCGTGCGAGCCTCGATGCCGAAGGAGTGCCCCATGCGCTCTACATTTTCCAGATGCATGATCACACCCCCAACCGGGCCCGAAGCAAGATATGGGTGCACTGCCAGGACCGAGCAGTCATGCCTTGCGAGGCCGGGATGAATAGGGTCTCGGCCTCAGGACTCTCGTGGCGCCAGCCGGGGAGGCCCTTAACAAGATGACAAAGGGCGCCATTTCGCGGCGTGTTTCGCCATTTCGAGGGGGAACGCGCCCATCGCGCGGGGATGATGGAGGGCGCCCCGCCAGTTGACGGCGGCGGGCGCGAGCCGACCTGCAAGAACCGCGATTTCCGAGCGTGGCTGTCAAAAAAGGGGGAGACCGCCGCTCGAAAGGCAAAACGCCCTCGCATTTCGCGATCCCTTTCGGCGAAGTTTTCCAGAAACATCTTGAAGGACCGTCTGACGCCCGGCTACGATGGCTTTGCTTGCGGGCGTTGGCACCGGCGCCGGCGTCGCCCATGCGGGAATGCCCGCCGGTCTGACGCCCCGCTACGATGGCTTTGCTTGCGGGCGCGATCAAACCGTCGCTTCCCGCATCGTTCGGACGCCTTCTCTCGGGAAGCGGGCCATGCTCCTGCGTCTCAGCATCAAGAATCTGGCGATTATCGACGACCTGACCATCGACCTCTGTCCCGGGTTCACCGTGCTGACCGGCGAGACGGGTGCGGGGAAGTCGATCATCATCGGCGCCCTCGACCTGGTTCTCGGCGAGCGGGCGAGCGCCGACGACGTGCGTTCGGGATGCGCCTCGGCCGAGGTCGAGGCGCTTTTCGACGTTTCGGCCATGCCGCGCCTGGTCCAACTCCTCGCCGAGCTGAATCTGGCCCCGGGGATCGAACGGGGCGGACGGGACGCCGCGGGCGCCGCGGAGGGCCCGGCGGACCTCGTTGTCCGCCGCGAGATCAGCGCCCAGGGACGGACCCGTTGCCTGGTCAACGGCCGTCTGGTTCCGCTGGGCCAGTTGCGTCGGATCGGCGACCTGCTGGTGGACCTGCACGGCCAGCACCAGCACCAGTCGCTGCTCAAAGTCGATCTGCACCGCGAGATTCTCGATGCTTTCGGCGGATGCGAGGTGAGCCGCGCGCTGGACGCCTACCGAAGACTCTTCCAGCGTCACGGGGAGATCGTGACGCGCCTGAAGTCCCTGGACCGCGACGAGCGCGAGGTCGAGCGGCAGAAGGGCTTGCTGGAATTCCAGTGGCGGGAGATCCGCGAGGCCCGGCTGGAGCCGGGCGAGGATTCCGCGCTGGAGGCGGAACGCCGCCGCCTTGAGCACGCCGAGGCCCTTCGCCAAGGCACGGCCGAGACAATCGATCTGTTGTACGAGGGGGAGACCCAGACGCCCACCGTCGCCGACCTCCTGGCTCGCGGCGAGGACCTCCTGGCGTCGGCCGCGCGTCTGGATGTTTCTCTCCAACCCCTGCGGGACCGTCTGGCCGCGATTCGAGCCGACGCGAGCGACGTGGCCGATTCGGTTCGTTCCTACGCAGTTGGTCTGGAACACGATCCGGCTCGTCTGGCCGAGGTGCAAGATCGCCTGCATTTGATCCGCCAGCTGAAACGCAAGTACGGGGAGACGATCGAGGACGTTCTCGCCGCCGGGAGCCGCTTCGAGGCCGAGCTCCATGCTTTGACCCATAGCCGGGAGGAGCAAGAGCGACTGGAGGCGGAGCGGGCGAAGATCGAACGGGAACTGGCGTCGGCGGCCGACGAGCTTTCCTCCAAAAGGCGAACGGCGGCGAGAGGATTCTCCAGCGGGCTGCGGGGTCACCTGGCGGGGATGGAGATGCCCAAAGTTGAGTTCGAGGTGCGGATCGAGCGAGTGGAAGCCGGCGCGACGGCGGAGGAAGTTTGCGGAGAAGGATTGGGAGAGGAGACGATCGCGCGGGGAGCGCTTGCTTCGCCCGAAGACGCGCTCGGGGCCGAGCCCGATGGTCGGGCGCCAAAGGACGACGGGGGCGCGCCCACCCTTCTTTTCGCGGACGGGAAGCGCTGCCGCGTGCGCGAGTGGGGCGCAGACCAGATCGAGTTTCTCATCAGTCCGAACGTTGGGGAGGATCTCAAACCGCTGCGGCGGATCGCGTCGGGCGGCGAGCTCTCGCGCATCATGTTGGGCCTAAAGGTCCTCATGAGCGGCCAGGACCAGATTCCCACCCTTGTCTTCGACGAAGTCGACACCGGCATTAGCGGACGCACCGGCGCGCGGATCGGCGAGAAGATGGCCGCTCTGGGGAGGGAACGCCAGATCATCTGCATCACGCACTTGGCGCAGATCGCGGCCCGCGCCCACCACCACTTCGCCGTCGCGAAGGTCCGCCAGAAAGGGCGCACTCTAACACGCGTCGAGCGTCTGGAAGGCGAGAGACGCCTCGACGAGATCGCCCGCCTTCTCGGCGGCGACGAGGGGTCCCAGATCGCTCGCCGACACGCGAAGGAACTCCTCGCGGCATGTTCGGAACTCCGCCCCTAGGCGGCGGATGTTCGGCGTTCCGTCTTCAGGCAGCATCCGTTCGGAGTCCCGCCTTCAGGCGGCGTGCATTCGGAGTTCCGCCTTTGGGCGACTGTCCATGGAGCGCCCTCCCAGATCAAGCCCCCGGGATTTGCCAGAGGTCCGCCGGGAACCAATCGATGATCTAAGAAAACCGAGCCGGGGCGGCGGGGCCGCAAGAAAGCGCAGGAAATCTCGCCTGCATGCTTGTGGCACAGCCGCCTTCGGCTGTGATTCATCCAGACTTCTGGAAATTCCCGATCGAAATCCCTCCTGGGTCTGAGGCGACGCTCTTGTTGCTCGTCAGGGCTGCGGTCCGTCGGCGTCGGGCTCGGGCGCGGCGATCCGGTACCACTTTCCGTCGAGACGGAAGATGACCTCGGCGCCCAGAGCGAGATACTTGCCGACGTCCTTTCCTTTCGAGAGCAGATCGAAGTACGGGTCCGACCCGTAAACCACGTTGATGGTTCTCGCTTTCCCATCGTACTCGCTGTCAACCCAGACGCCCTCGCGAAGATAGAAGGTGCGTCCCGCCACGCGCTTGGCCTCGATCGGCGCCTCGAAGCGGCCGGCGAGGCGGTCTTCCTCTTTCATCTCGCGCGTCCGCCGGGCGATAAGGACCGAATAGGCCCCTTCTCGAACTCCCAGCTCGACCGGGCGCGCCTCGCTTTGCGCGGCGAGCGCGTTCTTCATTGTGGCTTGGCGCGACGACTCCGAACCGAGAGCAATGGCATCGGGTTGCCCGATCGTCTGGTCGACAGACGCGGCCCTTCCCCCTCCTCGGGCTGAGGCGGCGGCGCCGGTCGCCGCGCCTTTGCCGCGCACCGGCGCCTCTTCGCTGCGCACCGCTGCGTCTCCGTTGCGCAGCAGCCACAACTCTCCCTCGGGAGCTCGTCGCAGCCTGTTGTGCGGCCAGGGGCGTGACGGCATCGGCGCCCCAAAGCGCAACCCACGGCCCGCCGTTTCGCCCATGTCCTCCTGTTCCTCAAGAACGAGCAAGGAGGTATAGGGCGTGGCGATGGCGTATTTCTTCCCGAGTTGGACGATCTCGTCGCGCAACTCCTCGTTCTCGCCGTTCTTGCGAATCTCATCGACCAGATGGCCAATCCGCCGGATCGCCCAGAGGCGGGGCAGGAAGTCGCCCGCTTCCGTCGACTCGGGGAAATCTACCTCGTACTCGAAGACGCGCTGCTTCTCGCCCATTCGGCCCTTCAGAACGATGGTCTTCTTGCCCGATCCCTGGTAGCGCCCGATCAGGGTCAGTTGGGACCCGGCGAAGAGGTCGGGAAGGATTGCGGGGTAAGCGTGCGAGACCTTGACGTCGCCGCAGTCGAGAGAGAGGTTCGTCAGCACGGGCTCGGCGACGCGCGAGAAGAAGTTCGACACCTTGACCTCGATGTCCTCCTCGGGCGTCACGTAGTCCGACACGCCGCCGTTCTCTTCGGAGACGCGGTCCAAGAGGTGCGTGTTGACGGCGTTGTCAACCCCGAACACGAAGACCCGCGCGCCGGCTTCGTTCTTTGTCGCCACGTTCCGTAAAATAGTCTCCACATCCGTTTCCCCTACCGTCGGTTTGCCGTCGGTGAGGAATACGACGAGATGGGGACGCGCGGGATCGCGGGAAACGTCAAGGGCCTCGAGAAGGGCGTCATTCAGAGCGGTCCCTCCGAGAGCGCGGAAACCATCGACGAACTCGAGCGCCTCCTGAATCTTCCCTTCCGAGGCTGGTACGAGGCTCTCGGCGAAGCGTTCCGTCTCCGTGCTGAAGCGGATGATATTGAACCGGTCGCCCTGACGCAGGGAGTTGAGACAGAACTGGAGCGCGCGTTGCGCCTGCTTGATCTTCTCGCCGCTCATCGAGCCGGAGGTGTCGAAGACGAAGGTCACGTCCTTATCGATCTTCTCGTCGTTCCCCGCTTCTTTGCGCGGGGCGATCATCAACAGGAGATAGCCCGGTTCGCCCTCCTCGCGGTAGGTGACGAGTCCCGCGCCCAGATCCTTCTCCGAAACGGCGTAGTAGAT
>Ga0315274_10000794_pt1 | contig 49022 bp, 26 predicted proteins | sample YL17G02_20_MG_FD_203700 | JGI IMG/M metagenome (GOLD analysis project Ga0315274, IMG submission 203700) | Sediment microbial communities from Yellowstone Lake, YNP, Wyoming, USA - YL17G02_20 | ecosystem: Environmental > Aquatic > Freshwater > Lake > Sediment | place: USA: Wyoming | collected... | reverse complement strand
GTTCGCGCGCCACGAGCCGCTGGTGCCCGCGGGCACAGGCGTCGAAATCTCCATTCTCCATCCTGAAAAAGGTTTCGAGGTCTTCCTTGACGAAACCCACAAGATGATCGAGGAAGCGGGGCGCGGCGCCTTCTACATCTTCGACTGCCTTTCCGATCTTGCCGTCGATTGGTACAGCGATCGGATGCTCGGCAACTTCTTCATGCTGACCTGTCCTTACCTGTATGACCTGGAGACCATAACGTACTTCGCTCTGCTGCGCGACTGCCACTCGATCCATGCCACGGAACCCATCGCCGAGACGACGCAACTCCTGCTGGACATCTATCGGCACAAGGGCAAGCTGTACGTGCACCCGCTGAAGGTGCAGCACCGGTACTCGCCGACGATGCACATGCTGCACGTGCGCGAGGGCGACTCCTTCGCTCCCGTTACCGAGAGCTTCACCATCGCAGAGATCCTCACCTCCGCGCCGCGGTCGCCTTTGGATTCGGTCAGTTCGCGCCTTGGGGTGTGGAACCGCACCTTCGTGCAAGCCGAGGAGATGCTTGCGGAAATACGGGCCGGCACGGCCGATCCCGAGGAGACGAAGGAACTCTTTGATCGCATGCTGCGAATGATGATCTCGCGCGATGAAAGGGTGTTCGCCCTGGTACAGCGCTACCTGAACCTGTCCGAACTGATCGAGATCGGCAAACGCATGGTCGGGACGGGCCTCATCGGCGGTAAGTCCGTGGGCATGCTGTTGGCGCGAGCTATTCTTCGCGAGAAAGATCCGCGGTGGTCCGAACTCCTCGAGGTGCACGATTCGTTCTTCATCGGTTCGGACGTCTTCTACACGTTCCTGGTGCGGAACGGCTGCTGGTGGGTCCGCGGGAAACAAAAGGACCCGAACAACTTCCTGGAAGGCTCCGAGACCGGGCGCCAGCGCATCCTGACCGGCACATTTCCAAGCTACATCGAGCGGCAGTTCGAGGAGATGCTCGATTACTTCGGGCAATCCCCCATCATCGTGCGCTCGAGCAGTCTCCTCGAAGACAACTTCGGAAACGCGTTCGCGGGGAAGTATGAAAGCGTCTTCTGCGCCAACCAAGGCTCGCGGCACAAGCGGCTCGAGAACTTCATCTCGGCCGTGCGGACGATCTACGCCAGCACCATGAGTGAGCGGGCGTTGTCCTATCGCGCGAGCCGCGGCATGCTCGACCGGGACGAGCAGATGGCGTTGCTCGTGCAGCGCGTCTCAGGGTCCATGCGCGGCAGCAATTTCTACCCGGACGTGGCGGGCGTCGGGTTCTCGTTCAACCCCTACGTCTGGGGCGAGTACATCGATCCTGAGGCGGGAATGCTGCGCCTTGTATTCGGGCTCGGAACGAGGGCCGTGGACCGCTCCGACGACGACTACACGCGCCTCGTCGCGCTGAACGCGCCCGACCGCCGGCCGGAGTCCGACTTCGACCGCGTCCGCCAACACACCCAGCGCAATGTCGACGTGATCGACCTCGAAGGGAACCTCGTTGTTACGACGGACTTCGCCTCCGTGGTGCAGCAGAGCCCAACGCTCCAATTGAACCTCTTTGCCTCGCGGGATGAAAAGGCCGAACGGTACGCGCGCGAGCGGGGCGTTCGCGGGACGTTCTCCTGGATACTCACGTTTGACGAGCTTCTCGCGAAGACCGCCTTCGTCAAGGATATGCGGCGTATGCTCAGGACGATCCACGACGCCTACGACTATCCGGTCGACATCGAGTTTACGGCGAATTTCGCCCAGGACGGGAGATACCGAATCAACCTTCTGCAATGCCGGCCATTGCAGGTGAAGGGCGCCACGGGCGTGATCGACCCCCCCGAGGACATTCCCGAGGAGGACCTAGTCGTTCGAACGCACGGCCCCGTCATTGGGCAGAGCCGCATCGACGCGATCGACCGTCTCATCTACGTGGTCCCGTCGGTCTACGGCCAGATGCCGGTAAAGGAACGGTACGCGATTGCCCGGCTCATCGGACAAGTCGCCAACTTCGGCGAGAAAAAGCGCCCCGAGACCACGCTGTTGCTCGGACCAGGACGCTGGGGTACGACGACGCCCTCGCTCGGGGTCCCCGTTTCGTTCGCCGAGATAAACACCGTCACGACACTCTGCGAGATCGTCGCCATGACGGAGGATATCATCCCCGACGTTTCGCTTGGGACGCACTTCTTCAGCGACCTCGTCGAGTTCGACATACTGTACATGGCGCTTTTTCCCGGAAAAGACGACAACTTCCTCAATGGGGCCTTCTTCGACGAAGCCCCGAACAGACTGACCGACCTCATCCCGCGCGCATCCTCCTATTCACACGTCGTCAAAGTCGTCGACGCAACTGACCTCGGAGACGGCTGCAAAATCTTCCTCAATGCAAACACCTTGAAGCAGAGGGTCGTCTGCTACCTGGACCGCCGCCCGAAGTAAACACAATCACGGATACATGGCTTTGAAAGTGATCGAAGCAGCAGACGACCCTCAAGGCCCCATCTGAAATCTGAGATCGTCGATGACTATGCCGTCGGCATCCGTGATGCGGAAGATAAAGCCCCAGTCCTTGCGGTTGTTGCAGACTTTCAACAGAATAGGCGTCGTTCCCGCGGGAAGGTTCACGGGGACGATGTCGCGATCCAGGATGATGCGTCCCTCCTCGGGATTCTCATAGGTGGGTTTCCCGCAGACCCATAGCTTCCAGGCATCGTTGGCGCCCACGCGGATCTGGACGTCGCGCGATTGACGACTATTCACGAAACACAGCGCGTAGGCGCATACGTGTTCCGTAGGTTGAAAAGCCTTCGTGAGATCGACTGAGGCGTGTCCTGGCGCCGCATGGTACTCGGTCCACCGCACGCTGCCGGTCATGCCCTCATACTCGGCCGCCAAGTCGAGCCCCTTCTCCGGCGGATACACGGTTGCGTATCCCTGCCCGTCCTTGTTGTCAAAAGGTCCCAACAACATCCAGTGCGTCTGTGTGCCGAGGACCTTCGCGAGGTCAATCTCCTCGCCTCGCTGAAGCCGAATGCCGAGGTCCCAAAGCGTTCGGTTCAGGCTCGCAACTGCGCTGTGCGCATAAACGCTTTCGGGCATCAGGCCGGCTTCGACCTCTTCGCGCGGCCCCGCGAACGTTGGGACTAACGTGAGCTGTAATTCCGGCTGGTAGTCGCGGAGCACCATGTCCCGGAGAGACTTCGCGGTCTGAACGCAATCCCCATTTGTGGCGACTTCGCGAGCCGCTATGACGCGCATAAAGTCTTCTCTCTTGTCCGCGCCCGGATATCCCTGCGAATCGCGGCCCATCATGAACGGACGAAGGTTGTGGGAGTAAATCCAGTTGTATCGGCGGGAGACCATCAATGAAGCGGCGAATGCCTGGCGAAACTCATCGAGCGAGGGTTCCGCTCCATGGTAATCATCGGCGTCCGCGCCGAATGGCCAGATACCCTCGGCAATGGAACACTTCCCGGCCCAGTACGCCTTGCCACGGTCCGACAACATCATCTGGTTCAGGCGATTGCACAGCCAGGCATGACCGAACATGTAGCGGATGTTCGGGCGGCGATAGGTGTACTCCGTGCAGAGGTGGACGCCGCCGGACGCATGGCGGCGGGCCGCTTCCTCGATCCACGCCGTCTGTATGACGCTGCCAAGTGCGAATGAGCCCTCGGGCAGCGTCAGGAGAACCATGTCCGGGAACTGGTCATACATGACGGCCGCAACGCGGGTCATGCGGGCACGAATCTTCGACACCAAGTCCTTCCTCGAGTAGCTTTCATAGGTGTAGCTTTCCCAGTCGAAGTGATATTGCGGGTAGATGTACTCGATGTCGATCGCCACGCCGGTGCAGCCCGTGTCGCGGGCAAAGACTGCGAACTGGCGGAAGTTGTCCTCGATTCGCGGCCAGGCGAGGTCGTTGAACCACTCGAACGGGTGCGAAAACGCCATCGTAAGAAAGACATCGCACGCGAGCCAGCGGCAGCGCCCACTTGCCTGACGCACGACCTGGAATGTCTTGTCCGATTCCCCAATCGTCCAAGGTTCCTTGTCCGTGGACCACACGTCGGCGGACCACTCCGGCGCGACGCCGGTCAGAAAGAAGCCTTGGAACCCGAGTCGCGCCCACGCCTCCGCGTCCGCGAGCAGTTCGTCGGGACCCACGCTATATAGAAGTGTCTTGGGAAGCCGGAAGTCCTCGAGTTGACCATAGGCGATCCCCGGCTCGACCTGTTTCGAATCGAAGCGCGGATACTTGCCCGGCCCCGGCTGATACGGACTGCTCACCTCCGCGCCTGCGGCCGCAAGAGCTAAGGACAGAAATACCGCGTGAGCCAAGTTCAACATTAAGAGCGTGTGCGGAAAGCTCCTTGGCTGCGGGGTGGCATGGATAAGACGGCGTCGTATGAACCCGTCCATTCGCCATAGCGGCGGAAAGTGACGCCGTCTTATCCATGGCACGCAGTTCTTGGAAGCCATCCCGGAACCTTTCCGTACACGCTCTAAGAGGCCACTCCCGAATTGCCGCAGAACTACGGGCGGGATTCTATTGGGCCAGACCCATGGCAGTCAACAGCTTGGCGTCGGACAGATCCGACAGATCGGACCGATCCGACAGATCGGAGAAGAGAACATCATTTCGCTGCCGGCTTTTCGTCGTGCACCTTCTTGAGGGCATCGTACAGTGGGTCTTTGCCGGCAGTCACGTCATAGGCCGGGTCGATATAGCGAATAACGCCCGCCTTATCGATGAGGAACACGGAACGTTTGGCGACGTGACCCGCGGGCAGGTCAACAAGGGGCACGCCGTACTCCTTGACGATTTTTGCATCCGGGTCGCCGACAACGTGAAACGGGAATGCCTTCTCGCTCTTGAAACGGTCGCCCTCGGCTTGCGGGTCCACGCTCACTGCGACGATGTCGGTGTCAGCGCTCTGGAACCGCGCGAAGTCATCGCGATACCCGCAAAGCTGCGTCGTGCAGCCGGGCGTGAACGCCTTGGGGAAGAACGCCACGAGCACGTTTTTCTTCCCAATCAGGTCCGAGACCTTTAGCGCGGGCGCTCCTTCCTTCTCCTCTCCCGCCTTCAGGATCACGAAATCGGGCGCCTTGTCGCCGACCTGCGGTACGGAGGACTGCCCCAGCGCCGTAAACTCAACGATCCACCAGCCGAAAAGCAACGCCATTCCGATGGGAATCACAGTCGTTTTCATCGGTTGCTCCTAGGGCCGCATTCAGTTCTACCTCCCCCAAGAACACGCGAATGCGGCTCTGAATTCCCCGCGGAAGTGCTGTCCCCTCGGCGGTCTGCTCTCTCAAGCCAACACCATACTGCAAATCTTGACTTCGGCTTCCTGCCAGCCACGACGAAGCTTCGTCAATCTCTTCGCACATTCATAGAAAGCGCATGTAAGCCCAGCGGAAGACGAAAAAAGACGAAAAGAGTAGGAAAAGCATGAGGCAGGCAACAGGCCAAAGGCCCACAACTGTCAGGACTCGACCAAGTTTGCTGTGAATATGGCGGGCAAGAAAATGGTAGAGGAAAACCGTCAGGGCCACGGACCCGGCCAACAGAAAAGGAGACAACCATATGGATAGGAAAAACAACTGACCAACGAGAGCGGTATCCGGCTGATGCGGATCCGCTCGTCCGTCGCGCATGGCCGTTCTGTGGGCCTCTCGCAGAGATTGCCACTTGACTGTCGAGTTCAGGCCCAGTTCATCGAGCTTATCTGCGAATGCTTCTTGCGAAAACGGGCCATACACCGTCTGGGAAGCGAGATTGATGATGGTATAGTAGGTCCGGGAAATATCCTTGTCGGGGTACCCTCTCCCTGTAGAAATTGCCCAATTTTTTGCGAAGGCGTAGCGCGGGCCTATGCTGATTTCGTACAACGGTCCTGTAATGCCATTACGGGTAACGGGATCTATTCCTCCATCCGGATCTTTTCTCCAGATATGAACATCGAACGCATTGGCTCGGAGAACCATATAATGATCGTCTATGTCGAATTTGTAGTCATTCCAGCCCGAAGCGCCTGCGGCAATACAGCACAGGACCGCTATGCATAACCACACCAGGAACAACGGGTGTTGCATGATGACACTCCGATCAGTCGTTTTTCAGTGGAGGGACATAACGTCCCCGGGCGATGATGTCGTTGGGGTCGAGCGTGCGCTTGATCTGTGTGGCGACTTCCCAGAAGATGTCTCCGTCCTGGCGGATCTTGGACATGCCCTGCAGGCCGACGCGGTAGGGGATGTACCCGCCGGCGATGAGGGCATCCATGAGTGCGTCGTAGCAGTAATGGGCGCGGTTGGCCTCACTTGGCTCAGCCTTATCGAAGACAACGTTCAGGATAGCGATCATGGCGCGTTCAGTGATCATTGTGAAGGTTATGAGAAGTTCGAAACCGAACTGAGCGAGGATAGGCTCGGCAATCTGCAGGAGCGTCGCGGCGTCGCGGCCCGTCATCGGAAGCGCCGGCGAGATCCACATAAGCCCGCAACCTGCATCCAGAGGGCTCATGGCGCCCGTTTCAGGCGGGTGACGTAACCGCCATTGGGCGCCAAGGAGCGGTTCGTCCGTTGGGATGCCCTTCAAGAGGCCATAGTTGTGCCTGAGCGCCTGTAATTGGGTCCGCAGGCGTTTCCCGAGACCCACCGATGCAAGGCAACGAGCTGCGAACTCTCCCAAGGCGAGCTTCGCATCGCCGACAAACACGACTTTGCCCAGCGAGCCTACGGCTCGGCGCAGTGCTTTGCGCGACGCGCGGACGTGCCCCCTCGTGCCCGTGAGCGAGCCCCCCACGTTCCACGCGCCGACGCCGCCGGCCTCACGCAGCCGCTTGCGCACTGCATCAGGCAGGGGCGTCCGGTTCTCGGCCTCCTTCCAGGGATACCGGCCCGTGGCGCTAAGGATGCGGAGATCGTTGCCGATGTGAACCGCGGATGGAAGTGTCCCGTTCATCCGCAAAAGGCGCAGAGAGTCGATGAGCGGCCCGAGGTTTTCATCGCGGTCGACTTTGATGAAGAAGAAGCTGAATGCTTCCGGTTCCGGCATCAGCCAAATCCCAATCTGCGTCACGATGCCCAGATTGGATTGACAAAAAATGCCATCCAGGAAAGGCCCGACGCCATAACGATAGACGCGCCCAGCGCGGGCGTTCGGGTAATGTCCGAATCCCGTGTTCAATACGCGTCCGTCGGCCAACACGACTTCCATGCCGCAGGCCGAGAGGAAATGGTCCCCATAGCGCGTGTGCCCGAACCCGCGATCAAGCGTGTTGCCGACGAAACTCGCGTCGTGCCCCGCGCCGGTGGAATCGGGCCACAACCCAATCCGGCGTTCGCGGAGATAATCATAGAGCTGTTGCTGAGAGACGCCCGGCTCGATCACAGCGTACGCCAACTCGGTGTTGACCTCGATGATCCGGTTCATCCGGCTGAGATCGATGATGGCGGCGCCGGGCGTTGGCGCGCACGCATCGCCGTATCCCCAGTTTTGGCCGCGCGAGATGGGGTAGACTACGACCCCGTGCGCAACGGCGATGCGGACGGCGGCCCGCACATCGGACGTCGAACGCGGAAAGAGCACGCACACGGGCCGGGTCCCCTGGTGCTGAGTCGTGCGCGCGTACCGTTCGAGCGTCACCTCGTCGGAGAGCACGTTCGCCGCCCCCAAGGCTTCCATCCATTCCTGTATTGCGGCGTTCACTGCTCTCCCCATACTCGTTTGGCCATTTTCATGAACCGAGCGACAAGGTCTGTGTTGGCGAACCACTCATGGTCGTTCAGATAGGTTCTTGTCTTGTTCCGGAAAGGTTTCCACCAGTGCTCCGGGATGTTTCGCGCGCCGATAACCGCGCCGAGAATCGATCCTGCCGTAGCCGTCGTGCAATCATTGTCCAAGCCGAGGGCGACGGTCGTGCCGATTGTCCTCGTGAAGTCGCGTTGGCCCAGAATGAGGCCGAAAATGGTGAGCCAGGCGTTGTTATTGGTGTGAACGGGGTGCATTCCCTGGAAACGTTCGTCCACCGCTTTCCGGGCGTCGCGCCAGTCAGCAAATCCAGGCCCCGTTTCGAGCGCCCAATGGACATCCGCGGCGAGACGCGACCCTTTCGGGATCTCGGTCAAACCGATCTCAATCGCTTGGATCGGGTCGTCCACCGCAAAGGCCGCGGCGATACTTGCCGAGAAGAACATCGCGCCGTAGATGCCGTTTTGGCGGTGTGACAGATACGCATCCCGGTACGCGAACTCGGCGGCCTTTTCCGGCCAGCCGGGCGCGGCGTATCCCCACGGATCGCTTCGGATGTCCGCGCCGATCCATTCCTGAAATGGGTTGTTCTTGCTTCCGGCCTTCCCAGCGGGCACTCCGGACTTCAGGTTGCGCAAGGCAATGTCCTCCGCTGTGCACGCCATGGGCAGGTACTTGACCCAGGCTTCGCCGACCTGCTCCGTGGTGAAGTCGGGTCCGAACTCCTCGAGGATCAACAGGCCCAGGATGGTGTACGTGATGTCATCGTCCACGGGCACTGCGGAGAGATGCCCCTTCAAATAGTCTGTGATCGTGCTCTTGCCGTAACGATGCGCTTCGGGAGAAGGATGTGCGATCCAGTAATCCTTTGGCGGAAAGGCCGTCTTGCCGCGCCGCGCAAGCGCCTCCATTGCGTCGATGGACCATCCTTCAACGGGCGCGCCGAGCGTGCAGCCCGCGGCACGCCCCAGCCAGGCGCCCTTCAGCCGGTCGCCGAGTCCCGACGTGTTGAGCGTCGGCCACAAACGCCGCGGCCCGTCGGGTCTGAGGGCGCGGATTGCATCAAGCGCGTTTGGTTCCTCTTCAAGGGCCTTTTTCTTCGGCCCCGTTTTTCGCAAGGTCTTGTGAGCGCGCTTCAATTCCCTGCGGAGACGCTTGATGACGGCCTTGATATCCACCCGCTGTTCATGTCGTAGGTCGGCCCAAAGCATCGCCTCATTCAAGAGATCATTCAACTCACGGAAGTACGGCATATGCCACCCTCTCTCGTTCCCTGTTCTCGCCCTCAATCAGGGGTAACGGCCCGGCAAGTATATTACCACACCCGCTGGTGATGTCATCCTTTCGCGCGGAGGGTGCCATGGATAAGCCTGGCTTGGCCGGATCAAAGCTGCGTGCGTTCGGTCAGAAACTCGAACCGGCCAAACCAGGCTTATCCATGCCACCCCCGCCGCCTGTTTCACGCGTAAGCGCTTCTTTGATACCATCCCCGCATGTTCAAACTCGCAGTACGATTCACGAAGTCACTGGCGATTCTTCTCTTGATCGTCTTGGTGGCGGCCGGCGTTGGCGTCGCATACTACGTCATTCGAGGCGGCGACCTTCATGACCTGAAGAGGCAGACCGAGCGCAGGCTGGACCAAAGCAAAGGTGTTGCTGACCCGAATGCCCTTTCCAAGGAAGCGCGAGCGCTGCGCGAGAAGCTGGAGCCGTTGCGTGAGAAGCTTGGGACGCTGTACGGGCAGGCAGGTCCACTGCAAGACCGCATCTCAGCATTTCTTGCGCGCGAATCCGGCACACCGGGCGCGGCGAAGGAAAACAAGGCCGCCGGTAGCGCGTCGCAGGGAGAAATCCGGGTCTATTTCGCGCCTTGCCAACCCGCCGACCCCTTCGGAATTGACGATGCCTTCCTCGGCTTTCTCAACAGCGCCAAGCGATCCATCCACGGCGCCTTTTTCGAGTTGGAATTGCCCGCTGCGGCCAAGGTCCTGATAGCGAAACACGAGGACGGCGTTGACGTGCGGTTTGTCTCTGACCGTGACTACAGCCATCGCGAGGCGGTCCGGTCGTGCATGGCCTCGGGCATTCCCGTGGTCTTCGACGATAGAGCAGCGTTCATGCACGACAAGTTCTGCGTCGTTGACGGCACACTTGTATGGACGGGCTCGACCAATATCACCGAGAACTGCATGTATCGAAACAACAACAACTCGCTCCTGGTAAGTTCGCCTCAGATCGCCTCAGATTTCGAGTCTGAGTTCGACGAGATGTTCAGTCTTCACAAGTTCGGAAAGAAATCGCCTCAAAACACACCCTATCCGGAAGTTGCCGTAGGAGACGCGCGTGTGGACTGCTACTTCGCGCCTGAGGACCATGTTCAGGAGGCGATCATCGGTGAGATCGGGACCGCGCAGTCCGAGATTGACGTGTTGGCCTTCTCGTTCACCTCGCGCGAAATCGCGGAGGCGATTGCGTCTCGAATTGAGAAAGGCGTGAAGGTTCGCGCCGTCTTTGACGAACGCCAGGCAGGTTCCGAACACTCACAAGACGAATACCTGTCCAAACGCGGCGCATTCGTCCGGCTTGACCGGAGCGCGTACACGATGCATGACAAGGTCATCATCATCGATGCCAAGACGGTCATCACGGGAAGCTACAATTTCACGAAATCAGCGGATACACAGAACGATGAGAATCTCCTGATCGTCCATTCGCCAGACCTTGCCGCCGAGTACGAACAGGAGTTCGAGTCGATTTGTCAATGCCCGCCTGGCGGGGCTGCTCGAATTTCCGCATTCTTGCCCGAAGGGCAATAACATGAAAGCCCAGGGCAGCGCCCTGGGGCACAGGATTCCGCAACGATCGTCAGCCCTGAAGGGGCGCAACAAATTGCTCACCTTAGCAGTTGACGGATGGCCTCGCGGACACGTGCTTCCGAGTTTGGAACGACCAAGGAGGCCGTGGGCTCATAGCCGCCTTCAGCGAACGACCGTTCCAGGCAAATGTAGCCGGTGCCGCAGTCCGCATACGCAGCGACGGCCACGAAATCATCCGGGCGCAACTTCTGCGCGAAGATCTGGTAATCGATCATCATCTCGCCGGGCAAGTGCAGGATGCGCACGTTGCCGATTCGGAGGGCGCTCAATTCTAGCGGTACGTTGCGCCGCGCGTGGAACGCGAGCACCGTGGCGCCATCTTCCCTCCTAAGAACCGCGGCCTTCTCATCCAGCATCCGCTCGCGGGCTGCCGCCTCAGCAAAAGGTCCGTCATTGCGCGGCTCAAGTTCGAGCCCAAGCCTTCTCCACTTGAACGCGCCAGCGCGCTGAAGTCGTGTAGACGCTACGGACGCCTCCATGCCGGCATACAGGCGCCGGAGCAGCTCTTCGCGCACGGGCGGTGAGCCATCGTTGTACTTGCCCGCCGCGATGTCGCCACCACAGCCGTTGAAGTAGATCTGAAACACGCCTTCCTTCTCTTGTAGTTTTTCGCGCGCCATGCCTGGGAAGTCAATGCTCGCCCGCGGATCTCCATAGAAGCTTTGCGGATGCGTCGCATAGTAATGCATTCTGACGAGGGGACGGTCACCACTGGCGAACGTGATGGTCTTGAGCATCGGGTCAATTGTGCCTTCCGGCATTTCGCGCAGCTTGGGATCCTTGCAGGAGCTTCCGCGGAAACCGACCTTGCCGTCGCCTATCGGGACGCGCCGGTTCGACGCCACGCGGTCCACCTTTGCCTGGCCCGTCCCGATGCGATCGAACGGGACGAGATTCGCCAGACAACGCTTGGCGGCTTGCGCCACGCGTTCGGCGCTCTCCTCAAAAAACGAAGAGGGCGTGTGGGGCGGCGGGTTGTCCAGCGACTCTAGCAGCCTGGATGTGTCGATGTCACCCATGGGCGCGGTGTGCTGGTGAACGGTTTGAACGGCAACTCGCTCGATGTCGGCGCCCACGGCTTCGGCGATCTTGCATCTGAAAAGGGTGTGCGTCGAGTTGCAGATCTCACACCAGTCCACGCAACACAACACGTAGCGATGCCGCCCGTCATCGAGGACGACGCCCTTCGCCAAGAGCGGCTGTTCGATCACTTCGAGCGGTTTGTAGCTCGAGTAGATGGGTGTCCCAAGCGGTGGTGTCACGTCACAACAGAAAGTCGCCAGTTGCTTCTCCATACCTTTCCCCTCGCGAGCGCGCTCGAGCCGCTCGGCGTTCATTGCGGCCAATCCCATGGTAGAAGCGGATAATCCGCTCAGAAATTCACGCCGTCGGATCTCAGGTTCAAACATGTGCGTTCCCTTTATCATTGTATAGCTTCAAGGATGAAAGCGAGTATAACGACTGATGCCTTTGCGGACAACGCAATGCCCGGCGTTCTCGACTAGAGATCTGAGAGCTTGTGACAAAATGTGGCACAGCCGCCCTCGGCTGTGTCATGCACCGGGCAAGATGGGGAGTTCGCGCCGGTTACACAGCCGAGGGCGGCTGTGCCAGATTACCACGAGGGTTTTTTCACAAGTTCTGAGATTTGAGATCTTCAATCCGTTACGTTGAAACATGGTTCCCATGCGGCTAGACTCAGCAGCAGGCGTGTTGGCTTTGGGGATAGGACGTGCAAAGGGATTCAATGATGCAGCGTTCTTGTCGGGTTCAGCAGGTGTTGTCTTTTGTCATGACGTGTCTTCGGCACTGCTTCGGTGCGTTTGCAGTGTCCCTCGCAGCCACCATATCGATTCACATGGCATGGGCCGAACAGCAGAGGATGGCGGATGTGGACTCGGATTTGAGGCTATGGTATTCGAAGCCGGCAGCGGAGTGGAATGAGGCGCTGCCGGTGGGAAACGGACGGTTGGGGGCCATGGTCTTCGGCGTACCGCAGGAGGAACGGCTCCAGATCAATGAAGACACGCTCTGGACGGGCGGGCCGCACGACTATGTGCGCGAGGACGCCTATAAGTACCTTCCCGAGATAAGACGGCTGATCCTCGAAGGCAAGGAGCACGAAGCCGAAGCATTGTGCGGCGCACATTTCCTCGGCAACCCGTCGCGCCTGCAATGCTATCAACTTTTCGGCGACTTGCATATCAGGTTCCAGGGACAAGAGGGGCCTCTTGAATACCAGCGCGAACTCGATCTCAACACGGCCACCGTACGCGTCAATTATCGGGTCGGGGACGCGGTGTGCATCCGGGAGGTCTTCGCGTCGTACCCGGACCAGGCCATCGTGATGCGTCTAACGTCGGAACGCACTGGACGCTACTCGTTCGATGTATCGTTCAGCAGTCCGCATCCGGGGACCTCCGCCCAAGGTGTCGACGGCAACACCTTGGCCATCACCGGCCAACTCGGGCCTGGTGAAGGAGACGGAAAAGGCGGCTGCAAGTGTGACGGGCCAGGATTGAGATTTGCGGGCCGCGTGATGGTATTCACCGAAGGAGGGACCGTTCAGGCAGCGGCTGACCATCTCGAGATCCGGCGTGCCGATGCGGCCACTCTGTTATTCACGGGAGCGACCTCGTTCAAGAGCTATCAGGACGTGTCGGGCGATCCCGCGGTGCGCCTTTCCGAGATAGCGACACGATTGAAGGACAAATCGTTTGATCAAATCCGCGCCGACCATCTCGCTGACTATCAACGGCTGTTTCGGCGCGTCTCGTTTGACATCGGCAGAACCCGCACCACCTACACCCCCACGGACGAGCGGCTGGCACAGTTTGCGGCGGATAAGGACCCGCAGCTCATCGCGCTGTACTTCCAATTCGGGCGATACCTGCTGATCTCATCCTCGCGCGAGGGATCTCAGCCGGCAAACCTGCAAGGCATCTGGAACGATCAGACGAATCCGCCCTGGGGCAGCAAGTGGACCACCAACATCAACCTCGAGATGAACTACTGGCCGGTGGAGACGTGCAATCTGTCCGACTGCGCACCGCCACTGTTCGACCTCATTGGCGACCTCGCTCAAACAGGCCGGCATACGGCGCAGGGATACTACCAGTGCGACGGCTGGGTGCTGCATCACAACGCGGACCTCTGGCGCGCCGCCGTTCCTGTCGATGGCCCGTGGGGCGTCTGGCCGATGGGGGCGGCGTGGCTCTGCCAGCCGTTATGGGAGCACTACATGTTCTCCGGCGACGCGGCGTTTCTGCGGGAACGCGCCTATCCCGTCATGAAGGAAGCGGCCAAATTCCTCCTCGGCTTTCTGGTGGAGGCGCCCGCGGGAAGCCGGTTCGCGGGAAAACTTATCTCGATTCCATCCCATTCACCAGAAAACTCCTACCTTAAGCCGTCGGGCGGAAAGGCGCAGTTGACGTATTCCGCCACGATGGACCTCATGATCATCAACAACCTGTTCACTCACTGCATGGCCGCATCCGAGATCCTCGGCATCGACGAAGACCTCCGAGGCAAACTGCGTGCGACCCTGGATCGCATGGTCCCGCTTCAAATTGGGAAACACGGACAACTCCAGGAATGGGCGGAAGACTTCGACGAGCCTGAACCCGGACACCGCCACATATCGCACATGTTCGGGGTGTACCCCGGTGAGCAGATTACACCCGAACGCACGCCTGAACTCGCGGCAGCCGCGCGGAAATCGCTCGACCGGCGGCTCGAGAACGGCGGCGGGGGAACGGGCTGGAGCCGCGCGTGGCTGATAGCCCTGTTCGCGCGATTGCACGACGGCAATGAGGCATTGCGGCATATCGAGACGCTCTTCCGGAAATCAACCTTGCCGAATCTATTTGACAACCATCCGCCTTTCCAGATCGACGGCAATTTCGGCGCCACGGCTGGCATTGCTGAAATGCTCCTCCAGAGCCACGAAGGTCAAATCCTCCTGCTTCCGGCGCTTCCGGATCAATGGGCAAAGGGCGCCGTGCAAGGGCTGCGTGCGCGGGGCAATTTCGAGGTCGATATCGAGTGGGAGAACGGACAGCTTACGCGGGTCATGCTTCTCTCGAAGAACGGCGGCATCTGCAGACTTCGCTACCGCAACAAGACAACCGAGATCAAGACTGAACCCGGCGGACGTTACTCGCTCAGCGGAAATCTCGCATCGTAAGGAAGGAAGTGAGGCCGGTTTCTTCGGCCTTGTGAAGACATCTTGACTCTGTGGGGCAGACCGTTAGTCTGCCGTTCTTCTGGCCGTATTCGCGCCATCGTTGCAGGACTTGGCACAATCGGCCCGCCGCATGATAATGTAGAAATCCAAGAGCCCGACTTTCTATTCGGGCTGCATGCCGGGAACTCGGAATCAGGATCATAATGTGTGGCAAGATATCGTTTGGGTTTTGGCTGGTGTTGCTGCGGTTTACACGCTCGCTAACACCGCCGCATTTCTCTTCAACCTGCGTCCGCTTCGTCCGCGGAAGGATATCACTTCGGGAGACACGCTTCTGATCGTCGTGGCGCATCAGGACGACGAGGCGATCATTGCAGGCGGGGCCATGGCGCGGACCGTGGGCAAGGGCGGCAATGTGCATGTGGTGTACACGGCGGATGGAGTGACGAGAGGCCCCTCGTTAACGGAAGACGCCGCTCGGGCGCGGATCGCGCGGCGTGAATCAGAGTCGCTGGCGTGCCTTGCGGACCTTGGCATACCTCGCGAGAATGCCCATTTCCTACGCTGTGAAAACCAAGAGGGTCTTACGGAGCCGCCCAACGTCATGCGCGCCGTGGACCACGTGGCGGAACTCATAAAGGAGCTGGAGCCATACGCGATCTTGACCTCGGCCTTCGAGGGGGGCCACTGCGACCATGACATGACGCATTTGATCGTATCGCGCGCGGCCGAAACGGCCCGGTTCCCCTTCGAGCGCATCTTCGAGGCCCCTGAGTACAATCGCTACTACCTTCGAGATTACCTGTTACGGAAGCTTAATGACATTCTCTTGATCAAGATCAATCTGCCTCCACGCTTTACGCCTACCGTGTCATCTTCATTCGCACTCGACATGACACGCGGCGAGATAGCGAGGAAGCGCCGTTTGTTTGGGCACTTTGGCGCGCAGAAACCGGAACGTCTTGCGGCGCGCTTTGGGTTTCCGGATCAGTTCCGCCCGTTATCGAGGCCCGACTACGCGAAAGGCCCGTACGATCCGCGCGAATCGCTTCGCTATCGCTTCATTGACAGTTGGAAGCACAAAGACAAAGCCCCTTTCTACGGCGGCCTCACGAGCGAGGACTATCGAAAGGTGTATGACAGGCTAGAGGAAGAGAGACTAGAGGCCGGGCGAAGGAGATGAGACGCATGTTGCGCACGTTGCGTGTGGGAATTGTTGGGCATGGGTTCATGGGCAAGGTGCACGGCCACGCGTACCGGTCGCTCGGGTTCTACTATGATCCCCCGCCCGCCAAGGTAATCCTTGCGGGCGTAGCCACGCAGACTGAGGCGAGTTGGCGGCGCGCCGTCGACGAACGGGGATTCGAGTTCGGCACGACGGACTTCCGCGAGCTCTGCGCTCGTGAGGACATCGACATCATCGACTGTTGCGCGCCGAACTACGCGCATAAGGACGTTCTGCTTGCCGCGCTCAAGCATGGCAAGCACGTGTACATGGACAAACCCCTTTGCCTCGACCTCGCCGAGGCGCGCGAGATGGCCGCCTGCGCCGCGGCCCATCCCGAATGCATTACGCAGATGACCTTCAACTATCGCTTCGTTCCCGCGATGCTGCGCGCCAAGCAGCTCGTGGATGCCGGCGCGCTGGGCCGCCTGTATTCGGCGCGCGTGTGTTACCTGCACGCCGGCTACGTGAGCCCCGAACGCCCCATCACGTGGCGGCTCGAGGTGGCCAAGAGCGGCAAGGGCGGCGCGCTGTTCGATCTCGGATCGCACGTCATCGACCTCACGCGGCATCTCCTCGGCGACTTCGCCGAAGTCCATAACCTTGCCGAGACCTTCATCAAAGAACGCCCGCTCAAGAACGACCCGTCGAAGAAGGCCCCCGTCGAAGTTGACGATATCTCCATCCTCTCCTTCCGATTGAAGAACGGCGCTATCGGCACACTCGAGTCCTCACGGCTCGCAATGGGCGTCCAAGACGAGATCCGATTCGAGGCCCACGGCAGCAAAGGCGCGATACGATTCAACCTCATGCAGCCCAACTACCTCGAGTTCTACGACGGCACGATCCCCGAAGACACCTACGGCGGCGACCGCGGCTACAAAGCCATCGAATGCGTGGCCCGCTACCCGAAACCCGCCTCGTTACCCGGCCCCAAAAACACCATCGGCTGGGAGCGCTTCCACGTCCACTGCATCTACAACTTCATCAAACACGTAGTCGACGGAACCCCCGCGACCCCCGATATCCTCGACGGCGCCAAGACCCAGGCCATCATGGAAGCCGCCCTCGAGTCCCAACGCACCCGGACATGGCAGCCTGTCCCAGAGATCTGACTCTCAGGTCATCGATGCAGCCGTGTGGGAGGTTAGCCTCTGAGCCGGAGACGCGCCCTGCAACCAGGAAACAAAGCACAAAAGGAGTGTGTCTCGATACGCCTCATGAGCTCATTGCATGGGGACACCGGGTCTTCACGAAATGGAAGTGGTAGATGATGACGGCTGAGATGAGGAAGAGCCATATATAGTAGATGCTGAACGCGATCTCATTCCATGCCGTAGGGGGCCCTGTTACCAGTTGGGCAATCAGGTTCTGTGTAATCAGGACGAGCCAGACGATCCCGTAGGCGTGCGGGAACACATCGCCCTGGAAGCTTCTTGGAAAACGCCGCAGCAGAACCCAAGCGACCAATGCCACAAGGAATACAAGCGTGATGGGGCGCAGGTACATCCAAAGGACCCCGCTCCAGTAGTCCTCGTTCCCGACATAGATGTTGAACCAGCCTTTCAACCCGTTTCTGATGGACAGACCAAGCCCGACAAGCAAACCCAGGTACAGGGCCAGCCGCTCGATGTTCGGATCGTTTCCGGATAAGGGCGTCTCTTCAGGCGTCTTGCGGTTGAGCACGTAATAGGCGATGCCAAACCCGATGCCGATGGCGAGGTAGATGGGCGCCCACGTTAGACCATATTGGACCAAGGCGAACAAGCCAAGGGCCGCCAGCAGGATGAGATAGATCCCAAGCCACTCGAGGTTCAGGCGGCCGCCGCCCAATGGTTTCGATTGGAGCGCCTTCTCTTCTTCCGACATCCTGCGATTGACGAGGTAGTAGGCGAGGCCGTATGCGATACCGATGCTGATCCCACCTGAGGATTCCCAGCAGCGCCAGAAATTGAAGTTCGCGCCGGGCCAAACCCTCGAGGCCCACTGCCAATTCTGACACAAAGACCAGCCCAGCCCATTCACAAGACCGACGGTTGAAATGAGTGTAACGTTCTTCCAATCTCTACGGCCGAGCTCAAACAGCAGGAAGCCCAAGAAGACGCCGAGGTGCATGATCGCAGAACGGCAATCGCCGATAAGTCTGGCGAGATTGGGGTTCGCTAAGCCGGACTTGGGCATGGATTCCCCGGCTCTCAGAAAATCGAGAAAGACGTCATATTGCGCGTGCATGCTTTTGTAAAGGGGTAGGAAAACTTCCGGGAAGCGGAGAAAGAGAATCGTGGCAAGGTAGCCCCCTCCGACTCCACACGCGATGCGGAGAATCCAATGCCAGATGCGTGTAGGGGATCTGGAACCGCACCAGGCCAGCGTGCAGGCGCCAATGCCGGCCCACGGTGCCCCGGCAATGAAAAGCCACAGGAAACCGTACGCACGCGAGATCGGGACCCATTCGTTCTTTCCCGCGTCCGTCTGGAGATGGCCGTTGAAAAAGCTGGGCCACTGCATCCATCCTCTGGCGCCGGAAATGCCGATCCCGATAGTGAGTGCCAGAATGATCCACGCAGACGCGTATCGGCGAGACTGCATCCCGCTGGGGTCGCGGGCAATAAACCACCATCCCGCTCCCCAAGTCACGCCCGCGAAGATGCACCCGTTCATCGCCCCGAAACCTGAACATCCCCGTATCGCCCACACCATGCCGCCCAACGCCGCAAAGAGCAGTGTGGGAAGGATAAGGTCATGCGTCAGATCAGATTGGCCATTCTTGCTCATGGTCGTACTATAACCTTCGGGAAAAACACGGTCAACCTCTTCGCAAAGAACCTCTTCGCAAAGAAGGTCCGGAACGCGTTCCTATCTGCACGAGCCCAATGTACATGGACCCTTCGACAGCCTGCCGGAAAGATCCCTATACGCTAAGGCATTCGATCAAGAGGAGAAAAACCCCTATACTTGTGAGGTTGTAGCTCGAGTGGGCCTCGGGCAACCGTTCAGAGTTGAGGGCGCTTCACAAGGAAATGCCGCACGAGACGAAGCCATTTCCGTGGAATTACTGTCCGGTGTGCGGGACCGCGCTTTCGCGCGAACATGACGGAGAGAAGGAGCGGTCGTACTGCGCTCCATGCGGGCGGTATTTCTACCGCAACCCACTGCCGGCCGTGTGCTGCCTTGTCGCCCGCGACGATGAAATCCTGCTTGTGCAGCGCGCGGTCGAGCCGTGTCTGGGGGGATGGTCACTGCCGGGCGGGTTCGTCGAGGTCGGGGAGACAACGGAAGAGGCCGCCGCCCGCGAGATGCACGAAGAGACGGGGTTGCGGGTGAAAGGTCTCCGCTTGATCGGGGTCAGCACACAGAAAAGCCGTCACTACGGCGCCGTGATGGTGCTTGGATATTCGGTGAAGAAGTGGTCAGGGGATTTGCGCGCGGGCTCGGACGCCATGGATCTCCGCTTCTTCCCGCGCGACGAACGGCCCGTCTTGCCGTTTCCGGCGCACGTCGAACTCTTGGGCCTCTACGACGCTCGGCAGTGAGCTGCGCGTTCCGGCCTCATCTGCATCTCTTGCCGCGCCGCCTTACGGCCTCAGCGATGCAATAAGAGACACCGGGTAAAGGCGATCGGCCGTCACGTTGCTGAACAGCACGAGGGCGCGATCAAAGCCGCCTTGCGTTCCGAGGCCGGTCAGCGTGATTTGCGCGTTCTGCGCGTTTAACTCGACGCCGTCCTGTCCTTCCTTGAACGCCTTGACCTTCATCGAGTTTCCTGCCGCATCCGGCACCCAGTCGAAGGCATTCACGGAGATCATCAAGTCGCCGGAAACGCTGGAAGCCGAAAGCAGAATCGCGCGCGTCGAAAACGGCGGGACATCGAGCAGCACGTCCGGATCGGTGTCAAAGGAGACCGTAATCGGCTCATTCACCTTGGTGAGCGTCCGGGCTACCGCCGTCTTGCTGTTGAAGCGATCCTCGTTGAACGTGAACGGCGTCCGGACGGCGTCGGTCGGACGGATAACATTATTTTCACCGTTCTCATATGCACGGCCGAGCACATAGTCCCAGTAAACGTCCGCGAGACTCGTGTCAAGCGTCTTCTGGAGAGCGAGGTCGCACGCAACGTAGGCCGCCGAGAACGCTTTCGAGAACCCATCGACACCGGGCAGTGCCTCCCGCATGCGGATCAACTCGAGAATACCCTCATACGAATCCGCGATGAGCGCCACCACTCGGGGGATCGACGTGCCCTGGACGTTGCCGGGGAAGCGAAGTCCGGCGTGGAAGAAGAAATCCTGCGAGGCATAGCTATAGTCGGGCATCGTGCGAGAAAACGGCGCGAACAGCGGCTCCGTGAACGTCGCGTACTCGTTCGGCCCCAACGACCGCGCCATCAGCTCGACCGGGACGCCCGGCGATGCGAGCGATGCGTGCAATGCCGAGGCAAGTTGGCCGGCGAAGGTCGCAATGCCGTCCTCGAATCCCTGGTAAAAAGGAGTCAGCCTCGGGCTGCCGGTAACGCCCAAATCCACCGCGCTCAGTTCGGAGAACCGCGGATACGCGTAGCCGCGGAAGATCGCCCGGAATAACTCCTGTGCGAACGCGTTAGTGAAGTCCAGTTCCTGCATGCGATCCGCGTCGAGTCCTATGGGTTCCCCGGCAATCGGAAGGGGATTCTTCTTGCTGATGGCGATCAACTGTGCCGGGTCGACGACAATGCTGCCGAAAGGCGACGTGGCGAACGTCACTTCAGCCACTCTGCTGTAATCCGTCCGCGGCGGCTCGTTCATGTTGTAGAGGACGATCGTGAATTCATCGTCCTGCGAAGGGATCAGCGCCGGGCTGATGAATCCCGCCACCTTCGAATTGTTGTGCGCTTCACGGACGCTGTTCCTCAGATCGCTCACCGAGATCTCATTCTCGGCCGTCGAGTACGTGCGCTGATCATATGGATACTGATAGTCAATCGTTCCCACGCGCAGCGCCGTGAGCGCTTGCAGCACCGCGGGCGTGTAACACAGACGCCATGCGTTCGTGTTCCAGATGTATCCCGTCGGAGTCGCCGCCTTCATAGTGGGTTCATCAATGGGAATGTTCTCGATGACAACGCCGGGACGATACACAACCGCGTAGCTGGCCCGATGCGGCAAGCCCGCAATCGGCGCGACCAGCCGTTCCCCGAAGACCTCGCCCAGGACGGGAATCGTGATGCCGCTTTCCTGCGTGGCGAGGATCTGAAGCTTCAGGCCGTTCCGGTCCGCGGCGGGAACCATCTTGCTGATGAACGTGATCTCGAGCGACATCGGGCTCTTCACGTCCACGAAAAAATCTTCCTGGTCGTGGGCGACGCTGAACACTTCCGACACCAGGCGTTCCCCGCCTGAAACGTCAACGGGCACGCTGCCGTCTCGGGCCGCTACCCCGACAATGATCTCGCCATCCAAGGCGCCTTGTGGAATTGCCAGCCGGGTCCCTTCCGCCTGAATGGTCCCGCCGCCGGGTCCGACCTGTCTTACCGTGGTTGCTTCCGTCACGACCACGTAGTTGCGGGCGGTTGTACGGCTTGCCGGCGTCACCGCCGTAGTGACCGTCAAAGAAACGTTATAGCCGCCCGGCTCGTAATAAAGATGGCTTGGGTTCCTTTCGGTGCTTGTGGCGCCGTCGCCGAATTCCCATACCCAACTGTGAATCGGTGCGGTGCCCGGCTTAGACGTGTCCGTAAACTGCACCCTCAGCGGAGGCGATCCCTTGGCCGGCTTGCCTTCGAAAGAGGCATCCGGAGGCACATTGACCGGGAAGGTCTCCGGGCACCCGCCCTTTAACAGCGTGAGCACCAGGATCGTGATTAGCAGCGGCAACGCCACGCCCCGGTTACCGCACTCGCTGCACATAAAAATACCCCTCCCAAACAAGCCGTGCCTTGAAGAAGGCACACCTCCGCTTTCTATCTCTCACTAGTGTGAAGGATACGACTCCGAAAAGTCAATAGAATCGTTGACACCCAAAGGACAAAGATGCAAGAAATGTGCAGCATCGAATCCAACGTTCTCGCGAAACGTTCGTTGTACAAGCTTCAGCCTGCCCTTCAGCGTCACGCCTTGACGTGTGCACAGTGACATTTCGTTAGAGGCGCCTTGAATGGACGTGAAGCCCGTGTTATCATGCTGAAATGATGACGCGACGCGAAAAAGAAGTCCGAATGCCAATCGGGATTCGGAGGGGAGTGTGCCGTGCGGGCGCGCGATGCGCCTGCCGCTCATACCGTCGCGTCTAATACCACGGCGTTCCTGTGGGAGCCGCCCTTTACCTGCCCTTAATCATCTTCACAATATGCGGACCAGCGCGTGCAATAAGTACGCCTGTCGGCCAATACGAAGGCACATTCCCGCGAAGTCCCCCTTTGAAGGGGGACTTAGGGGGATGTACAATCCGGGTGTGATCGGGCATGAGGGCCAATACATCTCCCTGAATCCCCCTTCAAAGGGGGACATGTCCAACGAAGGAGAGAATGATGACGCTTCTTGAAGAATTGACATGGCGAGAGTTCGTGAGCCAGGTGACCCACGATGAGTTGGGCGGCCTGCTCGAAAAAGAACCCTTTACCTTATACTGCGGTTTTGATCCTACGGCCGAGAGTCTCCACATCGGCAACCTACTGCCCATTATGGGCATGGCTCACTTTCAACGGCGTGGGCACAAGCCCATCGTCTTGATCGGCGGGGCAACGGGGCTTATCGGCGATCCGAGTTTCAAGGCTCAGGAGCGGCAACTGCTGACAAAGGCGGACGTCGAGAAGAATCTCGCGGGAATCCGTGCGCAACTCGAACGGTTTGTGTCCTTCGACGGTAAGAACGCCGCCGTGATTGTGAACAACGCGGATTGGCTGTGTTCGTTGCCGCTGGTCGATTTCCTGCGAGACATCGGGAAGCATTTCTCCGTCAACGTAATGCTCTCAAAGGAGTCCGTGCGCCAGCGCATCGCAGATCGCGATTACGGGATGTCGTTCACGGAGTTCTCATACAGCCTGTTGCAGGCATACGATTTCCTGCACCTGTCCGACACGTTCGGCTGCTGCCTCCAGATCGGCGGGAGCGATCAGTGGGGCAACATCGTCGCGGGCATGGACCTGATCCGCCGTTTGCGGGACCGTCCCGCATTCGGCCTGACGTTTCCGCTGGTACTGAAGTCCGACGGGAGCAAGTTTGGGAAATCGGAATCGGGCAACGTATGGCTCAGCGCGGATTACACATCGCCTTACAAGTTCTACCAGTTCTGGCTGAACCAAGCAGACGCGGACACACCCCAGTGGCTCAGGTATTTTACGTTCCTCACGCCCGAAGCGATAACGGAATGCGAACGCCGGCTCGGCGAAGAGCCCGAGAAGCGGGCCGCGCAGCGTCTCCTCGCGGAGGAAGTGACGCGCCTCGTGCATGGCGAGACGGCGCTCTCGAACGCGATTCGCGCGAGCAGGGCCATGTTCGGCGGCGACATCAAAGGCCTTGACGACGCCACCGTCGAGGACGTGTTCAGCGAGGTGCCGTCGTTCGAGTTGCCGCGCGCCGAGCTAGGCAACGAACGCCTGCTCGTGGACGTGTTGGTTCAGTGCGGCATATTCAAGAGCAAGGGTGAGGTCCGCAGGATCATCGACAGCGGCGGACTGTACCTGAACAACCAACGTGTCGTCTCATCCGACGTAAAACTCACCGAGCAGAGCCTCTGCTCGGCGCACACGGCCGTCATCCGCAAGGGCAAGAAGGACTACCACCTGATCAGATTCATCTAGGCCGCAGCCTGAAGGCTGCAGGCCGTAGCGGGCGGATATGGTGAACAGGAAAGAGACGCCGAATCGAGGGAGGCTATGGGAAACGTTTCAGGGAAAACGATCGGGCGGCTTAGCCTTTACCGCCGTGTGCTCTACGATCTGCTTGCCGAGGGCGAACGGAGCATCTTCTCGCACCAGTTGGCCGAACTCGTTGGCGGGACGGCGGCACAGGTGCGTCGGGACATGATGGCCGTGGGTTCAGCGGGCAGTCCAACGCGCGGATACGATATCCAGGAGCTCACTCATTCAATCGGCGATTTCCTGGATGCACCCTCCGGGCAGGCGGTTGCCCTCGTCGGTGTCGGAAATCTGGGCCGCGCGATCCTCGCGTACTTCGCAGGACGGCGTCCCAAACTCTCGATCGAGGCGGCATTCGACAATGATCCATCGAAGTACGGACGGGTCATCCATGGGTGCCGGTGCTACCCGGTCGAGGATCTCGTGAAGGTGGTCAAAGATCGGCGGATCGCAATCGGCATCGTCACCGTGCCCGCGGACCAGGCGCAGGACGTGGCGGACAAATTGTGCCAGGCGGGCGCGTGCGGCCTCGTGAACTTCGCCCCGGTCCGGCTACTAGTGCCCGCGAACGTCTATGTCGAAGACATCGACATGACAATGGCGATCGAGAAGGCGGCCTATTTCGCGCGACTCCGCGCCGCCGAGAAAAGATAGAGAGCCGCCAACTGAGATGAGCAGAGTGTCAGTCTGCCTTTCCCTCTTACCCGAAACCCGACAGACCGACAGACCGCTTGAATCAGCGCACGGGCGTTTGGTAAAATCACTCAGTGATGTGAGCCGTGGAATTTGGTGTGGGGATGTAGCTCAGTTGGGAGAGCGCTTGACTGGCAGTCAAGAGGTCGACGGTTCGATCCCGTTCATCTCCACCATATAAAGCACTACGGGCTAGTGACTTAGGCAATAGGTCGCTGGCCCGTTTCTCTTTGTAAAGTGCCGCCGTATCACGCCCGTATCACGCCCAAGATCGTCATTCGTGGAATGCAGGAAGAGGCGGCGGCGAAGACCATAAGGCACTCGGAAGAGAATCGGATGACATGCTTGTGGTGAATTTTCCACAAGCATCTGAGGGCAATTCCCACGTGAAGAGTAAGGAGCAGAGCGCACTGCCGAACGTCTCGCCAAGCAGCACGGCGTATCATAGGCCTAGGGGGAGGGGGGATCGGATATTTGGAGTCGTTCTGCAGGAAACCGTACTTGCCCCGATCTTAACGTTTCGCATCATTTTTGATCCCACTACTTAATCAGACCCCGACGTGACGCCCATTGGGTGCCGGAAAACTCAGGATAAGCCTCGATAGCATGGGGTTTTCCGGCCTAGAAATGACGAAGGGGCGTCAAGTGGTATTAGAACCCTACCTAGACTGCGTTCGTTCCTGAACAGGTCGATTAGGTGGGATCTCTGGACCAAGAGGTTGCCCCAGGGCGCGCGTTCATGTACGTGGCATGTTGATGCGGGGCGGCGTCCGGTCGTGTCAATCCGTTGAATGTCAGCGCGGCTGAGTGGATAATACTGGCGTGGGGTTTTGAGAAAACGACGTTTCCGCGCTCGACTGCTCAATTCTACGAGGTAGATCGCCACGGGAGAAAGCGCGTGAACAGATATGGCCGATATGCTTGCGGCTCTGGGGACACGGGCTCAAGAGGATGACACGCCATGAGTTACTATATCCGCCTGAACGATGAGACGAAAGGCCCGTATACGATTGGCCAGTTGCGTTCGATGTGGAATTCTGGCGTACTGACGGGTGATACTCTGTATTGCGAAAAGGGTTACGAGAAGTGGCTGCAACTGCGCTTGCTGGCTGACCAGTTAGATTCGCCACCTTTGAATGTCCAGAACGTTTCTGTTCCGGCGCAACCGCGTGTTGTCCTCCCGCCGCAGCGGCTTTGGAGTCCTGGTGCTGCTCTTGCGCTCTCGTTCTTCGTTCCGGGCCTTGGTCAGATGTATCGCGGCAAGATCGGGCAGGGGATAGTGTGGCTAGTCTTTGTCATCATCGGGTACTATCTCCTGATCGTCCCAGGTCTCATTCTCCACGTGATCTGCTTAGTGGACGCATACAGCGGGGACCCAGCGAAAGAGGGTTCCGCCCGTTCGGATCAGAAGACCAAGAGCGGCGTCCGTGTTGTACTAAAGTGCGCCGCTATCCTGGCCATCTTGTTGATGATCCTAATCGTGATCATGAAGGTGAGCGTGTTGGGCGCGCGGGATGAGGTGAACGTGCGTGCGGCACGAGAGCAGATCGTGAACCTCAAGACGGCGCTCACGAGCTACAATCTTGCCTTCAGGCGTTTCCCGACAACCGCCGAAGGACTCGATGCGCTTATCCACAACGAGCAGCGTCCGTTCCTTGATTCGCAGCAGATCCCTCTCGACCCGTGGGGCAAGCCTTACGTTTATACCTCCGAAGGGCCGCGACAATTCAGGATCATCAGTTATGGCAGCGACGGTCAGCCCGGCGGGACGGGTTATGACGCGGACATCACGAGCGACAAACTCTAGCAAGGCATCCCGATTAGGGCCGCGGGGATTGCGGGAATCAAGAGGTCGAGCAGTCAGCCCTGATCAAGCAGGATTGGAAATACTTGCGGCACCTAGATGCTGTCACCGGCACGAGATCCGGCGGGGGGTACTGAGCAAGCGATTTTCCTATTCGGGGAAAGCCTCCCTAGCCTCCTTCAGGTCAATTCGCGCCTTATGCCCGTGTTTGTCAAGCAGATGGAGAAGGTTGGCGCCGTTTAGGAGTGTTATCGGCTTTCCCTTTGCGAACTCGTATGCATCGGGGCCGTAATCAGCCGTCGATACGAGGATGCCCTTGTTGGCCCCTTCATTTACAAGTGTGCCGTACAGGTCTCGAACGGCAGAAACTCCGACGGTGTTCGTGTAACGCTTGGCTTGTATGACGATCTTGCCGCCGTGGATTGGATCTGGATCGAACACGACAGCGTCCACGCCGCCATCGCGGCTAGCGCGCGTGACTTTAACCTCTCCGCCCCTCTCAGCAAACTCCTTCTCGAACAGTTCTCGAATGAGGTGTTCGAAGTCCTCCCAATCCATGGCTGCGAGATTCGTTCTTGAATCAAGACCGTCAGCGACAGCGTATGACTGCACAAAGCGTCGATCTTCACGTTCAAGCTGCAAGATAGGTGCAATCGGCGTCATGCTGTGCAACTCAGAACTGGCAACGCCTTTGAGTTTTCGGAAGCACGCCCTCGGCTCCACGCCGCCAAGGTTAATCTCCATGAATTCCTCTTTGGAAGCTTGGAGCGAGAGGATGCACTTGGAGGTCTCTTTGCCGATAGCGGGATCGACGGACGTTACTAGCCCATTGAAAACCACGGCGTCGAGTAAGCCGCCCTGGTCCGCCGCGAAAAGCTCGTGGATCGTGCGCAAGGACGTCTGATAGAGAACCGAATCATACAGATCTTTCACTTGTCGTTCAGTCAAGCGCTTTTCCACGAATTCATCTCGTGAGGCGATGTAGCGAACTTCTTTTAAGGTTGGCAAGCTATCTAACGGGGGGAGTGCATAGTCAACAATCAGGATTCTATTCACCGGGTTGTACTCAATCTCGTAGGATTGGGGGAAGAAGTCAGGATATTTTGAGCGCGCGAGCACCATCTCACAGTAATCGGAGACGGCGTCCGCATCTCCGGCCAGATACTGGAGCTTTTTCTTCCTCTATCGCTGCATTAGCCTTGTCTCGTCTCGCCAAGTACTCATTTCGCTCGTTTTCCCAGGTCTGGATCGCAATGTCATGCTCTTGCTTTAGCCTTCTTACAGTTGCCCTATAGTCGTCCTGGGAACGCTTGTGGCGTTCGTACCCCTCTCGTGCGGACATTTCCCAATTGACATGGTCCGTGATGAAACGCTGTTCGGCCTCTTTGTGACGCTTGGCAATGACAGTCTTAAAGAACCTGCCAAGCAACCTGTCGATCAAGCTTATGCGCGGATCGTACTTGGGATCCGCGCGCCGTGGTTTTTCGGAACTACTCCATTCACTTGGAGATGTGGATAGGGCTAGAGAAGGCCGGGGCTTCGGGTAGTCGCTGAAGTCCTTCAACGAATCCCAGTCGATAGTATCATTCACAGGGAGTGTGTCTTGCAGAATGCGATTCAGGGCGTCGAGGTTTTTCTCAGCCTCATCCGTTCGCTCTTCGGCTTCTTGCTTCTTTGCCTCCTTGGCCTCAAGCGCACTATATCGTTCTTGTTCCCGTTGGCGCGCCGCCTTCTCCTTCTCGACGCGACTCTCCCACATTGCATCCCATTCCGCGGCTTTCACCGTGGCTTTACGTATGAGGACCTCGCGAATATCACTTCGGATCACTTGGTGCTTGTTCAATCCGGAGTGCGTTAGCTCAATCTCATACCACGGGAGTCCCCGCGCCGTATGGCGAACTCGAATACACTCAAGGTCAATCATAATCCTCGTCCCCTCCCGCCGCTGGATCGGCCATCCCTCCCGAAGGGCACATTCCCGATTACCTGAAACTTTAGCACATGCCACACTATATTGTGTAGGTGTGTCCACATTGCCCAGCCTTGCTTGGCGGGGCGCTGCGCTCGGGCGCCCGAAACGCCGACTAGCGGCAAACCGCCGGCTTGCAGAAAGTGTCGCCGTGCGGCGGATTTCTAAGTCATCTTCACAGGGCTGAGACGAATGCTTTGTACGGCTTCGTCGAGCCAAGAAGGTATGTGGAAACGTGCCGAGACGTGCGTTACATTTACGGTGTGCGGAACTGTCGATGGGGAGTCCCTGCGGAACCGACTCGGGCAGAGAAAGGAGTCGTGCCTCAAGATGATCAGTTGGCCGGCGCTATTGCCTGCGGTGGGTGTTGCCATGTTTCTATTGTCATTATCCAGACGCGCTTCCGCCGTCACGGTGAATACACCCCCACACTCGGGTTTGCAGTTGAACGATGCGGCTGACCGGCTAAGCGCGTATCTCGGCTCGGCGTTGGATGCGCCGGCCGCGGCGCCATGCGGGCGAAAACCACAGCCGCATCCTCAAGAGAAGGTGACGGGCACAGCGCCAAAGCGGTGACCGGCAAAGAGCGCAACGCCCACCGGAGTTTCAACCTCGCGATTGCCCGGTACGGCGACCTTGTAGACGCCATTATCGACCTGTCCCACCGTGGGGATCCCAAGGCGGAAGTCAGCGAGGCCCTCGTCGATAGGATCGAACAAGTCATCTCCGAGCTGGTGGCGGAGCGCAACATAGGGGTCCTGGCCGGCCTTCTTCAACTGATGGGAGGGGGACATCCCGACTTACAGCATATCGCGATCCAAACGCTGGTCAATATGGATCGGGAGCCTGTAAGTGCAATCGTCGAAGAAGTGACCTCAGCGCCAAAAGCGTTTGATGCGCCGGGCGCCATGCTGCTGTTGGCGATGATGGGGACTCCACAAGCGCTAAGCGCATTGGAAGGGCTTTGGTCCCGACTCGATTTGCCGTATCCGTTGCGGGCGCGCGCCCTGCGCCTTCTGGCGGCGTGCAAGACGGGGTTCTTCGATGAACAATGGGGGTTCTCGGAGGAGTTGAAGCCCGACGCAGAAACGCTGCGTGACCTCCTTGAACTGCTAGGAAACACGCTGCTGACATCGCTTTCGGCCTTTCACCTGGAATGGCTCGGCGGCCTGGCTCAGGAGATGCTGCAGACCCTGGAGCAGGATGCGCATCTGCCTGCAGTCGCCGCCGTAGGGCACGTGAGCACGGGCATGTCGGGCTTACGTGAATCGTTGGAACGCGCCCGGGAAATCCTCGTGCAGGCAATCAGCAGAGGCGTTGTCGGAGTAGTTCATTGCGACGAGGCGGATGGAGTGCATTCAGACAGCGTAGCGCAACTGTCGCAGATAGACGCGCGCATGGCCGAGGCGCTCTGCTCCGAGGATGACGCGCTGTTCGATCGTGTCCTCGACGAGGAGTTCTCATCCGTGCGACTTGACGCCGGGAACGGTTCCGCTTCGTTGCTGGTAAGCATCGCGGGAAGCGCCGCCGAACTGGCGGTGAGGGCCGGCGCACCGCGCGAGAACGTGTTTCCTATCAAGATCGATTTCCTCAACCGGGTGCGGGTGTTGAAAGAACCCGCGGAAGTGCGTCCATTGCTGGCGGACCTGCGTGAGGCCTTGCGCAGCGCCATCGGGAACGCTCAGGTGGGGAGGGTCGAGCATCAGATCGCGGGCGCCCGCGAATACCTTGATCATCACTACGCTGAGGACATCTCCAGAGAAGAATTGGCTGCAGCGGTGAACATGTCGCCGTGGCACCTCACAACGGCGTTCCATCGTATTGTGGGCATGTCGCCGCGCGATTACCTGCACCGGGCCCGGATCGAGGCCGCGAAAAAGCGACTGCTTACGACAACCGACTCGGTTTCAGAGGTCGCGTACTCGATTGGCTACGGCGCGACCTCGAACTTCCGGCGAATTTTCTACAAATGGGTGCGTTGCTCGCCGACTACCTATCGGCGACACACCCCGCGATCCTCTTGATCGCTTCCCAGGAGCCAATTTCCAGAGTGCTCCGCCAACAAAATGCATCTCCTTTTTCAAGATTCTGTCTGTTTCTCAAACAATATGTACGTTCTTTGTCCTTTACTATCCATTAAAATCGCCTCGTGGTACTGATGAGAGGGTTGCCTAACTTAACGAGGCTGCGCTTGAAGGGTCTCTCAGGAGAGAAGGGTTAATGGCAGATTTGGGAGTGTCCGCCGGTGCAAGGCCGGTGCACGATTGCACCGCTGCTCTTGCCGGCATCGGCCTGGCCACCATACGGGATGGGAAGTCGCGTCGCATGTCGAGCTGGGACCGGACAGGAGGCAATCGTGATTTTGTCAGCTTGCCCGCCGGCAATAAAGTGGTCTTGGCCTCGATTCCAGGCACGGGCGTGATCCGCCATTTTTACGTTACGGCGGCGTGCGGTGATCGGCATTTCTACCGCACGACGGTACTCAAGATGTACTGGGACGGAGAAGATCATCCAAGCGTTGAGGCGCCCTCGGGCGACTTCTTCGGGGTGACGCACGCGAAACCGCGGTTCTATTCGTCACTCATGATGAGCGTGAATCCGGGCACTCGGTCGATTCCCGCTGGCGGCACGGTCGGCATGAACTGTTATTTCCCGATGCCATTCGCGTCGGGGGCGCGCATCGAGCTTGAGAACGTTGGGAAACATGACATCTGGGCGGTCTGGTTCCACCTCGATTACGAAGAGCTGGCGGAAATGCCCGACCATCAGGCACGCTTCCACGCTCAATGGCGGCGCGAGAATCCGACAAGAGTGGCTTCCTCGAACGGTCTCAACCTTTCCGGAGACGGCAATTATGTGATACTCGAGGCCCAGGGTCAGGGTCACTATGTTGGCTGCGTGTTGGGTGTCGACAACATCGCAGGGGGGTGGTACGGCGAGGGAGACGACATGGTCTTCGTAGACGGAGAACGATGGCCGCCGTCGATCCACGGTACGGGGACCGAAGAAATCTTCGGAGGAGGCGCCTGTCCAAACGTGGAGTATGCGGGTCTGTACTCGGGGATACCGCTAATCAGCAATAAGGACTGGGCCGGCAAGAATGGCATGTACCGGTGGAACATCGCAGACCCCATCCGGTTCACGCGTTCGATACGCGTCACGCTCGAGCACGGCCATGCCAACGACCTCGCGAACGACTACTCGAGCGTCGCCTTCTGGTACCAGCATGAACAGCACGCTCCTTTCCCTCCATTTCCCTCCGCGGAACAACTCGCGCCGCGCATGACAAACGACTTTGAGGAAGTGCGAACCCGTGAACTCCGGTTAGTGCGATACTTAACGGACTGCATCGACCAAGGCAAGACGCCTTTCAATCCGCGAATTCAGAAGCAGGCTGATGAGTTGTTCCTGGCGCTCAATCATGCCGTTGATCACGGGCAGATGGACGCGGCGGTGGAATTCCTCGATCGTGCACTGGACCTGACGCATCCCGACGGGAAAAAGGAAGATGCTCTCTCGAAGAGGTAAATGGCTGGCATGCGGCTCGGGATCCTGCTTGCTTTTTTGCTGGCAGGGGGTGGGGTCCTCACGTTCAAGTTGTGGCCGGTGATTGTTCAGATCCGCCAGATGTCGCGCATCATCACGGCCTTTGACGACTCGCGCCTCGACGCCGCTGAGATCGAGTTGTACAGGCCCCTGCTGGCGCGCGTGCCCGAACCCGAGCGGGAGCGGCCCCGTACGTGGCACTGCACCTTGCCTGGGACAAGGTGGACGATTACAGGGATTTGGCGCAGTTTGCGGAGGCGGGAGGCATCCGTATACGTTCCATCAACCCGGATCTGTTCAGCGAGGACGAATACCGGCTTGGCAGCTTGACAAACGAAGATCCTTCCGTGCGCCGGAAAACCATCGAGCACCTCCTCCACTCGATCGAGGTCGGGAAGGCCACGCACTCGGAGATCCAGAGCCTGTGGTTCGGTGACGGCACGAACTTCCCCGCGCAGGGCGATTTCCGCAGACGGAAACACTGGTTGTTGGAAGGTCTGAGGACCGTGTACGACGCCTTGCCGTCCGAGATGTATCTGATGCTCGAGTACAAGCTTTTCGAACCGGCCTTCTATCACACCGACATCGCCGATTGGGGCATGGCCTTCACCCTGTGCACGCACCTCGGAGAACGGGCGAAAGTGCTCGTTGACTTGGGGCATCACGCGCTTGGAACGAACATCGAACACATCGTGGCGTTCCTGATCGACGAGAATCGGCTGGGCGGCTTCCACCTCAACGGGAAGAAGCATGCCGACGACGACCTCATAGCGGGGAGCATCAACCCGTACGAGTTGTTTCTCATTTACGTCGAGATTGCGGCCGCGGAGGCCGATCTTGATATGCAGGGGAAGATCGGGTTCATGCTCGATCAGAGCCATAACGCCGACGCCCTGTTGTGCACGCGGGGCGTTCTACGGAACTGCGTGGATGCGGCGAGCAGCGTTCCCATCATCCTGCGAGTGTCAGGTGGGGCCAGCATCGTCGGTAAGGACCTCGCGCATGAAACGATAACGACCTCAATCGAAGAAATCGTTCGGCTCAATGCCTCCGCGGTAGGCGTCTCGGTCTTTATCGGCACCGAGTACGAGCACGAGACGCTCCGAAACCTCTCGCAGTTGGTGAATCAGTGCGAGGATTTCGGTATCCCGGTTATGGCGGTGACGGCCGTCGGGAGGGACCTAGAAAAACGTGACGCGAGATACCTGGGCTTGTGCTCACGCATTTGTGCGGAACTCGGTGCGCGGGTTGTGAAGACCTATTGGTGCAAGGACTTCGACAAAGTGGTGCAGGGGTGCCCCGTTCCGGTCGTTATTGCAGGAGGGCCGATCTGCGAAACGGAACTCGAGGTATTGGAATTCGTTTACGATGGGATGCAGAGGGGCGCCATCGGCATCAACCTAGGACGGAATGTTTGGAAGCATGCCCATCCCGTTCCGATGATGCGCGCCCTGCGCGCCATCATCCACGATAATGCGACGCCAAAGGAAGCCTTGCAGGTCTTCGAAAATCTCAGGGCCGCATCGGGATGAGATGGACGCAATCGCAGTAGACCCCTAACCTCGGGGATGTTGCTTGCCCGCTATAGGCGGAAAACATGAAGATCACATCGATCACGCCCTATATCGTCAACGGCAAGCTGATCAACTGGGTTTTCGTCAAGGTGGAAACGGACGAGGTAAAGAGACATGGAGAAGGCGCCTATGGAATCGATGGAAAGAAAGCGGTGGAAACGGGCGCCGGCCCTGCTCTTGTTCTGCCTGTCTCCTGGGATCGGCGAACTCCTGTCCAGTTCGGCGCCGCCCGCCGAATTCTTCCATCCCGTAATGTTGATCCTGCTCGGGACTCTCTACGGCGGCGGCGCGATCATCTGCCGCGAATTGATGATCCGGTGGGACAAAGACTGGGCCTCCCTTCTCGTATTGGGGGCGGCCTATGGGATCATTGAAGAAGCTTTGATGGTTAAGAGCGACTTCAACCCAAACTGGCAGGACATCGGCGTCCTCGGGACGTATGCGAGATGGGGCGGGGTCAACTGGATGTGGAGCATCAACCTGACCGTGTACCATGCGATTGTCAGCATCGCCATACCCGTGTTGCTGGCGACGCTCGCGTTCCCCGGCAGATCCCGCGAGCCCTGGGTGGCGCCAAAGTGGTTCCGCCTTGTGACGGTGCTCTTCGTACTGGTTGTCGTAGTGGGCTTTCTCGCGTTTGGCGATGGCGGAACAAACAAAACGCCTTACCGCCCGCCCGTAATACCGTACATTCTTGCGGTCGCGACTGTGTGCGCCCTCATCGGACTGGCCTACATCCTGCCCAAGGGCCTCGCAAGCCCTCCGCACTATACAGCCGAGGGTGGATGTGCCACAGCGCCGGAAACGGCCACTCCCGCCGTGCGGCGACGCCGGCTGCTCTCCCCCTTGCTCTTCGCCACGGGCTTTTTTGGGATCCTTGGCTTCTTCATTGTCGGCATGGCGCTGCCTGGCGCCAATGTTCCGCCGTTTGTCGCGCTGCCGGCCATGTTGGCGTGCGTGGCATTCACGACCCTGGCACTTGTGCGGCTCAATCGGCGGCAAACCTTCACGGAACGCGATCTTTGGAGCTTGGCCGCAGGCGCACTCGGCTTCTTCATCCTCCTGTCGCCCCTGTGGGAGTTCGTCCTGAAACGGCCGGACAATACGCGGGGCATGACGGCAGTTGGCTTGCTGGCCGCGGTATTCCTTCTCGCTGTACGCTCGCGCATTCGGCAAGGGGAGCGCCACGCGCCGCCCGCGATACCTCAGCCCGAGAATTCGAGGTCGTGCAGACCGTAAAGACACAGCAAGGCGCTCGGACAATGGGCGTCGATTCGACGACCCACGAGGTCTTTCTTCCCACGGCGGGGTTTGAGGCACAGACTAACGCGCAGGCCCGGCCTGTCCCCAAGCCGGATTCGTTCGTGGTCTTGGTTGTGCGCCGTTGGCACACATAGCGAATGGACGACCTCAACAGTGCGCAGAGTTGGAGACCCGATGGTCGGATGCCAGCTTCAGTTTCCCCACGTTTTCGCAACGATGCTATTGGGGCGAGGTAGAGTCGAGCCTTCGCCGCAAATGCCCCATCGGGTTCCAGGTGATTAAGAAGGACTCGCGCGAGCGATCCGACTCGAATTCGGGGTGTTCCTTGAGAAAGTCGATGACGGCCTCAGCGATCGTACAGATCGATGCGCAAGAACACGCGCGCAACATTAGCCCCGGTGAGTTTGCTGCTATCCGCGCCGTTCTGGTAGCTGTTTCTAGACAAATGCAATGCGAGGGGCGCCACGGATTGTGGGTGTTCCTTCCGATCCGGCTGGGCAAGGCCGCGAAGTCTGGTGGTTACAAGTCCCACCCCAGTAAGGTGTAGCCGCCGCCGGGTGGCAGGCCCTTGGAAACCACTCAGATTCTATGGTCGCGAGGCTCGGCTCGATCGGTCCTGCAGACATGGCGGGGTTCGTCGATTTCAGGTATGATATGGGGCTTTCGTTCGAAACGCCGAAGCGTTGCGAAGCTCGGCTGGGATCGCGATGGGCCGCAAAAACGGATGAGGATCACATGAAAAGACTTCTGAGCGTTTGTACCGTGGTGGCGTTGCTGTCGCTGACGTGGCCCGCATATTCCTTTGTCACGGTGGACGGCGGCCGTTTTGTTGACGCGAAAGGGCGTCAGGTCATTCTTCGCGGCGTGGCCGTGATCGACAAGTCGAAGGCCCGTCGCTATCTTGGGAACGAGACCGCGGAGGACTTCACGGCGATGCGGGACTGGGGGTTCAATTGCATCCGTCTGGGGATTATCTGGGACGGATTGGAGCCTGAGCCCGGCAAGTTCGACGATGCATATCTGGCCGGCGTGGACAAGCGCATTGAATGGGCGCGCGAGAACGGCCTCTACGTTTTTCTGGACATGCATCAGGACCTTTTCAGCGTCAAGTTCAGCGACGGGGCCCCGGCATGGGCCACACTGGATGAGGGGAACCCGCACCTGAGTGATTCCGCGGTGTGGAGCGACGCATATTTTACGAGCAGGGCCGTCCAGGTCTCATTCGACAGCTTCTGGGCGAACAAACCCGCGCCGGACGGCGTCGGTGTGCAGGACCATTACGCGCGCGCGTGGCGGCACGTCGCGGAGCGCTATAAGGACAATCCCACCGTGATCGGTTATGACCTGATGAATGAGCCCTTTGTCGGGTCTGGCGCGGTTCAAGCCCAGCTCTTGCTCGTGTCGAAGCTGGCGGAAGTCCTCACCGCTAAGGATCCCGGCAAGCCGCTGACGGCGTCTGACGTCATCGCAAAGTGGGGAGACACCGCCGGACGAAGCGAACTCCTGAAACAGTTGAGCGACGTGAACGTATACCGCACCGTCGTCGATGCGGCTCAGGCCTTTTTTCAGGAGTTTGACAAGACGCAGCTCACGCCCTTCTATCAGCGGGTCGCGAACGCCATTCGCGAAGTTGACCGCTGCCACATTCTCTTTCTGGAGACCGCGATGGCGTCGAACATGGGCGTATACAGCGCCATTGAGCCGCTGACCGGGCCCGACGGGAACCGCGACCCGCTTCAAGCGTATGCCCCGCACGGCTACGATCTCGTCACCGATACCCCCGATATTGCTTCGCCCTGTAATGCCCGCGTTGAATTCATTTTCCAGCGCCACGGCGAAACCGCCAAGCGTCTCGGTATGCCCATACTCGTCGGGGAATGGGGCGCCTACGGCATGTCGCCTGCGGCGCTGCCGGCAGCGCAATTCGTGACGAGGCAGTTCGAGAGGCTCCTTTGCAGCGACACCTACTGGGCCTACGGGCAGAACATGACGAAGGCGGGGGCGTGGGGCGCTCTGCGGCGCGCTTGCCCGGCGGCGGTGGCCGGCACGCTCGTTCAATACGAGTCCGACGCGGCGAAGGGAACGCTTGTCTGCGTCTGGAACGAGGACCCGAAAGTGTCCGCCCCCACGCGCGTGTACATCCCGGAACCGTACGCGTGTACGAAAGAACGCATCGCCGTATCGCCCGCCGGTAAGGGGTTCACGCTCGAACCGGTGCGGGAAGGCTCTGGCAGTGCTTACGTCATTATTCCGTCCTCCGGGAAAGCGATCGAGAGACGTCTGACGGTGGCGCCGAAGTAACGCAGCTCGATTTGTGGCTGTCGCGTTCCAGCGTAGCAGTCTCGGAGCTTGTAAGAAAACCCCAGAATGGCGTCATTCCCGCGAAGGCGGGAATCCAGAACACACACGCCGCTCCCCAACCTCCGCACTAGATTCCCGCCTTCGCGGGAATGACGTAGCGTTGTAAGCTCGTTGAGAGAACGGGCGTATTGCGGCGGCATTTCTTCACAAGCGCTCGGATGTTTCCAGCCCTTCGGGCCGGCCGAGAGAAGCGTCTTGGACGTAGATCAGGTCGGACGTGAATCGATCTTGCAGGCGGATGCGGAGACCCGCCGACATCAAGGTTTTTCCGCTGATCTTGGCCGCATCAATCGAACCGTCCTGCGACCAGACCCAGTAGTGCCCCGCGGTTTGCAAGCCCTTCAACGTCACCGTTTTCTCTCTTTGGGGCGCGTCGGGACGGAAGATGTAGAGTGTGCCGCGCTTGAGACTCGGGCTCCAGTAGAACAGGCCGTCCCAATGAATGCCGTCGGGCCGGGGGAGGATGTGATGCACTTTCACGTCCTTTAACATGGGGCGAATCCAGTCCTTGTAGATCTGCGCGGATTGCCTGGCCAGATCCTTCTGCTGTTCGGTCCAGGTGAGTGTGTTCGTGGGGTCGATTTGCCACGCGCCCATCATCGCGCTGCGCCACAAATAGGGTTCCGGGTCGTCGCCCGGCACGTTGTAGTTGCGCTCATACGTGTAAGCCTGCAACAAGATCGGCGGGAACGCGAAGGTGGAATCGTAGATGCTTTGGCGATCGGGCAGATTTGAGAGCGTGTCCGTGGTGACGGTGTAGTGCGTGCGCTGTATGACGCCGAAATCCTTGATGTGGCCGCCGCCGGAACAGTTTTCGAGAATCAGTCGCGGAAACGTGCGGCGCAGTTGCTCCTGGACTTCGTAGTAGCCCATCGTGGCCCAATAGCTGGCATCCACGCCGTAACGATGGCGATGCGTGGTCTTGTTGCAGGCGTTCACGATGGGGCCGCAGTCGTGCTTCAGGTAATCCAGTTTGTGGTTCGCCACGAGCCACTGAGTCTTGCGGATCTCCCACGCGCGAGCGTCAGGACACGCCAGGCACACCTGCGCGCCGGAGAATTCAGCCGGTTTCCAGTCCGGGCCCTGATCGGCGGTGAACCACTCGGGATGGCCGACGGGCCCGCGCACGCTCAGCGCGCCGGGATCTTCCGATATGCCGCCGTTGGTCCAAGCGCACCAGAGGGCCATTTTCATTCCGTTCGCGTGCACGAATTCCTCGATGGGACGGACGCCGTTTGGGAAACGAGCCGGGTCCCAACGCCAGTCACCGGTCGCCGGGAACCACATGGCGTCGGGCATGAACGTCTCGAAACCGATGTCGCGGCAAAATTGGGCGCTGCGAAGCACGTCCGCCTCGCGGGCCCGATTGCCGCCGGCATCGAGATAAAGGTTGTAGGCGAGCGTGGGGTCCGGTGTGTCCTGCGGTGTTGATGGGCGAAGCTTCTCGATGATCCAACGGTGGAGCGCGCAGGCGCCTTCGTCGAGATCGCCCTGGTAGCATCCGACGAACGCGGGAGGGACCCAGAAGGTTTCTCCCGGCGCGATATCCGTCTTGAATCCCGGGAGCAGGCCCGCGCGCAGGATGAGGGATGTCCCTTGCGACTGGGCATGAATCCGGCCCAATCCTGAAAACTCCCATCCCAGATAGAGGCCGTATTTTTCGCCGGCCTGTACGGCCAGCCACGGCACGGGACTGGCGCCATCCTCGCAGTTGCTCACAAGGTCGAGGGCGAGGTCCTTGCGCAATGCCTCCTTGGAGATGCCGCCTTGGGTGGTTGCATTGCTGCCCCCACGTTTGATCCACCACACGCTTGTCTTCTTGTTGCGAGGCAGAACCGAAAGGCACAAACTCTCCTGTTGCGGCAAGGTGACGGTCGCGGCGGAGTCGTTCCGGATCTCGAGCCAGTGTTCGATGGGTCCCCGTCCGGGGCGTCCTCGCCATATAGACTTCAAAGTGAGTTTCGGATCGAGGTTCTCGAAGCTAAGCGCGAGAACGCCGGCATCCGCGTCATGATGACCTCCGGCGAAACGCCATTGCATCCTGAACTCCGTTTCATTCACCCACACCATTGTCAGGAGAGGAAAAGAGAATCCGCCCGCGGACCAATCGAATATCTTGCCTGCGCGGCTCGCCGACGGGACCGCGGGAGGCAGACTTTCGAGTTGCTCAATGAGAAGCTGTTCATCTTTTGCGTGTATGGTCACTCGCGTATCGTCGCTCGAGATCTCCCATCGGTCTTCCGCCGCCCTGGAAGCCGTCAGTGCGATGCCGAGTAACGCACAGGCCACGGTTAGCATGCTTTACCCCTCCCGCAAGTGAACACCCGCCTGATACACGGGTTGCGCCAGGCCGCAAGCATATCTTGACCGCCGGACGTATTCCAGCGCGACAGGACCACGCGCAGGGACAGCAGGAATGGCGCGAGACATCTATCCTGCGCCCGGCGCACGACTCATCAACCTGGGGGAGACTTGACTACCCGGAACCCTATGACGCTGTTCGTCGTGGACGGGGAATAGGGCGGCCGGTTTGCGGTACGCGCGTTGTCAGCGGGGTGGTACCAGCTCCCCCCACGGACGATTCGGCCTGAACCTGCATCAGGCCCGGTCGGGTTTATCTGCGCTTCCTTGGAGTAGTTTGCGTACCAGTCGTGGCACCACTCCCAGACGTTCCCGCTCATGTCGTAGCAGCCCACGGGACTCGGGCTGTCGACCCTGCTCGGGTTGGAGCCGTTGAAATAGCCCACTTCCGTGGTGAACGGCTCCGCAGTCAGGCCCAGCGGGTTGGACTGAGCATAGTTGCATCGCGATGTATCGAGCGTGTCGCTCTGGAAACCGTAGATCCAGTGTTTGGCATCCCACGCGGCGGCACGTTCCCATTCGGCTTCGGTCGGCAGCCGGAAGCCGTCGGGCAACGGCGAGATGCGCTCCCAGTTCGAGAGGTTGTAGCAGGGCGTCAATCCGTTCGTCTCGCTCAACCAGTTGCAGTAGGCCACTGCCCCATACCAACTCACCTCCACCACGGGATGGTTCGCCATAGGAATTCCGTCCCGGGTTTCAACGATGAACTCGCCACTCGCATAACGGATCAGGCACTCCTGCGCCATGACGTGCAGCAGCAGTTGGCCGAACGCGAAGACGTCCTGCCCGGTGTATGCGTTGCCCGCCGAGTTCGCGAGATATCCACGGGCGAGGGCCCAGTTCAGGACCCCGGCAAACTCCGCGTTCGTCACCTCGTACTTCCCAATACTGTAGAAGCCAAGATACACGTCGTGCCTGGGCAATTCGTAATTCGAGCTGGCTTCGTCCTCGCGCCGGCCCATTTCAAACCACCCGGCCGCGACGTCGACAAACTCCCCCGGCGTTGGGTCGCCCGGCGAGGCGCTTCCCGTCACGGCGACGTTCACGACCTCGTGATCCTCGGGGTCATCAGCATTCGTGAACGTCACCAAGGCTGGATAGGACTCGCTGAAATCCGTCGCGCCGATGCTGACCTCGGCCGAATTGCCGGTGAAACTGGCCGGGCTTACGCTCACCCTGGGATCGTTCGAGAAAGCGGTCCAGCTTAGCGTGCCTGTCCCGGCGTTGATTATGCTGAGCGATATGGACGGAGCACTGGGACTCAACGTGACCGAGCGGGTTCCCACAAACAGGTCCGGCTCGGCGATCTCGCCCGACCACGTGTAGATCGTCTGCCGCGTGCCCTCGGCATCCCAGGATGGCCCGGCGACGAGGTCGTCGATGGCCCCGAGCTCTATATCAATACACGTTTTGGAACTCGCCGTGATCTCTTGCTGGACATTGGTCGCCTCGAGATGTTCCTGCAAGTCTGCGAACGTGGTCAATGTCAGACGCGGTCCCTCAAACTCATAGAAGGCGACTTCTATCCGTGGCGTTATCGACACGGCGAGGCCAAGGTCCGTGTCCGGCTCCCACATGGTAGGGTGGCCGTTGAACGAGAAGGCGACTTCCTTTATCGCTTGCCACTCTTCGGATTCATACTCAGCGCCCAGTGCTACCTGATTGGCGCAGTCAAAACCGGTGCTCACGGCTGCCGCGCCCTCGATGGCGCCTGTGGCCTGGGCCACAAAGGACAAGTCCACGGTCCCCACGATCGGCACGGGCCCGGCCATAGTCTCGAACGCTTTTTGCGTCGTTGAAAAGACCGTTTCCTCGGACACGGCCACAGGACCTGCGCTCGACACGGACATGCCGACATCCAGTGAGAATCCGCCTGTAGCCACCATCCGGAAATACTCGAGACTGTTGTGGCTTATCCGGATTTCGAGATCGAGCGTCGGCGCAAAATCAATGACGCCCGAGAACGTGACAAGGAATTCATTCGAGGATCCCATTGTCACCCCGTCAAGGCTCACGGAAGTGGTCTCATCCTTCAGCGCCCCTTCAGCGTCATCGCCGCCGGTCCGGACGGCAAGTGTGATGTTAGCCTCTTCCAGAATCTCGACCAGCGACGCCGGTTCCGTGGCCAGCACGACCAGTTGTCCATTCTGCGCTACCGACAGCACTCGGCGGAGGTAGCCCCCCCCGTGCGTGCCCACAAGAATGTCTCCAACGCGTATGCCTACGGCCCCGTTCCCGCTGTAGGTCAAGCGGAGGGAATCCCCAAACACCGTGTCGACCAATAGGCTTGGATGGTCATCGAGGAACACTACTCTATCGTTCAACACGGTCCCATTTCCCGGAGCCACGACAATCTCGCGTTGCGCAGTATCCACACCATAGTCTGAGGTCACCGTGAGCATCACCGTGTACACCCCGGGCGCATTGAACACGTGGGACACATTCTGTTCGGTCCTGACGTTGCCGGCGCCGCTTTCCGGATCGCCAAAATCCCAGACCCAGTTCGCGATCGGTCCCCCTCCCGAAACGGACTGGTCCTCGAAGTGGACGATCAGCGGGGCGACTCCCGACGACACGTTGGCGGAAAAAGCCGCCGAGGGTCCATCCTGATGGCCATCCCGCTCGACAATGCCAACGAGAACGCCACTAGCTGACTCGGTTTCCCATTGCCCACCCGAGCCTCGGTTCAGCACGACTACGTTTTTCAAGGGGTCGGAACCATCGGGTTCGCCCGGCGCCCAGTTCGTGAAGGCGGCCGCTTCGCCGTTGCTCCAGTTCCAGGAGCCCTCTTGGCCAAGTGCGGAAAGACCTATCCAGTGCCGGTCATTGCCCACAAAGGTCTCAACCAACCATCCATTCTCAGCACCGTCGCCAACCGCAACCAGATGTCCGCCCAATGCCACAGCCTCGGCCTCGGCCTCGGCCCACGTGCCGGGCGACGTCTCGGCATAGTAGTGACTTGTTTCCGGGTAGTGGCGCCACCCATACTCGACCCCACATCCTCCGTCATAGGCCACGTCGGCCCCCCGCGCCTCCAGCGTGGGTATGGACGCGCACAAGGCGTTCTGGCTAAGGGGATCTCCCCTCAGGTCCACGTAATCGCCTTCGCCGATTCCCATATTCGCCACGAGCGCATCAATCTCTCGGACAGCCGTGCAGTCCAGGTAGAGCCTCGACAACTCCGGCAGCGATTGGAGCGCCGAAACGTCCTGAATCGTGTTCTCCGAAAGATATAGTTTTCCCAAATGCGTCAGTCCGCTCAGCGCATCTACCGCTTCGATCTGATTTGCAGAAAGGAACAGCGTCTCCAATGCCGCCAGTCCGGACAGCATTTCGAGAGCCGCGATTTTGTTGTGTGAAAGGTTCAGCCACGTGAGATTCACCAGACTCTTCAGCGGGGCGGCGTCGGAAATCTCGTTGTGCGCCACATTCAACGCGGTCAATCGAACCAGATTCTTGATCGGCGTCAAGTCTGCTATGGCGTTCCCCGCCAAGTAGAGCCTCTGGAGATTCGGACAGTACTCCAAACCCGTGAGGTCGCGTATAGACGAATAATTGGCGTAGAGGTCCTCCAGTCCTTCTAAGTCTGTCGTGTAAATCTCCCCGCTAACCACGTTCAACGCTTTTCGCACCGCCGCTTCCAGGTTCGCATCGGGAAACTCGACTGGAATCGGCCCTGCTTCAGGGTCTAGGGCGAACTCCGCCACCACACTGAGATCCGCGTCCATGGTCAACGTCGTCGAGGCATTCGCGCTGAAGTCCAGCCCGGCCAACGTCCATTTTACGAACTTGTGCCCGTGCGCGGGGGTGGCGGCGATGGGAACCACCGAACCCGCGTCGTACGTGTGCCGGCCCACGGGCGGTTCCGTCGTGCCGGCGTTGCGCGGGAAGACCGCCACGTCGAGCGCATAGGCAGAGCGACTCTCAAAGATGGCCGTGAAATGCGCGTCCGAGTCGACCGTTACCGAAATGACACGGTCGAAGCTGAACTCCTCACCGTCGCGCATCCACTTGGTGAACGCAAAGCCCGTGGCCGGCGTAGCGCTGAGCGGCACCTCAGTCCCTGCGGAGTACGTGTGCAAACCTGCGGACGGAGAGGTGGCGCCCCCCAAGGCCGGCGCAACGTCGATGGTCAAAGTAAAACTCGGGACCTCGGACTCGAAAACGGCCGTTAGGTGTATGTCCGAATCCATGGTCACGGACGTCTCTGCATCAACGCTATACTCCGCGCCGTCACGCGTCCACCTCACAAACCGCTTCCCCAGATTCGGTGCAGCGGACAGGGCCACGATACTCCCCGCTTGGTAAGTGTGTTCCCCGACGTCCGGTACTGTCTGCCCGGCCCCTGTCGGCGACATGTCAATGGTCAAGGTGAACTGCTCCGAGATAGCGCGCGGTTGGAACACGGCCGTTACTACGGTGTCCGCATTGATGACGATCTCGGTCGTAGGGTCCGCACCGTACTCGGAACCGTTGACTGTCCAGCGTACGAACTGGAATCCTTCCGCCGCCACCGCACCCAGCGGCACACGCGTGCCCGCGTCATAGGTGTACGTGCCCTGTGGGGGAACCGTCTCACCTGCGTCCTCCGGCAGCACAGACAGGGTCAGCGCATGCTCAGTGGTTACAGCCTCAAAGACCGCCACCAAGGCCACATTCCGATCCATAATCACGGACATGGTGGCCTGTTTGTCGACGCCAACCCCATTGAGGGCCCATTCGACAAACCGGTAACCGGGCGCAGGCGTAGCCCCCAGAAAGATCTCCGTGCCGGCACGGTACGAATACGTACCCACTGGCGGGCTCGTTTCCCCTGCACCCGGCGGCGCCACCAGTACGCTCAACGTATAGTCCGGAACAGCGGCACGGAACAGCGCGGTCAGGGTTTGATCCGATCCCACCGTGACGGTGACCGTCGGAGTCGTTCCGAAGTCATCACCGTCGAGGGTCCACCGATCGAATTCGAATTCGGCGGCCGGTGCAGCCGTCACAGCTACTTCCGTGCCCTCATCGTACGCCACTGTCCCGGGTGCCGGATCGGTGTCACCGGCCCCCTCGGGGTAGACGCCAATCGAGAGGCTGTACTGCTTCGGGGGTCCACACCCTGGCACGGCAGCAATTGCCAGAAGCAAGACGAGAACCAAGAGTATTACTCGGCAGATTGCCACACCCCGTCTCCGAACCCAATGCTGCTGACCAGCGAAATGTCAGTACCTCCACCAATCGAAGTGAGCAATCGTCATGCCACCATCCTGTGCCTCTAAGGGGCGCCCTGCCAACCCGTCCGCGGCCTCACATTCGGGCTTATACCTCCTTTTTTGATAATAACTTAAAGGGTCTCGTTCGAGTCAGAGGGAGGGTCGCGGCTGATCCCGGTGTTCTTCAAGATGCCTGACCCGCCGCTGCACAAAATGTCGAGAATGGGAATATTCTGCCTGCCGTCTTCCCCCAATCACCTACGGTGCCGTGAACCACCCCGAACGCGTGGGCTTCGCAGTGCCGATTAGCCGCTCCGCCGCGATATCGTCCGCCACGAACCGGCGCGTTGTAGGCGCCAGTGTCAGTAGTCCCATCAACCACACGCTCCTCATTGGAGAATCTCCCGTTTTGGCGAATCCTTGCGAATTTCATGAACTGTCTGGAACACGTCCCCAACCATCCATGACTTTCCAGCGAGATCCAGTGTCCCGATAGGCAGTCCCGATAGGCACACTCGGATCCACGAAAACTCATTCGCAGTGCTCGGCGGCGGGCCCTGACGGGGTGTGCTCGATTACCCTTCCCACGTCCCCTCCATAGATGCCGTTACAGTCGGCGGAAACCGTTGTAGTTCCAATCCCTTCGAACCCGTTCGTGTACTCAACGCCAGCCCAGAAACCGCTAATGATGGTGTTGCTAATGTATACGGTGAGAGTGGTGCCGGACTCGGGAGCAGTAAGATCCACGCCTGTGTTCGGCCACCCCGGCTCCGCCACGATCTCACAATTGTTGATGTTCACCACGGCGTCGCCTCCTCCGAACGTTGTCACGCCAATGCCTTCGGCAAGATAGATGTTGCCGATGTATATGCTCACGTTGCAGGCCGTGAAGGATTCGACTGCCTGGGCATATATGGCCCATTTTGAAACCAAGGTGGACGCGTTGATGGAGAGATTGCGGATGGCGCATTTGCCGCCGTGACACCAGATCCGGCTGTAGCCGTCGTAGATTAGCGTGGTTTCACCCGGCCCGGCGCCCACTAAAGTCAGACCCCTCAGATAGAGGAACACGTCCATGTGTTCGGGCGGAAGCCCCGGCCACGTGACGGGCGTAAGCGTGTACTCGCCCTTCGCCAAGCGGATCGTGTTGCCTGGCGGCAGGGTCTGCGCGGCCGTGACGAGATCCTCAACTGTGCTCACGTCCGTGATAGTCCCGGGCAGCTTCGCGCACGGGTCCTCCACCCAAATCTCGATGATGTCGGAGTTCAGGGTGTCACTCCAATCGACCTGCCATCGCGGGTCGGTCACAAACATGTAGAGGCGCGAGCCTTGCGCGAACGGCGCGGTGAAATCCGGATGCGGCTGGGAGAGGTCGCGGACGGTTTCCGTGAGTATCTCCTGGCCGTTCTTGATCACAATTAGCGCCACATCAAATGTCTCTCCGAAGAACGTCTGCGGGAACTTGATGTGCAGAACGCCATTGAGGTCGATGTTCTCGAAGTACCAGATATCGCTGGACAGATATTGGGTAAGCTCGAACGACGCGAGGTACTTACTCTCCGGGCTGTCGCCGGGGTCGCCCGACTTCATTTCGATTCGTCGGGAAGTCTTGACGAATACCGTCTTTGGCGCCCCGAGGCGGCTTTCATTCCACATCTCGAGGTTACCCGTCTCGTCCATCTCGAAATCTTTCCAGTAGTGGATGTCCTGGATGAACTGAGTGAAGTCGACGTCGGAATACGCCTCCAGAAACGAATCCAGATATTTCCGCAAGGTCGAGCTTTCTATACGCCACATGGGGAACCCGGGGACGGTCGTGTGCGTCGCCGCGTCCTGAAGTTGAAGCACGGAGCGGACCGTGCCGCTGCGCCGGGTTTCCACCCATTTCCAAAACCCGCACGCTTGGTACTCGGTTACGCCGTCGATGACCTCCTGATTCAAGGGTTGCATGTACCGGTTCCAGTAGGGCGCGTGATAATTATCCTCGATGCCGTCAAAGACCTCGTCGCAGGCCCAGTCGGCGGTACCCTCACCGAACCACGCGTTTTCCTTCAAGAAGTACTCTGCAGAGGCGTAGTTGTTAGCGACTCCCTGGATACAGTGGAAGAATTCGTGCGACACGACCTTCTTTACCTGGTCCATGTCCATCATGCTGGAATTCAGATAGATCGTTTCGTGATCATTCAAGTAGACACACCCAAGGTAACTCGGCTTTGGCATGTTTCCAATGATGATCGTGATCGTGTCCGACGGCAGGGGAAATCCTCGAGCTCCAACGAGCGTCACGGCGGCCTGCGTGCATCCCGCGATGGCGGCCGTGCGGAACGCGTCCGGGTCCTCCGGATCGACGTTGACATAGGCAAGCACCGTGAACGACGAGCCAGCCTTGTCTCCCACTTCGACTACCGTTTCGGTCACATCCAACGGTTCCGACATGGCCACCAGTTGGAACGTCCCGCGGCCAAACGCGTCGACTTGGACGGTCTGCGACTTTCCGGAGGTCCTTCCGTTGACCACACAATAGGTCACGACGGGCGGGCGGCCGGGAGGCTCCGTAAGATTCGAGGGTGTTACAGGGTAACCCACTTTGCGCCACACCACGCCAAGGTTCGCCGCTTTCGCTCCAGGTGGAAGGGCATCGTAACTCAGTTCGACCGTGAAGGGGATGCCTGTTTTTACGGGCGTCTCAAGCGCGTATGCGGGGTCGAACGGAATGAAGCGTTTCGGGTCCAGATGAGCCGCGGCCGCCTCCGCCATACTTGGCAGTTCCGTGATCTTGAACGGGGCCGTCAACGGATTGAACCCGGGCTCGATGATCACGCGGCAGTTCCCGAGTTTGACGCTGCCGCCCTCGGGGCCGATCATCGCGGACTGTTGCGGCATCGGGCCAACATGGACCGTGGTCTCCGCCGAGACCTCCGTGGTTCCATCGCTCACGGTCACCTTGGCTGCAAAGCTGCCGTCGTGGTCGTAGGTATGCAGCAGGGAGGATTGCCCCGCATCCCCGGTGCCGTCGCCGAAGTCCCACGTGTATGTCAGCACGTCGCAGTCGGAGTCCGTGGCGTGCGCTTCGAGTAAGACCCGGTGCGGCGCTGGACCCTCGGCAGGGTCCAGGGAAAGCTCGACCTCAGGCGGCTCGTTGACCCCGTTTTCATCCGGTTCGCACCCCAGCGGGCCACTGTAACGCCAAACGTCGCCGTAGATGGTCTCTACAGGTTGCTCGTAATTGTACCCGCCCAATACCCAGATGGAACCGTTGAACGTGACCGCCGCATGGAGCCAGCGTTCCGGCCACACCGGCGTTGCGGTCAGTTCCGCCCAGTGCACACCGTCGGCGGAATACCACACGTCGTTCAGGTAGTACCCGCCCTCACCGCCCAGCAGGACCAGCCGGTCGTGGTAGACAACCAATTCCGGCTCTGAGCGATTCGGCCACGCGGCCGTGCTTGTCGCCTCGGTCCAGTCCTCTCCGTTCTCCGACGACCAGACCGAGCGGCTGTCATCCGTGGAACCCAGGACCCACATCTTCCCCTGCCACACGACCGCGGCCATACACTTGCTCCAGGGCGGGACCGTGGCACTGGGCGTCCATGTCGCACCATTCGTCGAAGACGACACGCCGCTTCCATAATAGTTCCCGCCCTGCAGCAACCACATTTTCCCGTTGTAGACCAAGAAGGCGTTCGGCATCACCCAAGGCACGTCCCTGGCGGCTTGCGTCCACTCCGCCCCATCGGAGGAAAACCAGACATCCTGACAGGCGTGGAACTCCCCCCCGATCCAGGCATACCCGCCTGCAAGCCAGATCTGGTTGTTGAACACAGTGGAAACATGGTTCTGTCGCCCGTTCCAGGGTATTGGGCTGGTCACTTGCGTCCAGGTTACGCCGTCCGGCGAGTGCCAGACCTCGTTGCTCGGGTTCCCGGCGGTCATCCCTCCCAAGAGCCACATCTCACCGCTGTAAACGACGCACGTGTGACCGTAACGTTCCGCCCAGGGAGCGGCGTGCAGCACCTGCACCCAGCCCCCTTCATTTTCCCCTTCGCCCTCGCCCTCGCCCTCGCCTTCACCTTCTCCCTCGCCTTCGCCCTCACCTTCCCCCTCACCTTCGCCCTCGCCTTCGCCTTCACCTTCTCCCTCGCCCTCACCTTCGCCTTCCCCCTCACCTTCGCCACTCGGAACGTAGTCGGCAGTAAGGACCTGCGTCTTATTCGCGGTGATCAGCGCGTTCTGTGCTGCGGGTGCAGTCCAACCCGCTATATCCTTGAATGTGACGGGATGCGCTCCCTCGGATAGACCGGAGACGGCTGCGCCGCTGCTCTGCCACGCACCCCCATCGACACACCATTGAGCCCCGGCGTCCACC
>Ga0315274_10000791_pt1 | contig 49089 bp, 46 predicted proteins | sample YL17G02_20_MG_FD_203700 | JGI IMG/M metagenome (GOLD analysis project Ga0315274, IMG submission 203700) | Sediment microbial communities from Yellowstone Lake, YNP, Wyoming, USA - YL17G02_20 | ecosystem: Environmental > Aquatic > Freshwater > Lake > Sediment | place: USA: Wyoming | collected... | reverse complement strand
ATCTTCTTGCGCTCAAGGCGCAGCACCCCGAAGCCGACATAATGGTCCACCCGGAATGCACGCCTGATGTCGTGGACGTGGCCGATGTCACCCTTTCGACGGAGGGGATGGTCCGCCATGTCAAGGAATCCCCGAAGAAGCAGTTCATCGTCGGGACGGAGAAGAACATGATTTACCGGCTCAGGAAGGAGGTCCCGAACAAGATTTACATCGAGGTCCCAGCCTCCATCTGCCCCAACATGAGGGAGATATCGCTCCAGGACGTCCTGCAGTGCCTGCAGACGCTCCAGCCGGAGATTACTTTGAGCGATGATATTATCAAGAAAGCGAAGGTCCCGCTCGAGCGCATGATCGAGGCCGGACGGGGCGACTGAATTCTAATTCAATAGCGACCAGGCCGAGCTCGCCGCGAAATATACCCCGAATATCAGGATCAAGATTGCGCATCCTATCCTGATTATCTCCCTCAACTGCGACGCGTAGAATTGCTTCGCCTTCTGTATCCCGAAGCTGAGCGCCACTCCCCACCCGAGGTCCATGAGCCAGTGGAAGAACCAGACCAACGTCAGAACGGCAAGCCCGAACTCCAATCCCTGGGAGATGACAAGAGATCCGAACACGACCCACCAGAGAATGAACCCGGGGTTCAGGGCGGTCGTCAAGACGCCGAGGACCACGGCATTCTTCGTGAGCTTGTCCTTGTCGACTTTATCGTCGCTGACGAACTCCTTGTCCCTGAGCATCGTTATCGCGAAGAAGAGCAGATACGCGCCGCCGATCAGACCGATGATCTCGACGAGCACAATGTTCTGTTCGAAGAACACACTCGCCCCAAGTGCGATGACCAGGAATAGCGGGAATTCCACGAACGCGTGGCCGACGGCGACCTTCGCTCCGGCCCATTTATCGGAATAGCTCCTCAAGACGACCGCGGCCGTCAGGGGCCCTGGCAGTAGGACCCCGCTCAGAGATACCACAAGGACGAGCCCTACGAACGCGAAGAAATCCATCGCCAACTATTCCGCCCCTTCCTGCCTTCCAGCGAGTAGGGCATCCATCTGAATTAACCTATCGTCTCGATTGAGCGGCGAAGGTTTAAGCGTCGAGCCATTATCTCGCCATCCGTGATGAAAAAGGGTCAGCTGAGGCTCCGGCCTGTGATGAACCCTATGAGTGCTGAACTCTCCCGGCTGGTCGCGGAAAGCGGCCAGTGCGGGATCGCCGTTGAAAAAGCTTTATTTCCCGACGAGGGGATTGGCGGACGAAAGATCAGAAGAAGACTCTCAGCTTTGTAGGTCTTTATTCTGAACTAAGGTGATCAATGAATTAGGAGAATCAGAAATCATGGATTTGCTTCTGGAGATCATTGAAGTAATTCTCATTTCTATTTTCACGGCCATTATTTGCAGGATTCTGATTCATCGTGTGAGGCAATCGGCAATCAAGGAAGAAGATAGCGGCAGGTATGTCATCGAATATGGAGGCGCAATCAGAAAGTTCGCTCTTGGATGTGCAATTGGCCTGGGTGCTCTGTTCGTAGGAATCGCCATTTTCTATCAATCGTCACTCGCTCTAACGTTAATCTTCTCGATGATCGGCCTCTATCTTATCTTGATCCTACCATTGTTCATTGAGGCTTATGGCACGCGTTTCATCGTGACTAAGGAAGGAATTTCTAAACAATCTCCCTGGAGTAAGAATTTCTTCGCGAGATGGGATGAGATGCGGGAAATCAAATACAACAGACAATCCGGTGGCTATGTAATCAAGACGATGACAGGCAAGTTAAGATTGGATCCATTTCTAAGCGGATTACCTCGACTCTTACTCGATGCCAATAAGAGGATCTACCAGGGCGGAGTCGTACTTCCATTTAGATGTAAGAAATGCGGCACGAATCTGAGAATCGATGGCTTATCGGATAAGGGACGTCTGAATAAGTGCCCATCCTGCGGAAAAACGATCGATCCATTGGACTACCCGGCACCTCTTGGAATATTTATGGACAAACGAGAATCCGGTTAATCTTCTCAGCTATCCCAAACCTCTCTCAATCACACTCCCATCTGAGCTGAAGCGCGAATCGGAAAAAGCCTTGAAAAGGGTTCAGAGCCGAAAGCTCAATCCGGTCTGATTGACGGATTTTCCCGATTTACTGACTCGAAAATGAGTAAATCCCGCGCAGGATCCACTTATTCTATCGATAGAGCGATTGAAAAAAGGCCGATTCGCCACTGTCTAGCCTAGCACTCTTCTTTGACCGACTGGCAGATGATTGTTATGGTCACTCCCGGAGCGTCGTTCTTCCCCGTGTACTTCTTCGAGGCAAAGATGTGGATGACCTGCGAGTCGTCTTGATAATAGATTCCGGTCAATGCATCCATCACTGCCCTGATCAGCTTGTCGAGGTCCGGTCGCTTAACGTCCTCCGTTACCTTCTTTGGAAGGCTCTTCGGCCTCGGCATCAGGAAATCGATGTTCAGAAGGACCGCCTGGTCCATTTCCCAGTGGTCCGGCCTCTTGGCTTGGCCCTCTGTCGCGATCCGCTGGCGCCATTCCTTCGTGTTCTTGTTGGAGTGAGTGATGATCGGCCTTCCGGACTTCGTGACGAAAGCGCGGACAGATCCCTGCGGGACGGGCTCCCCCATGACCTTGATCACGACCTCCTCGTTCTCCACTAAATCACCCGACGGTTCAATCTCTAAAACGTTCCCCATCCTGTTCCGTAATGATTCTCCCGGATTAATAACCTTAAGCCAGGGATGTCCGATGATTGCATTCCGAACTACGGGCTCAGCCTGAGCCTGTCCCGTGGATACAGGATTGCCTCGCGGATGTTCGGGAGATTCAGCAGCTTCTGGACGAACCTCTCTATTCCGAATCCGAATCCGCCGTGCGGTGGCATGCCGTACTTGAAAGCCTCGAGGTAGAACCCGAACGCCTCCGGGCTGAGTCTGTTCTCCTCCATCTGGGCTATTAGCTTCTCTATCCGATGCTCGCGCTGTCCTCCGGAGACGATTTCCTGCCCTCTGAAGTCGAGGTCGAAGTATGTCGTGAAGTCAGGATTCTCGTCCTTCCTCATCGCGTAGAATGTGCTCCTCTTCAGCTCTGTCGGGAACTCCGTGATGAAGTAGAGCTCCTCGTCCCAGCTGTTCTTTACAGATACACCGAGCGCCTTCTCCCCCTCTGTACCGAGGTCGTCCCCCTTGCGGATCTTCGCTCCTTCCTGGTTCGCGAGCTCGACCGCCTCGTCGTACGGGATCCTTCGGAACGGGACCTTCGGTAGCTTAATCTCTATCTCGCACCTCTTCAGCAACGGCTGGCACTTCTCCGCGAGGTGCTTCATCGAATTGTAAGCGATCCCCTGTGCGACGTCCATGATGTCCTCGGAGGATTCGATGAATGACATCTCGATGTCGAGCGAGGTGAACTCTGCCAGGTGCCGCACCGTATCGGACGCTTCCGCCCTGAATGCGGGTGCGATCTCGTAGACCCTGTCGAACCCAGCGCCCATCAGGTTCTGCTTGTACAGCTGCGGGCTCTGCGCGAGATACGCCGTGTTGCCGAAGTAGTCCACCTTGAATAGTGTTGACCCACCTTCGGCGCCAGCGGCGACAATCTTTGGCGTCTGTACCTCGATGAAGTTCAATGATTTCAGATAGGCGCGCGTCGCCTGGAGCATCTCAGATTTTACCTCGAATATGCGCTCGATCTCGTTCTTCCTGAGGTCGAGGAACCTGTTGTTCAGGCGAGTGTCCAGGTCGGCTCCGACCTTGTCGACAACGCCCAGCGGCAGTGGCGTCTGCGCTGCTGAATTGATTGTAATCGTGACGGGGATTATCTCGAACCCTCTCGGCGTCTTCGAACTCTTCTGAACCTTCCCCTTTATTGTTACGACCGATTCCCGGTTTGCGTCCGCGAGCACCTTTGCGAGTTCAGGAGCTTCCTTCTTCTTGACGATGACCTGCGCCGTGCCGTACCTGTCCCTGACTATGCCGAAAACTATCCCGCCGAGATTCCTCGATTCCTGCAGCCAACCGCCGAGCAGGACCTCCTGCCCGTCCATCTCCGGCGTTATCTCGTCAGTACGGCTGTATTTCATGCGCTCCCTCGCTTCGTTTCGTGGAGAACGTTCTCAATATTTAAACTCTGGACTCTCACTTATTGCGCGCTTTCTGGTTCTTCGGGGCCAAGCCCTTGCGGTGCCCTTCGTCATAAAGGGATCTTGCGGCCCTTGCGGCGCGCTGTGCGGACGGATAGACAGGGACATTCTTCTCCTTGAGCGACTGGGTAACTTCCTGGATTTCAGTTCCGCCGACCCAGCATGAGATGATCGGTTTCTTGAGGTGCTTCTTCTCCGCGAAGAGCTTCAGGACCGCTCCCGCGTATTCCCTCGGCCTGGCATAGCCCGCGTGCACGCAGATCATGATGAGCATGTCGATATTGGGATCTTCTAGTAGCGCCTCGCCGCCGGCCCAGTATCTGAAGAACCCGGCGTCTCCGATGATGTCGAGCGGGTTCCTGGGGACGGTGATGTTCGGCAATATCTGGAGAAGCTTCTGCTTCGTCTTCTCGGCCAACTCGGGCACTCTCAGATGATAGTCCTCTAGCCAATCCGAGAGGATTACTCCCGCACCACCTCCATTGGTCACTATCCCCACTTTGGGCCCGTTGGCTGGCGGCTGATACGCGAGGGCTCTAGCGCAGTCGAACAGCTCTTCGACATCGTACGCCCTTTGAACATGGGCCTGCTTGAATGCGGAGTCGTAAACATTGTCAGAACCGCTCAATGAGCCGGTGTGGGTCTTTGTCGCAGCCGCCCCGCTGATGCTCCTGCCGGCTTTTACGGCGACTATGGGCTTCTTGCACTTCTTTGCCGTCTCCAGGAACTTCCGCCCGTCCTTGATCCCCTCGATGTAGAGCGCGATGACGTCGGTCTCATCGTCCTGGTCGAGGTACTCGATGAGGTCCGCATCGTCCACGTCCGCCTTGTTGCCGATGCTGATTATCCTCGACAGCCCTATCCTCTCGGCGTTCGCGTAATGGATCATGCCGATGCACAGCGCACCGCTCTGGCTGATGAGGGCGACCCTTCCCGGATTTGCCATCCCGAACACGAAGCTCGCATCGATGTTGTCGACTGGAGACTTGTATCCCATGGTGTTAGGGCCGATGACTCTGATCTTCGCCTTCCTGGCGATGCTGATTACCTCGTCCTCGAGCTTCTTCCCCTCTGGTCCGATCTCAGCGAACCCGGCACTTATGATGATCGCTCCCTTGACCTTCTTCTGTGCGCACTCCTTCATGACCTTCGCGACGAAAGCGGCAGGCACGGCGATCAATGCCAGATCTACTTCGTCCTCGATGGCGACCACGCTCGGATAGGTCCTCAGCCCCATTATGTCGGTCGTCTCCGGGTTGACCGGGTAGATCTTCCCCTTGAACCCGCCGACCAGCGTGTTGAGAAGCGCCTCGTGGCCGATCTTCAGATGGCTCCTCGAAGCGCCGATCACGGCAATCGACTTCGGCTTGAAGATCGGTCTGAGCTCGTCAATGTTCGACATCTGCCTTCCCCGGTACCTATTGGCCGGAATGGACATTAGCTTTTCTAGCCATTACCATGCACCTGAATAGAAGCACACAAATACAATTAACGGGCTTATCCTCACCCTGCACCGCAAGCTGCGAGTCAGCGCGAGAGGTTGTTGCAATGGCTGAAAAGGTCACTTTGTCCGTCATAAAAGCAGACGTCGGCTCGGTCGCGGGGCACTCCTGCCCGCATCCGTCGATGATCAAGAAAGCGAGGGAAGTAATGGACGCCGGAGTGAAATCCAAGACAATCTCCGACTTTCACATGAGCAGGGCCGGGGACGACATGGAGCTCATCATGACTCACAATCACGGCGAGGAGGCCAAGGAGGTCCACGAGCTCGCATGGAACGCCTTCGTCGCAGCCGCGGATGAGGCCAAGCGACTGAAGCTTTACGCGGCAGGCCAGGACCTTCTATCGGACGCGTTCTCAGGCAATGTGCGTGGCCAGGGACCAGGAGCCGCGGAGGTCGAGTTCGAGGAGAGGAAGGCCGAGAGCGTCCTCGTGTTCATGGCCGACAAGACCGGGCCGTCCGCATACTCGCTCCCAATCTGCAGGATCTTCATGGATCCATTCACGACGACCGGCCTGATCATCGATGCAAGGGCACACCAGGGATACGATTTCGAGATCGTGGACGTCGTCGACCACAAGAAGGTCACCATGAGCGCGCCCGCCGAGATGTACGACATACTCACGCTCCTAGGAGACACGACCAGGTACGCGGTCAAGCGCGTGATCCACAAGGAGCTCGGGATCGCATCTGTCGTCTCGACCGAGAAACTGAACCTATCGGCCGGAAAGTACGTCGGAAAGGACGACCCGGTCATGATCGTCAGATGCCAGTCCGGATTCCCTGCGGTCGGAGAGGCGCTCCAGCCGTTCGCGTTCCCCGCGCTCGTCGCGGGATGGATGAGAGGCTCGCACTACGGCGCATGGTTCCCGTGCGCATCCGAAGAGTCCAGCCCGACATATTTCGACGGGCCGCCGAGGATCGTCTGCCTCGGGATGCAGGTCGCGTACGGCAAGCTCAGAGGACTCGAGGATTCGACCAGCCCGCCGGGCGTCCACACACCAGTCGACCTGTTCGAAGGGAAGGAATGGGACCCCGTCAGGAACAAGGCGATGGAAATGTCACAATACATGCGCGGGCACGGCCCGTTCATGCCGGCGATCGTCTCGCCCGAGGAGCTCGAGTACACGACGAGGCCGGAAGTGCTCAAGAAGATCGAGCAGCGCATGAAGCCGATGTAGGCCCGGAGCGGGAAAGAGATGGAACCCGTAATCGTCGTCAACCTGAAGACCTATCCAGAGGCATCTGGTAAGAGTGCGCTCAACATCGCGAAGATCGCAGAGTCGATCGTCAGGGAGACCGGAAGGAAGATCATCATCGCGCCGCCCCAGCCGGATCTCGCCCTGATATGCTCGTCGGTCTCGATCCCTGTCTTCTCACAGCATGTGGACAACGTCAAGCCGGGCAACACCACAGGATTCGTGCCACCCGAGGGAGCCAAGGCGGCGGGTGCGAAGGGGACGATCATCAACCACTCCGAGCACAGGCTCGTCCACGCGGACATCGAGGAGCTGGTCGAGAGGTGCAAGGCGCTCGGGCTCTTGACGATAGTCTGCACGAACAACATCAGGGTCAGCAGGGCCACGGCGATGTTCCATCCAGACTACGTCGCGGTGGAGCCCCCGGAGCTGATCGGAGGTAACATCTCGGTCACTGACGCGAACCCCGAAATCGTGTCGGGGACAGCGAGCGCGATCAGGAGCGTCGCCAAAGGCGTCGGCATCCTGACGGGCGCTGGAGTGAAGAACGGCCGGGATGTCGCCAAGGCCATCGAGCTCGGGACCGACGGCGTGCTCCTGGCAAGCGGGGTCGCCAAGGCGAAGGACCCGAGAGCCGTCCTCTTGGATCTGGTCTCAGGAATCACCGACTGAGTGAGCTTCACTGTAGCAGAAACGATGTAGGACGACGACCGCCGATTCTCCATCATGCCTTCATTGAGATTGTGCGCCATCGTCCTTATCCTCATCCTGTCCAGTTCTTGCGTCCAATCGAACGATGATCGTTCGATGGAATCGACAATTTCAGGTTTCAGTTCGGAGCATCTATTCTTCAATATGATACTTTTCGACGATGCGAGGGATGGGGAGTTCTTCTCAATCTTCAATTCTGGAACCGCAGACATTGCTGTCGGCAATTGGTCTGTCTCAGATGGAGAAGGAAGCCTGATCTTACCCATTTCCTGCCATATCGCTCCCAATAGGATGCTGACGATCGCAAGGAACGCGACTCGTTTCCACGAGCAGAACAACCGCATCCCAGACCTATCCATCCTGCCAAGCTCCCTCCAGTTTTCGAAACCGACAGTGCGGGGGAGTTTCAGGCTTGCGAACGACGGGGACGAGATCGTTCTAATGGATCGCAACTGCGAGACAGTCGATTCGGTGGCGTTCGGCTCATCGGCGAAGACGGCGGAACTCGGGATTCAATGGCACGGACCTCCGATACCCTCCCCCGGGAGGTCGAGAATACTCGTTAGGCAATCGAACATCGACACGGATTCCGCCTCGGATTGGCTGGCGCTGAGGGATTATCGTCCTGGCCAATCTGATTTCGTTTCAGTTACGGACAGCTCCACCGCTACCGCTCTCGTCCTGCCGGAACACTCCAATCTTATCATCGATGCCATCGGTTCCGCGAGACTGTCTGTGTTGATCTGCTCCTACGAATTCGATTCACTTCTCGTCGGCTCGACAATAATTGGTCTACTCGGGAAAGGGGTACCGGTCAAGGTGTTGCTCGAAGGTTGTCCGGCCGGAGGCATCTCCAACCGCTCAAAGGCGTTGCTTCCAATGTTGGAGGAAGCAGGCGCCAGGATATGCTTCACCCAACCATCTTCCGAGAAAGACATCCCTAGGAGATACTCCTATGTGCATGCGAAATACATCGTGATCGATGGCCGCACTAGCATCATCCTCAGCGAGAACCTCGTATCGAATATATTCGATGCGGAGCTCGGCCACGGGAACAGGGGATGGGCAGCGATCCTGGATTCTATCTCGATCGCCAGGGCGCTCACGGAGCTCTTCGAGTTCGACTCAGACCTTAGGTTCCCCGACGTCCATTCCGGGACTGCTGCAATGGCTTCCCGCATGACAGATGTCAACCTCTCCGCGGCAACAAGGCCGCATCGCGTCGTCGGCCAGGAGCCCGTCGGCGCGACATGCGAGAGCGAACTCTTCATTTTCCCCGACTGCACTGGAGCGGGAACAGCTATCGACCGTCTGATTTCTGAAGCGAAGGATTCGATGTATGCCGAGGTCTTCTATGCCGACGCCGTCTGGAAGACCCCGATGCTCGGTGAGGTCACCAGCCCTATTCTCGGTGCATCCGCCGCCTTGGTTGGAAGGTCGACGGAGAGCTACATATGCTTCGACAACAACAGCCTTTTCTCCGGGACGGACAACCGTAACATCCGGGCGGTCGACATGCTGTCCGCAGCCGTCAAAAGGAACGACGCAAAAGCTTTAATCGGATTCCCTCCCAGCAGAGCCCCCTTCGATATCCTGCACAACAAAGGCATGGTGCTGGATCACCGCCTCTCCTGGATATCAAGCGTGAATTGGAACTACGAATCCGCCTGCGCCAACAGGGAGATAGGTCTTTTGATCGACGATAGTTCCGTAGCAGCATTCTACGAGAAGAATGTCAAGCTGGATATGCTCGGCGAGGAGAACCTACCGATCATCAGGCCCGAGCTGAAGATCAGCGAGGACGGATCGAAATGGTCCGTCTTCATGTCCGGAAGCTCGGATGATTCAGGCTTGAAGTCCGTCACCTTCACTTCGAGCGACGGTTCGAGGAGCCGCTGGACCTACAGCCTCGATCTGAGCGACAGGGACATCCGGCTCGATGTGAAGATCATCGACCTATGGGGGAACGAGGCTTCCGGCAGGATGTTGATCTTCCCTAGCGGGAGTTCCTTCACGGGTTGGCAGCCCGCCACATTTCCGAGCCCTGGCATGACGTTGTCGATAATATCGTTCGCCGGCATCGGAACCATCCTTATCTCGAACATCAGAAAGAGGATCGGCAGAAGTGGAGATGCAGGGAGGAGCCGAACCCGCGCAGGTTCGAATAGGATATATGGGTGCTCATCCAATCGTCTCGGCGATGATGATAAGGGTCTTCACCCCCAACGACGTCTACAAGGTCGCGGACATCACTCACGAATCCCTCCGAGAAGCCTACCCGATCTCATTCTTCCTCACCATCTCTCAATACTGGCCGGAAGGCTTTCTCGTCGCCGTTGACGAGGGCGAGATCGTCGGTTTCATTATGGGCGTGATGTCCGGCGTCCGCCAGTCCAGGATCCTTATGCTGGCGATAAGGGAGCGCCACAGGAGGATCGGCACCGGGTCGACGCTCATCAGGTCGTTCACATCGTCGAGCATGCTCAAAGGAGCGGACTCCGTCATCCTCGAGGTCCGCGTCAGCAACGGACCTGCGATCAACCTCTACAACAAGCTCGGGTTCAAGATGATAGGCTCGCTCCGCGCTTACTATCGCGACGGCGAAGACGGGTACAGGATGCAGATCGTTCTGCAGAACTAGGAATATCCCTGTTTGTGGTCGCTCTGTTGATAGTTCCAATAATAATATTGCGAGCTCTCCTTCTGAGCGCCGGAGATGTCCTTCGAGAGGCCGCCGTAGTAGCTGCCGTACCTCTCCCTGATCTGCTCCTCGACGGTCCTCGACCTCTTGAGGGCGTCCCTGATGTGCCTGCCCTCGATGAGCTTCGCCTTCTCGGATACCGCGAGGTCCCCCGCCGCCCTGACCAGCCCGCCTAGCTCCCTCAGTCTGAGGGTGAGGCATTTATCCTTGCCATCGATCGTCTTCGCTCTCTTATGCGCTTCGGAGATGATCTCCATCACAGCGTCCTTCGTCGCCGGCGGTATCCTCCCATCGACGGAGATCTCCTGCGCGACGAACTGTGCCATCATGTTCCTGTTCTCCTCAGTGTCCGGCATGGTCGTCTCGACCAATATCTCGTAACCTCCGCCGATTATCCTCGACCTCAGCGGGCTGAGTATCTCAGGCAGGTCGGAGATGTTGCACGCCCCCACGAATATGAAATCGCACGGGACGTTCTCGACTTTCACGCTGGCTCCAGCGCTCTGAGGGTTTCTCCCCGAGATAGGAAAGCGCTTCTCCTGCATAGCGGTCAATATTGACCGCTGAAGATGCCCTAGGTGCGGCAGCTCATCGATGAACAGCACGCCTTGATGGGCTTCGTGGATCGCGCCGGCAACGACCCTCTCATAAGGCGGAACGCCGAGCTGCGGATGCCCCCCATAAGGGTCGTGCCGCACATCCCCGAGCAGTTCCGTCTCGCTCGCGCCAGTTGCGAGTACGAAGGGATTTCTGTTCAGCGGCACGAGAACCTTCTTCGGGCTCAGCTTCTCGAACTCCCTGCGCTTCTCGAGCGCGGTCTGATCCAGGATTCTGATTTTGTTCCCCGCCCTCTCGAAGACGACGACCTCCTCCTTCCCGAGGCGCTTCCTCGTGGTCGTCACCCTCTCGATGCCGGTCCTTCCTCCCATCGTGACCTCGAAGAGGTTGCCGAGTATGTCCGAGAAGGGATTGGCGGACTGGGTCTTCACCTGGGTGACTTTCGGCTTCGTGCACTTGGGGCAGAAGGCATCGTGCGGCGACGAATACTCCCCGCAGTTCGGGCAGCGGTAGCCGAGCCTCTCGGCGACATTCACCGGCGCTTCCTTGATATCGATGAGCTCGCCCTCGGCGAATCCCCTAGATTCGTTCTCCTTGAGGACGTATTCGTCCTTCTTGACCTCTACGATCGGCCGTTCGGGGTTCTCGGGGTTATGAACTATCCTGATCTCCTCGGTCGGCCTCTGCAGATGGAGGCTCAGCGCCTGAGCTATCATTGATTTTCCAGTGCCCGGAGGTCCGACAAGCAGGAAGTGCCTGCGCTGCGAAGCAGCCAGGCGGGCGAGCTCGATGGCCTCCTCCTGCCCGACGACCCTTTTCAACGGGTCCCTCGGTATCTCTATCTGCGCGGTCGTCTCGATATCATCGACCGACGCAACGCTGGACGAGGCCTTCCGAGCCTTCTCTTCTGCTATAGCTCTCCTCTCCGATCAGCTTATTCAAGAGAGATCGTCGCGGGTCCAGACTTCCACGCTTGTAGGCTGCTTCGTGATGTTGCCTAGCTTCGCGCCGATCACTCGTGAGATTTTAAGGTCAGCGGCTATATCAAGGATTCTCTGGGTGACCACTCCGTCGAAGACGATACTCGCGATCTTGTGGGTGGTGTCCTTGAGCTTGTTGGCCAGCTCCTTGACGGGCACTTCCTCTATCACAGTCCCGTCCTCAGCCAGCAGCCTCGCCTTCGAGCTCGCGCTGAGCTCCATGATCATGTCCTTGAGCTTGTCCTGCTCTGGAGAAAGTTTCTTGGCTGGCTCGGGCGCCTTCCTCTCTTCGCGCCTGGGGCTCTCGTACTTCGGCCTTGGCTCTGCCTGCTCCACCATGACCGGCGGCGCTGGCATCTCGATCGGCCTCGGGGCCGGCGCGGCCTTCGGCTCCTCTTCTGCCGGCGCCTTCGACCCGGTCTGGATGTTGAACATCTCGACGAACTGTTCCGCCGGGACCTTGTTTCGCAGGCACTTCATTATCGCCTTCTGAGTCAGCTCCTCGACTTCCTGCCCCTTCGGGGCTCTTGCGACGAAGTCGACCTCGGTCACCTGCAGCAGTTCTCTGAGAATCAGCTCTCCACCCCTGTCCCCGTCGACGAAGGCGGTCACGACCTTGTCCTTGCCCAGGTCTGCGATGGTCTTCGGGACGCTTGTTCCCTCGACAGCGATCGCGTTCTTGATCCCGTGCCTGAGCAGGTTCAGTACATCTGACCTCCCCTCGACAACGATGATCGCGTCCGAGTTATCGATGTTGGGACCCGCGGGAAGCTTCTCTTTGCCGTAGTGCACGATCTCCTCTACCTGGACGGACATCCTTACGGACTCCGTCAGATCGACACCGCTCGTCCTCGAGTCCCTGATCATGTCGCCCAACAGGGCCTTCGCCCTGTCGACGATCTTGTTCCTCTTCGATACCCTGACATCCTCTATCTTGTCGACGGATATCCGCGCCTTGCACGGGCCTACCCTGTCGATGGTCTCGAGCGCCGATCCGAGGATCGCCGTCTCGACCTGGTCCAGGCTCGAGGGGATGAAGACCTTGCCTTCCGACTTCCCCCTGTTCGAGGCTATCTCGACCTCGATCCTTCCGATCCTGCCGCTCTTCTGCAGGTCCCGTAGGTCGAGCTCGTCACCGAGCAACCCTTCGGTCTGCCCGAAGATGGCTCCGACGACGTCGGGTTTTTCAACTATTCCGTCCGCTGAAATCCTTGCATGAATCAAGTATTTCGTTGTACTTGGATCAATTTCCATTTGTCTCACCTGTCGTGTCTTTACGAAAAACAGAGGCTTGGCGACTCTCGGCCGCGCCGTTTTGTGGCGGGCCTAAATCTTGGGGTTTACTTCCTGCCGGCGTTGGTCTGACCAGCGCTCGCAAGTAGTCTGAGCCAGAATTCCGCTTTATCGTTTATCTAAACGTAAATCCAAGCTGCTGGAACCCTACGATTTGATGAATCGTGATTTGTGAATCAGGCGATTAATAGGCTGCCAATCGCCTCTATTCTTCGGATTCAACTATCATTCAGGCTCTATTAAAATCTTGTGATAAATAATAAAGGGCGATAATTCAATTGATTCTGGCTATTTAAGCTCTATCCGCCCGAGACGACCGAAAGGAGCCTTATCGAATCCCCGTCCTTCAACGGGCAGTCGTCGGGGATCACTCTGTCGTCCCGCGAGACTATCCAATTGTCGGGCCGCAGGTTCAGCGTCTTGAAGAGATCGAGGGCAGTCGATTTATCAGGGAGATCGACCGATTTGTCGATTTCTCCTCGCGGGAATGACTTCACCTTGATTCTCAATGCGTGCGCTCTCCCTGATGAGCGATGCCCGCGGGGATAAATGAAATCTCTGTCGAAACCCTTCGGAAGATCCGATGGTTCAATTCACTGAAAATGTAGATTCGTTCGGAAAAGCTTAATTGCGATTCCCCAATCACAAGTGCAGTCATGCCGAGGTAGCCAAGCCCGGTTTATGCCCTTCCGAGGGCGGCCTAAGGCGCCAGCCTCGAGAGCTGGTGGTGCTCGACACCACGGGAGTTCGAATCTCCCCCTCGGCGCTCTTATCTACAATTTTATTCCATGAATCCCACAAAAGGTTATCTCACGCCTTCGCCATGGAGGGCTTCCGAAGGCTGATATTTCTGGAAGACAAAGAGACGGAACTACACGTCCTTGCGACCCTGCCGATCATCATGAAATGGATCGAGACGGACAAGGAACTGACCGAAGAGGACTTCAACATCCTGAAAAGGATGTATCCTGAACAATATCGATATGGTGCAAATTCAACCGTCAAAGGGCTCATCGAGATGAATTCTCGCTACAGAGAAAGTAAGCTGTATAAGAAGTTCATAGACATTCTTCTGTCGGAGCAAGGGGTCCGTTGGCTCGCTAAGAATCATTCGAGACTGCTGGCTCACAACCAAAATCATCCGGACAAAACGTGATTACTCCTTTCGCCTCGTCCATTTCCCGCTTGTGAGGTCGTTGAATATTGTTAGAGCCGCAGTCGCCCCGGTCCCGGTCGCAGTGACGATCTGCCTGACACCGCCGATGACATCCCCAGCCGCATAGATTCGTGGTATGCTCGTGCGCATCTCCTTGTCGACGACGATGAACCCGGCCTCATCGATCTCGACGCCGACGCTCGCGGCGATGCCGGAGATCGGCGTCTCTCCGATGGCGACGAACGCCGCATCAGTCTGAATGATGCCTTCTTTGCCAGTAAGCAAGTCTTTTATGGCGACAGACTCGACATTCTTCTCCCCTTTGATCTCCGTCACTATAGAATTCAGGAGGATCGGGATCTTCCGCGCCATCACGCTGTCGACGAGACGCTTCTCCGCTCTGAGCACATCGCGCCTGTGGATTACCGTGACCTTCGCACCGATGGAGTCGAGGTAGAGGGCGTCGGTCATCGCCGTATTGCCGCCGCCGATCACGACGACCTTGCGGTCCTTGTAGAAGAACGCGTCGCAGGTCGCGCAGTAGGAGACCCCTTTCCCGTACAGTCGGTCCTCTCCCGGCACGCCGACCTTCTTGTGCGTCGCGCCAGTCACCAGCAAGAGCGCGTTCCCGAGATATCTCCCGTTGAGGGTGACGGCCTCGATTCTCTTGCCGACCTTGATCTCCAGGACCTCCTCGCCGTCGTGTATGTGCGCGTAGGTCTTCGCATGCGCCACCATCAGGTCGACGAGCTGCTTCCCTGGCACGCTGATCATCCCAGGCCAGTTCTCCACCAGCGGGGTGATTGCGACCTGTCCTCCTGGGACAGACTTCTCTAGTACGATCGCGCGCAGACCAGCTCTCGCCGCATATATTGCCGCGGTCAGTCCTGCGGGGCCAGCGCCGATGATGATCAGGTCGACATCCCCGAGCACGTCATCCTTCGCCGTCTCCTGCTTAGGAATCTCATGGGGGACGAGGGTGATCAGCCCCTCGATGAACATCTCCTCCTGCTGCATTCCGATGCTGATTATCTTCCCGTTGATGACGGTCTGCGGCACCGAGCCGACGTTGAACTGCTTCGCCATGTCGATGTTCTCCGCGGATTCCACGACCTCCGAGACGACCAGGTCAGGCCTCTCTATCGCAGTTGCGTTCGCGTTCTGCACCTCTCCGGGGCAGTATGGACAGGCCGCGGTGACGAAGACCTGGATGTGGCGCTTGTCCCTGAGCTCGGCGAGCCTCTTCCGCCCCTTGCTCGAGAGCATGCTGTCGTCGCGAGACGCCATCAGGATGGTCTGGATGAACGACCGCCCCTCCTCTCCGGCCGGGGCGCCCGTATAGATGATCCTGTAATGGTCCGGGTCTATCAGGATGGTCGGAGACCTCGTCACGCCCATCTGCTTCGAGCGCTCATCCCCGATCTTGAAAGTCTTGACGACGATCTTATCGCTGATCTCAGAAAGTTCGGTGGCGAACCTTTGGCTCAGCTGGTTGTACGGTTCATTCGTCCCGTCTTTGGTGAACACCTCGATGACGACCTTCCGCTTCAGGTCCTTGAAAGTCTTCTCCAGGGTCTTCCGAGCGTCATCCTTGAGCACCCTGGTGTCTTCGGTCTTGCTCTCCAATCCAATTCACCTTTTCGATTAGTAGAGGCGTCTCCTTTGTTATAATTTTGGTCGATGCCCTTGAGCTGGTCGTTCTCGAAGCATATTCCCATTCGCGATATCATTGTTCAGATTTTTCGTGAAGATGTTTTATACTGGCAAAGCAATCCAATCGTGGTAACGATGAAGTGCGAAAAGGTCCTGATGCTCATCTTCGACGGGATGCCGGACCGTCCGGTGGAGGAGCTTGATTTCAACACGCCTCTGCAGGTCGCGACAAAGCCAGCACTGGACAGCATCGCCGGGAAGGGAGCCAGCGGGACGATGGATGTCATCGCACCGGGGGTCGTGCCCGGGAGCGACACCGCTCATCTTGCCCTGTTCGGGTATAATCCCTTTGACTATTACTCTGGGAGAGGGCCGTTCGAGGCCGCGGGCGTCGGGATCGACTGCAGACCGGGCGATGTTGCGTTCAGATGCAACTTCTCCACGGTCGACGAGAAGATGAGGGTCGTCGACAGGCGCGCGGGACGGATCAAATCCGGCACCGCAGATCTCGCCAAATCGATCACTGGAATCAAGTTCGAAGGCATCGAGGCAATTTTCAAAGAGGCGACTGAGCACCGGGGCGTCCTCGTCCTCCGGGGCGAAGGGTTGGACCCTCATGTGGCCGACGTCGACCCGCACGAGCAGTACGCGTTGGTCCAGGAATGCAGGCCGCTGGTGCCTGAGGCGAGCCTCACGGCCAGGGTCGTGAACCATTTCGTCGAGGAGAGCTACAAGATCCTGATGTCGAACCCGGTAAATCTGGAGCGCGCTTCCAAGGGGCTGCCGGTCGCGAACATCGTCCTGCCGCGCGGCGCCGGCATACTGAGAAAGCTCGAGCCGTTCCAATCACGGTTCGGACTCAGGGCCAGCGGCATCGCAGGCGTCTCTCTCTTGAAAGGGGTCTTCAGGGTCATCGGATTCGAGTCCATCGAGGTCGCCGGCGCGACCGGAGGCCTGGACACCAACATGTCGGCCAAGGCGATGGGCGCATTGAAGGCTCTGGACAAGGCGGACCTCGTCGCGGTGAACGTCAAGGCTCCCGACATCGCCGGGCACGACGGCGACTTCGGCGGCAAGGTCGCGATCATCGAGAGGATCGACAAGATGGTGGCGGAGATCAAGAAGGACCTTCCTGAGAACGTCCTGCTCGTCGCCCTGAGCGATCATTCGACGCCGGTCTCTCTCAAGAACCATTCCGCCGATCCCGTATGCATCGCGATGCGGGGCGTAGGCGTAAGGATCGACGGCGTCAGCAAGTTCGATGAGATATCCTGCGCCTCTGGAATCCTCAACGGCATGAGGGGCATAGAGCTTATGCCTACGATCCTCGGCGTGATGGGCAGGGCCGAGAAATACGGTGCGTGAGGCGATAGAGCGGATTCGACAGATGGTCTTTATCCAATGGAAATCTGCCGCCTATCGACGAGGATGAGATAGGCGATTCTTGGTTGGAGGTATCTAGTAGGCAGTCACAGTGATCGGAATCGACTTATTCACATAGAACTCGGATGATGAAATCGGATCGAAGTAATGGAACGAGAAATCCAATGTCGATCTTCCCTGAGCTGCAGCCTTGAAGAAGAAATAACAGGTGCTGTTGCCCAAGTCCGCAGATGTCCTTCCTCTCTTAAGATCCCCCAGCTGATCCGAATTATTTGCCCATTTGCAGTTGACTGTGAAATAGATGCTGTAGCTGACATTGATCGCAGGGCTCAGAAGATTGCCTTTGAATGAGGCATATGCATAAATCTTGGCATAATGATCCTTGGCTGTCCATATCCACTTGGGCGATAGCCAAGCCGTCAAAACCGGTGGTGCAGGAAGGACCTCAATAATGGTCGATTCGGTTTCGCTGGGACTCCCTTCGTCGTCAATGACCGTGAGAGATATGTTAAATGACCCATTTGTCGAGAATATATGCGAGATAATCGGATTCGTAATATTCACCAATTGGCCGTCTCCGAAACTCCAACTGTAGGACGCAATGTTTCCATCGGAATCATTGGACAATGATGCATTGAAAGTCAGGTTTTCTCCCGCATAACCCGAGGTCGGACCCGTGAACGTTGCAGTCGGCGCATTATTCGGAGGACCTGTGTTCTTTGTGTTCATCAGAACGGAAGCGGAGACAGCGAGGATCGTCAGAATTGAAACAATTATTGCGAGAATTATCATCCTTTTGGATTTTATTAATTCGACCACTGCTTCATCTCCTCTCAGTGACTGATATGCGTTCGACTGAATAAATCATTCCCCGATTCCTTGCCGCAACCTCTCGGAGACAAATGAAAAGAGGCAAGGAGAGGACTACTTTCACCTCTCCTCGATAAGCCTTATAATGGACTTGCCATCAATATGGAGATGGATGGCAGGATCTTATAGGGGCCAGGTCGAGCTTTTCCATCAGCTTGAGCAGCAGTCCGCATTGTCCGGCCTGAGCGGCAGATGCGCGATCTGCAAAGGGTCGAAGATGCTCTGCGGAAAATCGAGCTGCCCCCTGATGCTCAGATACCACTCGAGGATGAAGACCAGGCCGCTCCTGGATAGGGAGGAGATTGACGGCTCATCCCCGCCCGCAGTGTTCATCGGGCGGTTCGGCTACCCCAAGGTCCTGGTCGGACCGATGGTCCCTCCCCAGTACGGCGACACGGAGATACTGGACACGCCAGAGCAATGGGTCGGCAAGAGCCTCGACGAGATCGTCGACTTCCGATACAGCCTCGTGAGAGGGACCTACCAGACCGACATCCATAATGTGGAATCGGCAGGGAGGCTCGTCGACCTCACAAGGGAGATGGCGATGGCCTCGAAGCCCGCCGACGTCGAAGTTCAGTTCACGAAGAAGCCCAGGGGCGGCGTCTCATTCCAGGAGGAGAGCTCGCCCTTCGGTCCTTCCGCCCCGCTCAGGAAGATTACCGCTTCGTCCATCAAGATTGACCAGCGGATCGACAAGGCCTATTCCGACACCGACCTCGACGCCAAGACCGCAGTGCTGGAGCTGTACCGATCGGGGACACTCATATCGCGCATACAGAAGGCGTTCAGCGTCGGCGCCTTCGGAGTGAAGAACCGCAGGAAGTTTGTGCCGACCAGGTGGTCGATCACGGCCGTCGACAGCACGATCTCGATGGACATGGTCGAGAAGACCAAGACGTATCCGCTGATAGATGAGTTCAGGATTTATTTCGGCAACTTCCTGGACAACAGGTGGGCGGTGATGTTCCTCCCTTCCTCCTGGCGGTACGAACTCATTGAAGCATGGTACCCGAAGACGATCTGGAATCCCTACGGGGACGAGATATCGATCGTCAATTCCTGGGAGTTCTTCGACGGCCGCAAGAAGTACGCGGAGATCGGCGGATGCTACTACGCCGCGAGGCTGGCTGTGAACGAGGTGCTGAACAGGGAGAGGAGGCAGGCGGGCGCGGTGATCCTGAGGGAGGCGCATCCTGGCTATGTCCTGCCAATAGGCGTCTGGAACGTGAGGGAGCACGTCAGGGAGACCCTGAAGGCGACGCCGAAGAAGTACGAGACCCTCAAGAGCGCGATGACGGACGTATCGAATTTCATGGACATCCCCGTGAAGAGGTGGATGAAGGTCAGCGCGGTGCTCAGCGATCTTGTCAATCAGAGGAGGATAGATGATTTCCCCGCTGGAGGGTGAGCCGGTCAAGCTCATCAGCTGCAGGACAGCTCTCTCGAAGAGCGGGCTCTACGACATCGACTATGCCCTGAACCCCTACAAGGGCTGCGCGCACGGCTGCCTCTACTGCTACGCGCCGGATGTGATCAAGGTGGGAGGGGACTGGGGCAGCTGGGTGGAGGCGAGGACGAACATCTCCAGGGCGCTGAAGAAGGAGATCGCCGGGATAGGCAAGGCGAAGATCGGCCTTGCCACAGTGACGGACCCTTACCAGCCGGCGGAGGAGAGGCTCGGGCTGACGAGGGCCTGCATCGAGGTCATCGCGCAGTCGAATGCCGCGCTGATGCTGATGACGAAGTCGCCGCTGGCGAAGAGGGACTTCGATGTCCTGCGCAAGGTCAAGCGGCTCGAGTTCTGCGTGACGATCACGACACTCGACGAGGAGCTGGCGAAGGTGATGGAGCCGGGAGCTCCGTCTCCGGCAAAGAGGCTTAATCTGCTTGCGGAAGCCTCAGCAGAAGGATTCACGACATGCGCCATGGTCTCCCCATTGCTCGCGTCCACGGAGCAGCCCGAGAAAGAGCTCTCGCAGATGATCGAGAAGCTGTCCAAGGCCGGATGCGCGAACATCACCGTCGACAGGCTCCGGCTGCGCCCCATCGGAGCGAGAAGGATTTCGGGCGCGCACACAGCCCCCCTTGTCAAGAGGAGCTGCGAATTATCCATTGAAAACATCCTCGAATCAATCTCAGCCAGGGAGCGCTTCCCCGGCATCGTCTTCGAGATCCCGCCGATGGACTGACCGCGAAGTATTATTGCAGTGGTCGGTATGATGCCCTCTGCTGCAGATCCTTTCCGGCATCTACATGGGATCTTCTTCTGAAAGGCAGGAGCCGAATGGCACTGGTTCGGCCGTCAAGGAATACATGGAGCGCTTCAAAAAAGATGAATGTGACCGAACTCACGAGAATCGCGGAGGAATACGGAGTATCGCATGATCTCTCCGGGATCGCCGAGGTTATTGCCGGAGGCCGCAAAACGATTGGAGGCCTAGAACCGCTTTAGCACCTCTTCCCTGGCCTTGTCGAATTCGACCAAAGCCCCAATCACCAGTCCTTGTAGATCTGTTTTCCAGGATGCCTTCTTCAAGTCCACTTTTTTAGCGAACTCCCTCTTAGAATAATTCTTCTCATACGGTTTCAGTTTTGCGTTTATCATCCCAATGTCGGGTGCGACCCCCCGCTTGAGCAGGAACCACAGGTCGTACAGGTCCCTCGGCTTTTCCCTGGTCATTATCGCCCTCACCTTCTCGGCCATGATCTCCCCCTCATCCATCACGAACACCTGGAACGAGGGGATCTCCCTTGAGGAAGGCACGAACAGTTCTGGCTTGGCGTCTTTGATGATTCTCTCGCGCTTGCTTATGTTCAATGCGATGCGGCAGAGGCTTCTCTTGCCCCCGTCGTAGAGCGGCCCCCTGATGTTGAACACGATGTTCGCCTCGTTCCCGGTCTCATCGATTTCGGCCGCGCCTGCATCTATTCCGATCGAAGCCAGCCTCCTCCGAAGCTTTCCAGCGAATCCTTCCGCGTCGAATCTCCGGCTGTTCAGCGTGAAGTCCAGGTCTTCGCTGAACCGATTTAGGCTGAAGAACTTGTACAGCGACGTCCCTCCTTTGAAAACCAGCTTGTCGCCGCTCTCGCCGCATATGTTGTACAGGAGCAGATCCAAGAGATAGTCCTTCTCGGCGCTCTCGATCGGCAGCCCCTTCGTTTCCGCCAACCTCTTCAGCTCATTCCTCGATATCATAGGACCACATTCTCCAATATCTTCCAGTCTCGATTCGATCTGCTTTCGGTGGCGGGGAGGTTGTATTCGAGCGGGAGATACGGGGCGTTCAGGTATCTCGCGACCCTCTTTCTGACCGGGATCCCCGCCTTTTCCAGAAGGAAACCGGTGCGCTTGATCACTGGCACGCTTCCCGTTCTGATGGCGTAATCGAGCAGCTTCGCCGTCCTCAGCGAACGCAGGTTGTTGGCGATCAGGGAAGAAACCTCCGAGACAGAGGCCTTCTTGAACAGCAGGCTGTCGATGATGCTCTTTTCCGGGTCGGCCACGAATATCTCAAATCCCCTCAGTTCCACCTTGTCGTAGCCGAATAAATGCCTTGGCAGTGCAGTTATGAAACGGATCTCGGTGCCGGCGAAAAGCACTAACGTGTTCCTCCTCTTTCTCGGAGTGACCACCCATATCGCCTGCAGCAACTGCTCGGTCAGGTTGTGATACCTGAGGGCGCTCCAGGCCGAGATGTACGATGGCCACGATATCCTCGAAGCTATCAGGAACGCGTCATTGTGAACTGTATACCTGTCCCTCTCGATTTCCATAATTTGGCCCGATTTCTTAAGCCTATGCAGTAATAGGCCAGCGTAAGAATCGTCCTTCGTTATGCTCGCCACGATCTTGCGGTCGAAGATAACGTGCTTCTTCAGCTCTTCGAGCAATTCTGCTTTCACAGTCATAACAAGGAAGCCATATTATTAAATCTTATCTGCACATATTATCATAATGATAATCAATGCATAGTAAATATAATAATACTAAGTCTGCTCAACTTCATTCCATGAACGATGATACGGTCCGTCAAATCAACCTCTCCAACCCACATTGGTGAAGGGGGGGATGAGTCTCCCGCCTCGGATCCGCGTCGAGGAAGACGGAGCGGCGCCGGCTAGAATTCCTCCGATCGATAGACCTCATTGCCACCGAGGATCGTCATCAGAACCTTGGCTTCGCTAATCTTATCCGGAGGCATCTCGAACAGGTCTTCCGACAGGATGACGATGTCCGCGAATTTGCCAGGCTCCAGCGAGCCCTTGACATCCTCTTCGAACGACGCATATGCGCCGTTCATCGTGTAGCCTTCAATCGCATCCGCCAGGGATATCTCCTGCTCCTGGCCGAACCCGCGCCCCCTCGACACCGCTCCCTGTATGCCGACGAGGGGATTGATGTCCGCAATGAACCAATCGCTCGATAATGCCAGGACGGCACCGGCAGACAGGAGGCTCTTCAAACGGTATGCCCTCTTCATCCTCTCGCTCCCGAAGGCGAGATAATAGGGGGCGTCCGGAGCGTACTCCCAATATTCCGGCTGCACGCAGGCGATGACTCCCAGCTGTTTGAACCTCGGGATGTCCTGATCCGACACGATCTCGATGTGCTCGATGCGGTGCCTGCTGTCCCTCCGGCCGTTCCTGTTCATCGCGTTCTCGTATGCATCGAGGGCGGTCCTGACGCCCCTGTCCCCGCAGGCATGTACGAGGCACTGGAAACCCATCCTGTCGAACCTTTCGACGATGTCATTGAATTCTTTCGGCTCGAATTTCGTCTCACCCTTCGTCGATGGTCTGTCGGAATAGGCATCGAGCATGGCCGCGGTATGGGACTCCGGGACGCCATCGATGAACAGCTTCACTGCCCCCGCCTTGATCCACTCGTCGGAGTACCGGGACCTCAGCTCCTTGAACCTGGCAAGGTCCTCCTCCTTGGTCTCCCTGTGGTGGTAGAGGGCATTGTGCACCCTGACGTTCAGGGCGCCTTCGCTCCTGAGCTGCTGGAAAGCCTCCAGGTCGCGGACGTCGGCCTGCGCCTCGTGGATGCTAGTGATGCCGACCCTGTTCGCCTGGCCGATCACCTCCCTCAACCCCTCCAGCTCGTTCTCCCTGATCAATTCCGAGACGCTGCCGCCCATGTAGGCCAGGTCGTAGGGGTCGTAGAAGACGCCGGTGGGCTCTCCTGTATCGGGATCCCTCTCCATGTCCCCAAGGGTCGATGACCTCTTCCTCAACGCCTCCACGGCAAGCTCGATGAACCTGCTGTTCGCCAGGCCGGTCCATGCGTCGTAGGAAATCAGCAAGACCGGCCTGTCCGAGACAATCCCGTCCAGATCCTCCTTGGTCGGCAGCTTGCCTTTCGACTGGGCGGCCTCGTATTCCCAGCCGAAGCCTCCGACCAGACGGTGGCCGGGATGCTTCCGGGCGTGCTCTGATGTCATCTCGAAAATGTCGTCGAGAGAGCTAGCCGAGCTCAGCTCCACCCATGAAGCTTCCATGTATCCCGAGGCGTAGTGCACGTGGCTGTCGATGAAGCCCGGAAGGACCATCCTCCCCTTCGCATCAACTATCCTCGTGTCCGGACCCGTGAAATCCTCGGCCTGTTCATTCGTGCCGACAAAGATGATCCGGCCGTCATGGACCGCCAAGGCCTCGGCTCGGCTCCTCCTCTTGTCGACCGTGTATATCCGCCCGTTCCTTATCAGAAGGCTTGCTTTCTTGACCAAGTTGTTCTCGCTCCGGAAACAAAGACCCTTCATTGGATATTTACAGCTTTTCATGAGGACGAACTGCGTCTTCCTGGCAGATCCTCAATTCACGCTAACGATCATTGGGGAGCTCACTTTCTGTCCCGCTCGATCATTCCCATAAGGATCATCCCGCCGAGAAGCAGCCGCCTGTCGACCTGCGGCGGAACCCTCGTGCAGTCGACCTCCCAGATGTCTCCGATGATCTTGAACTGCTGCTTTATCTCCGTCACCTGCTGACCGAAGAACTCCACGAGCACCTGCTCCGGTATCAGCCCTCCGAGCGGCACGTACTTCCTCATGAGCCCCCTTCCGGTGCGCTCCATGACCCTGCCGATCTGCCCTCCATAGGCGTCGAGGATGTACCATTCGTCCTCGAGCAGCGCCGAGGAGATGCTCCTCCTGATCATGCCGACGGTCTGGTTCGCCTTGCTGTCGATTATTTCGAAGGTCCCCCAGATGTCCAACACCTGCTTCTGCTTTATCCTGAACAGCTCGTCGGTCATGCTGTCGTCGGTGAAGACTCGGACGTCCTCCTTGAAGGCGAACATCTTCTGCTTCGTGTAGCCGACCATCTGGTCTTGCGCGTTCTCGATCCAATACTGATTGGTGAGCGCGAGCACCTTCTTCCTTATCCGGTAGAAGTTCTGCGTCCAAAGCGCCGGTATGTTCGCCTGCTGCCGCGCTGCAGCCGCGCCTATCGGTTTGCCGCAACGCGCGCAGAAGCTCGCATCGTTCGGGTTATCGGTTCCGCATATGCTGCACATCATGCCATTCCCTCTAAGGGCAGGAATGGCAATCACGGATAGATGAGGGTTAACCTCGATCAGAAGGTCGTAAGCACATCGTGATCAATGACGAGCTTCCTGAGATTATCTCTCGAGATGACCTTCACACCCTCCAAGAGGGCATCCTCCGCGACACCCCTCTCCTTAAGGTCCTCCCTTACGACATGCACCTGCGCTTCGAAGTCGAACAGCTCCTTCGTCGCATCCGCGTTCGACGGCATCTTGAGCACTTCCGCCTTCTGCCCCGCGACGGCGTTGTAGACCCCGTCCTCCATCATAACTACGGAGGTCTTCACCCCGTTTACGGCGAACGCCAAGGCCATCCTCAGCCCCGCGAAGGCCTCCTCGACCCCGTACGGCGCTCTTGTTATCAGAAACAGGATAGATTGCGCCATCTCCTCACCTCATTATTGTCACGAGCCTGTCGGATTCCATCACGAACTTGAAGAAGTCGTTGGTCATGCTGCCCACCTTGGCGCCGGGGATCTCCTCCCCCCGTTCAAACCCTCGGGCTGCCCAACAAGTCTCGCATATCGCGATCTTCACTCCTTTCTTAGCGAGCTCCTCCAGTTCGTTACCGATGTTCGGGAAACGCTTCGGCGCCTGCCTCTTCTTGACGGCCGTGACGCCCTCTCCGTATCCGAACATGTTGACGCCGTAGCCTTTCTCCAATGCCGCCCGGGCGAGCTTCGCGGCGACATTCGCGTCCATCGCCATCATCGACCCGGATCTCCAGAGTATCGTGAGAGTCTTTGCCAATATTCCACCTCAGACAGTTATCGTGCGCTCCGTACGCTCCATGATGCAGTCGACGATTTCAGGATAGCCTATCGCCTTCCCGATCTTCAGGTCGGATTGCGAGAACCCCTTCGCCTCGAGGTCTTCCTTCGAGGCCAGGACTTCGGACGCGCTCTTGGCCATCGCTTCGCTAGCTGTCGTGGAAAGCGCCTGGAGGACGCCGTCCTCGACCAATATGACGCTGGCGTCCTCCTTGCTGGAAAATGCCCTGATCATTTGCGTCGGGTCCTGCTCCTGCGGCGACTTGAGCACGATGAAAGCGATCTTCATGATATCCCGCTTCATCCGATGAACAGGTTGACCTTTGCATCCGCAGCTATGTTCAGGAAAGCCGCAGCTCCGAGGACCTTCACGCCCTTCGCCAGGTCTGCCTCTGTGACGCCCATTATCGTCATCGAAGTGCTGCACGCGTAGAAGTTCACACCGAGGTCCAGCGCCGTCTTCATCATCTCTTCCGGGAGCGGGATCTTGTTCTTCGCCATCTTCTTCCGGATCATCCCGGTGAAGAGCCTCATCATTCCCGGTAGCTTCGGCTTGTTTCCCTTCGTGAGGAGCTTCAGTCCGAAGAACGTGTAGAACACGTGCACTTCCATTCCCATGCTTGCCGCGGTGGTGCCCAGTATCAGCGGCATCATCGCCTTGTCGAAGCTTCCCTCGCTTACGACCATACACATTTTTTCTGCCATTTCAATCACTTTTTTCCATTCTCACTTTGCCTTCACGTAGAACTTGAAAATCTTTCCTTCCTGCTCGGTGCCGATCAGCTGGTTCCCGGTCCTGCTGCACCAAGCGGGCACGTCTTCCTTCGCACCGATGTCGTCCGAGAGGAGCTCGAGAACCTGTCCCGACTTCATCTCCTTCACTTTCTTCGCCATCATCACGATCGGCATCGGGCACGATTGCCCCAACGCATCCAAAGTCGTATCCTTGTTCATCAAATCCCTCTAAATCGATTTTGAAAGATTTCTGCAATAACGATTGCCGTTCCGAGTAGATATATGTTTGCGTGGAGCCCATTTTCAGCGATGCTGAATCGCCCAATTGATCATCGATTCCTCTCATTCTTGATTCAGCTAAGAGCCCAGGAGCAACGCATATATAGAAGAACTAACATAGGCTTGAAAAGTCGTTACGTTTGGAGGCATAATTCATGCTTGGGAACCAACCCATAATTATTTTGAGAGAAGGAACTGAATCGACAAAAGGAAAATCTGCGCAGAACAATAACATCGCGGCTGCGAGAGCGATTGCAGACGCAGTACGAAGCACGCTCGGTCCGAAGGGAATGGATAAGATGCTCGTCGACGGAATGGGCGACATCGTCATCACGAACGACGGAGCGACTATCCTGAAAGAATTGGATGTCGAACACCCGGTGGCTAAGATGATCATCGAGGTCGCGAAGACGCAGGACGAGGAGTGCGGGGACGGAACGACCTCCGCGGTCGTGATCGCCGGCGAGCTTCTGAAGAAATCAGAGAGCTTGATCGAGCGGAACGTCCACCCAACAATTATCGCAAACGGCTTCAGGCTGGCCGCGGCCGAGGCAATCAAGATTCTGAAGGACACTGGCTTCGAGGTCAAGGCCAACGACGCGAAGATGCTCACGAGGATCGCTGAGACCGCTATCACCGGCAAGAGCATAGGTGGAGAGCGCGACAAGTTGTCTGAGATCGCCGTCAAGGCGGTAATGATGATCGCCGAGAAGACCGACGGCAAGATGACCGCCGATATCTCGAACGTCAAGGTCGAGAAGAAGCAGGGCGGGTCTGTGGGAGAATCCGAGCTCATACTCGGCATCATACTGGATAAGGAACGGACGTCGCCGAGGATGCCCAAGCTCGTGAAGGATGCGAAGATCGCTCTTATCGACCGAGCCCTCGAGATCAAGAAGACCGAGGTAGAGGCAAAGATACAGATCAGGGACCCATCGAAGCTGCAAGAGTTCCTCGACGAAGAGGAGAAGACGCTCCGCGGCCTGTACGAGAAGATCAAGGCGTCAGGCGCGAACGTTGTGATATGCGAGAAGGGAATCGATGACCTTGTCCAGCACTATCTTGCAAGCGCGGGCATCTATGCGGTACGAAGGGCGAAGAAGGACGACATGGAGAAACTCGCGAAGGCGACTGGAGCTACGATCGTAACGAACCTCGATGACATGTCTCCGAAGTTACTGGGGAACGCGGCAGCAGTCGAGGAAAGGAAGATCGCCGACTCTGAGATGACCTTCGTAACTGGGTGTAAGAACCCAAAGGCCGTATCGATCCTGATTAGGGGCGGTACCGAGCACGTCATCGCCGAGGTCGAGAGAGCTCTGCACGATGCTCTGAGGGTAGTCGCTGTCGCTATCGAGGATGGCACGGCTGTCGCCGGAGGAGGCGCTCCTGAGATCATCACCTCTCTTAGACTGAAGGCTTACGCCGCATCAGTCGGTGGCAGGGAACAGCTTGCAATCGAAGCATTCGCGGAAGCTCTTGAGATAATACCCTGGACACTCGCTGAGAACGCTGGCATGGACATGATTGATACGCTGATCGAGCTCCGCAGCAAATATGACGGTGGCAGGAAGACCGGAGCCTTCGGTGTCGATGTCGTTAACAACAAAGTAGGAGACATGTTCGCTCAGGGTGTAATCGAACCGTTGCGCGTCAAGATCCAGGCGATCCAGTCTGCAGCAGAAGTCGCGACCATGATACTCAGGATCGACGACGTCATTGCTTCAAAGAAGGGAGCAGGCGGACCTCCCGCGGGTGGTCCAGGCGGCATGGGCGGTATGCCTGGTGGCATGCCCGGCATGATGTAAACGTTCTACCTATATTGCATCCGGGGCCGATTCGGCCCCAAACATTTTCCTTTGAATGTTAATGTATTTTTCTTTCGATAACAATGTGCATTTCCATGCCCAGTTGTAATTCTCTCACACTGTTAAGAAACAGTGTTAATTATTGTCCTTCGTCAAGATCGTTGTATGAGAAAAAATGATAATCATATGAATTATATGTTTGACATATACATTTTGCTATAATATGGATATCCGCATTAAGAATAAATCATGGGGATACTTCATTTATGAACCAGAAATTGCCTGGCTACTATATTCAATATTATTCCTCCTGATTCCGTTCCATAAATCCCAATCCATATTGAAGATCCAATTAGATGTCCTTGTTAATGATGGATGATCGGCCAGTACGGACATATTGATTCTCCAGGGGGAGAACTTTCTCGATAAGAAATTCTATTTGAGCAAATCAAGTCTGCGACGGTGTGTGTCCGCCAGTCTTCACCTACGGGGAGATCCATTACATCGAAAAGAGCCTAAGAGGCCCCCCTCTCTCACTTCATCGGGTGTGTCAGCCAAAAAATGCACTTAAGCAGCCATTTTAGTATTATAGAATATGATTAAAGATGGAATCTATACAAGATATAATATTATTCATTGAACGCTTCTCGGTAGCCATCAACAATGTGCTGGCTAATTACTGGCTGCCCCCTATTTCCATTGGAAGCACGTTTTTTAACCTTACTGCATGGAGATTTGTCATCCTTTTTGTCTGCCGTGCTATTTTGTGACAAGGATGCCTATCAAAGCTAACCTCCGATCTTTTGGCTTCTGTCATAGTGTATCACGGAACGGCGACTAATTGGGTATTTGTTGCCGTTTAGTATATAAACCCCCAAATCCTTGATGTGAAAAAGGGCAACAATTTCGGCTCTTCCGACATTTTTATATAGTTTTTTTGGGCATACGAATCGTCGGACGAGGCAACTCGTTCTATCAGTCGGAAGGGAAGGGAGTCGGGATGCGCAAGTACCTCAAGCAAGATGAACTAAAGGCATTGCTCGCCGCCCCTCGGAGACCGAGGGATCGGCTCATCCTCCGTTTGCTCTATGAGACCGGGATGAGAGTCGGCGAGATTGCGGAACTGAAGATCGGAGACATTGACCTCGATAACAGTGAGATCACGATACAGCAGGCCAAGAGGCACAAGGAAGGCCGGAAGGTGCCACTTGTCAGCGATTATACGAAGATGATGGTCAAGGACTACACCGGGACGCGCAAGAACAAACGCGATTTCTTCCTGGTGTCCAACAAGAGGACAGCCCTGTCCAGGCGCCAGATCGAGCGACTGGTAGCGAAATACGGTGAGCAGGTCGGCATCGATGCCGATAAGTGCCACCCGCACGTGCTCAGGCACACCCACGCCGTGTATGCGCTGAAATCCGGAGTGGATCTTCGAACGCTCCAGCAGAATCTGGGGCATTCCAGCATCGAAGTCACAGCGATTTATCTGACGCTGGACATCGAGGACAGGAAGCAGGTCTACGAGGATCATCCGCTGCCCGAGCTGATGGAGCCAGACGATCCGTTCGAGATGCATAAGGTGCATCGGGCGAACGTGACCTACAGCTTCGAATCCCAATGATTCCTTAATGGCCAGTATTGTTCGAGAGGGGTTCTTTTCCCTTCTCGACATTAGTTTATTTTTCTCCTGGATGTGTGAATTATGCGGACTGGCGTCTCTGATATCAATTCTCCCGAATTGATTGATGGTATAATTGTCATTAAGTATTCGTTATAAGGTATATCATTTTAGTTCTGACATAAACTAACAGCCTCTGTGCGCAAGGGTGGTGCAAGAACCATTCGGAAGGACCGCACATAATTGAACACGATGTTTGAGATCTCTGTCGGAAGGATCGAACCCGCAGATTCACTGCATGCAGGAATCAGATATTATACTTGAAACAGGCTAGCGGAAAAGTACGCGGTGATTCATCCAGATGCCTGAACATCCGGTCGACTGGGCGGAGACTCACAGACCCCGGAGTCTCAACGAAATAATCGGTAACAGCGCGGCGGTGAGTCAGCTCAAATCGTGGGCGGATTCATGGGTGAAGGGGAAGCCCAAGAAGAAAGGGGCGATCCTGATCGGTGACCCAGGCATAGGGAAGACAAGTGCCGCTCATGCGCTGGCCAACGACTACGGCTGGGACGTCATCGAGCTGAACGCATCCGATTCGAGGAACGCTTCGGCTGTCGACAGGATAGTCGGCCACGGATCCAGAGCGGACTCGTTCTCCGCTGACGGCAGTTATCGATCGACAGCGGAAGGGCACCTCAAGCTGATAATTTTCGACGAGGCGGACAACCTGTTCGGAAGGGAGGATTATGGCGGAGCGAAATCAATAGTCAACGCGCTGAAGGAATCCGCCCAGCCGATCGTTCTGATCGTGAATGACTATTACGAGCTCACAAGGAGGGCCAGCGGGGTCAAGCAACTCGTTCTCACAATCAAGTTCACAAGGCCGGACGCGCAGCAGGTGACCTCCGCTCTGGAAAGGATCGTCCTGAAGGAAAAATTGGAGATCACTCCGGAGACGATCCAGCGCATCGCAAACCATTCCGGCGGGGACATAAGGGCGGCCGTCAATGATCTCCAGTCGGTCTCGCTTCTGAGCTCCGAGGCGATGGAAGAGATCTCCAAGGACCTGGGCTGGAGGGACGTGCCACCCGAGGTCTACGAGACGCTGGAGACGATATTCTCATCCAACAGCCTCGCTGATTCGAGGCAGTCGCTGATATCGCTGGATGAAACGCCTGATAGATTCATAACATGGCTCGACGACAATCTGCCGCGGGTGATACGCGATCCGATGGACAGGGCCAGGGCGATCGACCTGGTCTCGCGGGCGGACATCTATCTCGGGAGAGTATCGAGGCGGAAGTACTACGGCCTCTGGTCCTACGCATCCGACTTGATGAGCATGGGCGTGTGCCAGGTGTCGGGTGACAAGTATCCGATCTATTCCGATAGCCTCAGGTTCCCGGAGTACCTGATGAGGATGTCGCGCACGAAGGCGAGGCGCAAGACAATTGAATCGCTGCTGGACAAGCTCGCCGTGGCGATGCACACTTCCCCATCCATCGCCAGAGAGTCCATCGTCCCGTACCTTAGGAGCCTCTTCGCTAGCGACAGGGAGTTCGCAATCGAGATGAGCAGGACGCTGGAGCTTCAGGCGGGTGAGGTCGCGCTGCTCCTCGGGGTGGAGGCGGACTCGGACGAAGTCGAGAAAGTGCTAGCAAGCATCGCGGACGACGGGAAGAAGGGAGAGGAGCCAGAAGGGAATCAAGAGCAGCTTCCTCCGATGGAGCGCACGCAGGTAGATCACCAGCGCTCGCTTTTCGAGTTCAGGTAGGTGAATTCTCGGATGGTCGGTGATAGCGGCTCCAAAGCTGTGCTGGAATGGCAGGGGTACAAGCTCATCGGGTCGTCTATCGGGGCGAAGGGATGCCACTGGCTCAAGACCAGCCTCCTGCACAGGAAGGAATGCTACAAGGCGAAGTTCTACGGGATCCGATCCCACCGTTGCCTTCAGATGACGCCGACCGTGAACGTCTGCAACTGCCAGTGCCTTTTCTGCTGGAGGTTCCACGGGATGAAGGACTACCCGAAAATCGAGAAGGAGGATCCGAAGGTCCTCCTCGACAAACTCATAGAGGCGCAGAAAGAGATAGTGTCTGGCTTCGGCGGCGACGAGAGGTGCGACCGGGGCATGTGGAACGAGGCAAGGGACCCCAAGCACATGGCCATCTCGCTCTCCGGCGAGCCAACAATGTATCCCTATCTTTCCGACCTCATCGGAGAAGCCAGGAGGCGAGGCATGACCACCTTTCTGGTCACGAACGGAACGAACCCGAAGGCTCTGGAGAACCTCAACGTGCTCCCGACCCAGCTCTATGTCACCCTCTCGGCGCCGAACCAGGACATATTCGAGAAGCTCTGTCTTCCCAGGAGCCCCCGGCTCTGGGAAAGGCTGAATGAAACGCTCGAATTGTTCGACTCCCTTGACACCAGGAAGGTCGTACGCCACACGCTGGTCAAAGGATGGAACCTCGGATGGGAATCGGAATACTCGAAGCTGATCACGAAAGCCAACCCTAATTTTATAGAAACAAAATCATATATGTTCGTCGGCGATTCGAGGAACAGAATGACGGTCGAGAACATGCCAGGGATCGAAGATATCAGGACCTTCGCCGATAGAATATCATCTGAAACATCCTATAAAATTATGGATGAGCACACCGACAGCAGGGTAGTGTTGCTGTCCAATGAGACCTGCTCGCGCAAGATCAACGGTTGACAGGGTCACTTCAGGCGGATCGTCTCAAGGTTCATCGGCGCGCGCGTCTCGATCCCGAACTTCTTGTAGATCGATCCGGCCAGGTCGAGACACTTGTGCTCTTCCCCGTGGCAGATTATTATCCTCTCCGGCCTCGGGTCCAGGGTGGCGACGTAGTTCATGAGCTGGCGCCTGTCGGAGTGACCTGAGAAGCCATCGACGGTCTCGAGGTTCATCTTGACCTCGATGTTGATCTGCTTCCCGTGGTCGTTGAGCATTATCTGGTTCCATCCCTTCTGGATCTTCCGCCCCATCGTCCCGTCAGCCTGGTAACCGACGAAGGCCAGCGAGTTCAGCGGGCTTTCCGCCCACTCCTTGAAGTATTCCATCACGGGGCCGCCGTTCATCATTCCGCTCGTAGCCAGGACGATGCAAGGCTCCGGGTCGTGCGTGATCCGCTCCCTCATGTCCGGCGAGTCGACGCGCTTGAAGATGTCTGAAAGGAACGGGTTCTGCCCGGTCTGGAATATCTGCGTCCTGAGCTGGCTGTTGAGGTACTCCGGATAGGCCGTATGGATCGCGGTCGCCTCCCAGATCATCCCGTCGAGGTAGACCGGCGCCTTCGGTATCTGGTTCGTCCGCATCATCTCCTCGATGACGAGCATGACCTCCTGTGAACGGCCGACGGCGAAGACGGGGATGACGAGCTTGCCGCCCCTGCCGAGCGTCCTCGCGGCGATGTCCCTTATCTGGAGGCTGGCATCCTGCCTGCTCGGCTGCATGTCGTGGTAGCCGCCGTAGGTGGACTCAATGACGATGGTTTCGAGCCTGGGGAACTTGTTGACGGCTGCGTTGAACAGCCAGGATTTCTCGAACTTCAAGTCCCCGGTCAGGGCCACGTTGTACAGGCCGTCCCCGACGTGGAAGTGGGTGATCGCGGATCCGAGGATGTGGCCGGCGTTATGGAACGTGAGTCTGATATCGGGGGATATGTCGGTCGTCTCGCTGTACTTCAGCGGGATGCAGTGCGTCACGACGTCCCTGATGTGCGACGAGTCGTACGGGGACTTCTTTCCCTCCCCGAACGAGACCTTGATGTAGTCGATCTGGAGGAGCGACATGAGGTCCCTTGTCGGCTGCGTGCAGTAGACCGGTCCGTCGTATCCGTACTTGAAAAGCGCCGGCACGAGCCCGCAGTGGTCGAGGTGCGCGTGCGTCACGACGACGGCGTCGATGGAATCCATCGGCAGGAGCTCCGGCGCGTTGAAGTAAGGGCTCATGCCCCCGTTTTCGTTTGAGACCGCGACCCCGCAGTCAATGAGGATCTTGCTCTCCCTTGTCGTGAGCAGCGAGGCGCTCCTTCCGACCTCCCGGTACCCGCCGAGGGATGTGATCCTGAGCCATGTCTCCTCAGTCGATCTCGGCCTCGCCAGCCTCCTCCCGACCTTCCTCAGGAACGCCTTCCTGTCATCCTCGACGTGCCTCAGGAAGTTCCTGATATCGGTGACGGTCTTCGAGGGGATCGGGGGCGCCCTGGAAACCTTCGGAGCCCAACCGATCTCCCTTTTGATTTCGTTAAGCACCGCCCCCTGCTTGCCGATGACGAGCCCTGGGGAAAGCGCTTCGATGGTGACCTCGCCGGTGTCCTGTTCGAAATAGATGTTGGTGATCTGCGCCTCGGCCGGGATGATCTCGCGGATCTTCTTCTCGGCCTCCTCGTGGGATGCGAGAAGCGAAGGGTCCGGCCTGATAGAGACCCGCCTCCTCAGCCCCTGGGCGAGCTGGCGGATGAGGTCGTTGTTCTTCGCGAACTCATCCATGTTCTTTGTGTAGATGACCACGATTGGCCCTTCGAAGTCAATGTCGGTAATGTCGATGCTAGGAGGGATAATTTTCCTAACAGACTCCCTAGCCTCTTCTATAATCCTCTCGAATCCCATCTGAATTCACAACGTAGTGGTATATCTTATCGAGTTGCGCTAATCCAATAGCTGGCTGGTGTGATATCACTCGATCTTGAGCTTGGCCCTGCGCTTTACAATCTCCTCTTCGGGCACGACTTGGAACCCGTCCTTTGTGTTGATCGTCGCTATCGAAATGCCGTCCCCGGATGCCGAATCGCGCTTCATGGCCGCGGACAACGATCTTATTGAAAGGTCTATCGCGTCCTTGATTACAATGCTCTTCTGGTAATGGTCCTCGAGAACACCGTACACGAACGGAGAGCCAGATCCAGTCGTGACGTAGTCGTCCGGTATTGCGCCTCCGACCATGTCGAGGGAATACACGTGCGATCCCTCGGAGTCGACCCCTCCAAGGATCAGGCCGACGTAGTAGGGGTAGAACCTGTTTCCCCCCAATATGTTCGAAGTGAGGGTCGCCGCGGACCTGACGCTCATCCCGAACCCTCTCTTGAGCTTGTAGAGTTCGACCTCGGCGGTGATGTACCTCGCCAACGACTGCGCGTCTCCGACGACGCCAGCGACGGTCAGGCCCAGGTTCGTGTCGATCTTGAAAAGCTTCTGGGTGGTCTTGTGGGCGATCAAGTTGCCCATGGTAGCTCTCTTCTCTGTCGCCATCACGACGCCATCCTGGCATACGAGCCCGATGGTGGTGGTTCCCTTCTTGACTTCGTCCGGCACATCGTTCATGTTATCACACGCCGCGAAAATGCATGCCAAAATCGGCAATTCGTTAAAGGATACATACCGTATTTATACCTTTTGGACTTCATAAATAAGTGACTGGAGTGCTGAGGTTCACGCACACGCGCCGACAGGCGCGCAGTCCGAGGCATCGTCCCCGCCGGGACTGCCGGGGGAGGATGTTATATGTTTCAGATTGCCGATAGCTGCCGCAGCGCCGAGGGAAAGGGGGAAACCGTCTGAAGATGAAAATGATGATAGTCGACGATTCTAAGGCTTTCCGCGACATAATCAAGGAGCTGCTGGCGAGGGTAGGAGTCGATGATGTCGTCGAAGCCGTGGACTTCGATGAGGCAATCGAGAAGTACGAGGCGGAGAGGCCGGACATGGTCCTCATCGACATGATACTCCCAGGGAGGTCCGGGGTCGAGACTACCAGTGCCATCCTGGAGCTCGACAAGGAGGCGAAGATAATCGCAATGAGCTCGATGGTGAACAAGAAGCTCATCAAGGAGGCCCTCGGGGCCGGCGCGAAGGACTTCCTCCTCAAGCCGACCAACGAGATGGCCCTGAGCACGGTCATCCAGATGTGGGGCGGGGAGTGATCTTGGCAATCTTCAAGCGCGGGGCAAAAACCGACGCCTCCGGCCGATCGAAACCGGAGGAACTCCTCAGGATCTCCAGGAAATACACACTCAAGAAGGGAAAGGGCTACATCGTCGAAGACCCACAGAGCGCGGTCAGCTACGACATCCTGGTCAACCTGCTCTCGACCGAGGAGGCGGGGGAGCGCCTGAACGGCTACATCGTCAGCAGGCAGCATCCCGAGCAGATCAAGGAGAAGTTCGGGCTCGAGAACACCCCGATCACCTGGCTCGCCACCCAGACCGGGGGGAACGTGCTCGACCCGACCAGCCTCGGCATGCTGGCGCACTTCGTCATGGACTTCCTGTCGAAGACGAAGAACGGGGTCGTCCTGCTGGACGGCGTCGAGTACCTGATCACGAACAACGATTTCAAGAAGGTCGCCCGGATCCTCGAGCAGATGAACGACTCGGTGATGCAGCACAGGGGCTACCTGATCATCCCGATAGACCCGAGGGCGTTCGACTCGAAGGAGCTGGCGATCATAGAGCGCAATTTTGAGAAGATCTGCCCGGGCGGCGGGAAGCCCGGCCTTCCGGACACTGAATCTAAGCGAACATAGCGCCCGATATCCAGAGGGAGAGCAGGAATGTCCCCATCGAGGTGGCCAGAGCCAGGGTGGGCCTGTCGGTAATCATTTTGAACGACCCGTCTCCGGGATCGATGCGCTTCACCAGCCATAGCCCCACGATCGCCATCTCCGCTATGAATGCGGCGAAGAGGCACGCAAGGCTCGAGGGCGAGACGGAGCCTTTCCCGGCCATCGACCCGAACGACCCGAGCCCCCCGGCTATCCCGAGGACGAAAGGCGCCAGCACGACGGTGGCGACGAGGACCGACTGGGCGATCGGCTTCAGCTCGAACCGGACCTCGGCCTCTATCGAGGATAGATCGCTCAAATGTCTGGAGACCTGCCTGAGGACGTTCGCCGCCAGCCTCGGATCCCTCTTGGAGGATTCCGAGATCAGCAGGATCATCTCGTCATCGAACTCGCTGTCATGCCCCGTTTCCCGCGTCCTCGGCATCGCGTAGAGCCAGAAGGCATCGGCCGCCTCCTTCGAATCTGGAGAGGCCTTTGCTACGGCCCTGACCAGATGCTCCCCAGAGCCGAGCATGGCGGAGATCTCGTTGAGCACGCTCGGCCTCGCATAGATGCTCTCCTGTCTTCCAGCGCCTTCGTCGCTCCGCAGTCCCCTGTTCACGAAATACGCACAGGGGAGTATGATGGCGATGAAGACGAGCGGAGGAACGTCGAGGTCGAGCAGGAACAGTAGTGACAATGTCATTGCGCCCAAAGCGCAGAAGAACGCGAGTATCTTGATTTCTGAGACCTTTGACGCGCTGTTCGAGACGAACTCCTTGCCCCTGAGCATGAAGAGGGAGCTCAAGAGGCAGAGCGCGGGGAAAGCGAGTATCGGGGCTGCCAAAAGGTACGACGGGCCTCCTCCATCGAGGCCGCCTGCCTTGGCGTCGATCGAGCTCCCGAGCTCGCGGGTGAGCGCTTCCGAAGACGCCATCCCCCACAGGGGGACCATCGTCGCGATCACTATCGGCAGGACTATCCCCAGCGCGAAGATCGCGCTGACGGGCACCCTCAGCCCGCTGACGGTCTCCTTGAGCGCCTGCCTGCACGATTCCAGCGCGGAGCTGAACGCCCTGTCGAGGTGTTCCTCCCTCTGGTCGTCCTCCTGCTCGGAATTGCACAGCATGTACTCGCGCAACGAGCTCGATATCCAACGGAGGCCTCTCGGGAGGCTGCGGATCTCGTCCTCCAGAGCCCTCTCCAACGACGAGGAGCCTCCTAGCAGAGTCCTTTTCAACGCGCTCTCCAAAGCCCCGCGCATCCTCCCCTTCGCGATGCTTCTCGCGGAGGCGATGGCCCGGTGGAAGGGAAGCCGCGCCTTCAGCATCACATTGATCAGGGCTAGCGCCCTGATGCTGTCGAGCGGCGAGTCTTCATTGCCGCGAGGCTGCCCTCTGCTTCGGAGGAGGTGAGGCAGGAACGAAACGAGACCCCTCACCCCACCCCCTCCCATATCTTCGAGAGCGCCGATTCCCTAAGAGCGATCGGGTCAGGCGGCGAGGCGTAATCGACCGGCAGGCGGTTGATCGCCCTCGTCACCTTGACGGACACCGTCCGGTTGTCGCCGGTCCGCTGCCATTCGGCGGCCTGCATCTTCTTCAGGAATCCCCTGGTCCTCGACGCCTGGACTATCCGGTCCATCGGGGTGCCCACATGCGCGGCCATCCTGTCCCCGAGGGCTCCAAGCTTCCTAATCTCGAACGGGCATGTCACCCAGTTATCCTGGTCATCGACCTTGAACAGCGGCGCGATCAGGCCGCCCCCTCCCTCCGTGCACACGCATCCGATCTCGGAGACATGCCTCATGGAGGTCCCCGTGACAGGGTCCTTCCGCTGGCGCGTCATGACTATCAGATCGATGGCCTGGAACGATTTCTCGCTCAGTCCCATGTCCAACACGATCCTGTCCCTCACGGCATTCGAATCCGACGCGTGCAGGGTCCCGAGCACGGACGAGCTCGCGGTCCCCGTCCTCATCGATTCGAAGAGGATCCTCGCCTCCTCTCCCCTTATCTCCCCCACGACGATTGCCCCGTCACCCATCCTGAGCGCCGCGCGCATGACCGAGGACGCCTTCTCTATCCCTCCCGCAAGGGATAGGGTCTGGATGCTCAGCCCTTCGCGTTGGAGCTGGAGAGTGGGGATCTCCTCGGTGTCCTCCATGACCAGAGTGCGTCCGACGTCCGGCAGTTCCGGGAGCAGTGACGCGAGCAGGGTGGTCTTCCCAGAGCCCCTTCCCCCGGCGACGACGATGCTCGCGCGCGCCTCGCAACAGAGCGAAAGGAATCCCGCGGCGGTCCAAGACAGCGAATTCTCTGCGATCAGCCTCGGGAGGGTCCACAACTGTTCGCTCCTGCGCCTGAATGCAAGGCTGATCCCATGATGGCTGGCCGGTTCTGCGGCGGCCGAGAGCCGCGTCTTCAGGTGCGGGATCTCCATCTCGAGGATGGGCTTCGTCGTCGACAGCTCCCCTCCATGGAAGATCGAGGCCTTGGAGACCAGGCTCGATAGCTGCTCCTCGGACACCCTCAGGTTCGTCCGGCAGTACGCGCTCCCGGAGCGCCCCTTCTGCAGCCGCGTGACGACGCAAACCAGGTTGGATGAGGAGGGCGCGCTCACAATCACATCCTCTATGAGAGGGTCCGACAGCAGCAGTTCGATCGCGCCGAAACCGACCGAGTATCGGGAGATTATCTCGGCCGCCTGATCCCTGTCGAGGCTGGCTATCCTGGGAATCCTCGCGGTTGCCGCGGTTTTGACCAGCTCGCGGGCAAGCTTCTGGTCCGCAATCAGGCCAGGGACGTCGATATCATCGCTCTCCGGCAGCTTCCTCAGTGCCGCCTCGAGCACGAGCCTCCCGCTCTCGGGCAGACCGAACTCCACCGGGTGCAGGCAGTAATGCCAATCGCCCCCGCGCAGCCCGATGGACACTGTCGCTCCTTTGAGGATCCTTGTCTCCACGGTCTCATCCAGAGCGATCTCGGATATCGTGTCCCCGGCGAAGGTCTTCTCCTCGACCCGCCTTGCGGTCGACAGCGCTTTTGCAGGTTTCTCATTCAGCTTCACGGCGAGATCCTGCGATACGATCCTAGGCAGCCTTATCGTCGCGCTCATCAGCCCATCGTCCTTTCGACCGCGGTCGGACCGAGGACAGACAGGTCTGCGCTACTCTTGCTGGTCAGTATCTCTCCCGCCATCGAGAAATCGTCCCGGGCCTGGGATGATTTTTCTTCGGAGGCTTCCCCGCTTCCCCCCTTCGAGCTGTCGAAGTCCCTGTTGATCAGCTGCGGCACATCGTAGAGCATCGCCCTGATGAGGTCCATCAGCCTCTTCTCCTCGTGGAGCGATTCCGGCCTGTTCACCCTCCTGAGCTCTTCCAGGCGGGTCTCTATCCTACGGACGAGCATCGCCGCGTTCCTTATGAGGGAGACGAGTATCCTATCGCATATCACCGTCTGTTCCCCGCACAGCATGATCCTGTCCGGCAGGGCGGTGTTGGATATCGCCCTCACGAGGCTGGACCAGCAGATGTCCTTCCCGAAATCCTTCCCCTTGCATGAGCCGGCGCAGTCCACCTTCATCAGCACGATCTCCCCATCCACTTCGAAGGTGAACGAGCACATCGACTTCCCCGGCTCCTTCGGTATCCTTCTTTTCGAAGCTCTCCTCGTTCTGCTCTTCATGCGCGGCTGATTTCCCCGGCGTATCCTTTTAGTGACTGCTATCGTAATGCTACATGTAGGCAGAACAGGGAAGGCGGTCGCGGACAGTCTCGCTCATTATGATACGGTCGGAGAACGCGGCGACGGATGTCCTCTCGTCCCTCCCGATCATCGCCTGCTGCATCGTTTCCGTCATGATACTGATGGGCGCATTCTCCCATGCGATGGCAGGAGGGTCCGGCGACTCGGAAGGCAAGGCGCTCCTCGAGGAATGCCGGCGCATACTCTCGGTGGCTTTGGGGCATCTCACCTCCGAGTCGCAGGACGGGAGGAGGTACATCGCGCACGATTGGGAGGGCAGGCTCGAAGGCATCGATTTCGGTCTGGAAATAGGGCGGAGCACAAGCGCCTCGATAGAGGTCAGGCTGTTCGACCGCGCCCCTTACGAATTGGCACTGTCCGGTGATATCTCCATGTGCCAAGAGGTCAGGTCTGCATCTGAACCGGTGATCCTCATCGACAACGGCCGGCTCAATCCAGGCGAGATGATCGTGAAGGTGGGCAGATGAGGGAGGACGAGGAGGGCCTGGATACCGTCTTCGGCGCTCTGATCCTCATACTGGTTTGCCTGATGGCATCCTCTGCGCTCATCGCCATGGGTCCATCCTCCGGAGACTGGTCCCAGGACATCCAGGATCTTGAAAGGAAATACGATTGCATCCTCTCCTCGACATTGGAGCTGAAATACAGCATCGGCGGGATCGAGGTCGATAGATCGGTATCGGTGGAAATGTATGCGATCGGGATGCTGGGCCTCGGTCCGGGGAATGTTCTTCCGCCCGTGAAGAATGCCAGCGGAGGGATATCGTCGTTGATCGATTTCTATCTCAGCGGGTTCGACGGCTGGAGTCTCAAGCTCGATGACGGCCATCTCGATCCGATCGAACTCGCTACCAGAGGCTGGAAGGATGTCGACGGGGGGAACACCTACGTCCTCTCAAGACCGCTGATAGGCTGGAACGGAGGGGAAGCATCTCTTGATCTCACAATCTTTCAATGATCCTCACTCGGATTTCTTGCGCTTTTCCTCGTCCCCTTCGACCATTTTCTTCGCACGCCCATAAGAGATGTTGTAGTCGACGAACGCGATGATCATCGTCACTATCGCCCCTGCAAGCACGAGATAGGTGTCAAAAGGCAGTGGATACTCCGCCAGGAAGAGCACGAGCAGCACGGAGGTCGCGGCGAGAGAAGCGTAGTAGACAGGGGTGACCTTCGTCATCTTCACGCTGATCTTGACCATGTCGCTGCGGCAGATCTCGCATCTCTTGATCATGAACATCCAGCCTCTCGGCCGAATGTTGCCGCACTCCCTGCAGTAAAGGAATTTCATCATTTCACCTGGCGTTGGATATGCACGGGAATCACTGCTGATGCATAAAAACATAGCATGGTACCCCCGCAGGTCCGATGTGGTGCAGGGATACCCATCAAAGAGTTTAGGGAATTACGATACTGTCGCGGTAACTGTCGGGGCGTTGACTTCCATTAAGGCGGCTTGAATCATCGGTATTGTTACATCAACAACCACAGTCGTAAGACTCCCCGGAGTAAGAGACGCAACAGACTCAGTCCCAGTGTAGGTCCCACCGCTCAAAGGCCATGAGTTTGCGATTACGACTTTTGCCGTCACGGTCCCCGTGGTAGTAATCGTTCCTGTATTCTCCACAGTCACTGAGACTTCTACAAATCCACCATTTAATGCCCAATGACTATAGTCGACCAAATTATCATTTACATTTGTCACCGTCAATGATACCGATGGTGATCCACCACCTCTCATAAGCAGGACGATTGCGATCACAACGATCACTACCGCCACGATCGCAAGGATTGCGATCAGCATCATGTTCTTCTTCGGCTTCCCCGGCTGCTGCATCATCGGCTGCGGAACCTGCTGCTGCGCCGCCGGCTGCTGGTATTGAGCCTGCTGGTACGGCTGCTGCTGGTACTGTGCTGGCTGGGGTGCCTGCTGGTATTGGGGTTGCTGATACGGCTGCTGTTGGTACTGGGGCTGGACCGGCGCCGGCCCTGCAGGGTACATCGGCTGCTGATACTGCGGCTGGGCGGGAGCCTGCTGGACTGCAGGCAATTGTCTCCCGCACATGGCGCAGGCTTTCGCCCAATCTGCGTTTTGACCTCCACAATATGGACATGCTGTCAGTAAATCACCGGAGGCTGGAACACTGTGAGGACATAATATCTTTTTCTTCCTCTTTATCAGTCCTTGATAGTCAGTATTATATCGGGCATTGATATTTTCTCTGGAAGCCGTCGAACATCAAAAAGTGAAGCTTCTTACCGATTATGCCAGCGATATACTGAGGTGCGCAACGAGGCTCAATGCTTTTTCTGTAGCTCTCTATTCAACAGAGCCCGTCTATGATCGAGAGCGCAATACCAAATGCCGAAAACTATCCCCCAAATCGTGAATTGCCCACCGAAAACGATCATAAAATCGATTAATTGCGAATCTGTGAAGCTCCCCAATATCAATGCGGTCATGAGGATCGCCATACCAATCGCCGGTCCTATCCAATATCTTGAATTCGAGAAGAAGAATCGCCAGAATGAGAGACTCTTAGCATCAACACTTTCTTTCATTTCCCATTCATCTCGGAAGCTTTACCAGTAGCGTGCAGGGGCGCGGATTTGAACCGCGGAACCACTAAGGATAAGGTCCTAAGCCTTGCGCCGTTGGCCGGACTTGGCTACCCCTGCTCCGATGCAATCATGACAATCTGCTATCATAATAAGTATGTCGGTCGAGGACGATCCAATGGGGGCGACTGGCTTTCTCCGAGCGGGCATCCCTTCCCTCATCCTCCATCGGCTAGATGCATGACAGCAATTCGCACCCAGATACCATTGTCCGGTATTGGGGTAAGGATTTAATCATGAGGGATGCTCTACAATCCATTGGTGTAGGTTTGTACGAGATACGATTCCACGGCCGAGGAGGCCAGGGGGCCGTAGTCGCCTCGGAGGTGCTGGCGAACGCCGCCTTCCGCGAGGGGTATCACGTCACCGCTTTCCCGTTCTTCGGGGTCGAGAGGAGGGGCGCCCCCGTCACCGCCTTCGCCCGCCTCTCGAAGGAGCCGATCCTCATCCGGTCAGGCATCTACGCACCGGATTACGTGATAGTGCTGGACGAATCGCTCCTTTCCGCGGTCAACGTCCTTGAAGGGCTGAAACCGAGCGGCTCGCTGCTGGTGAACACGAGGCACCGGCCGGACGAGCTTCACATCGATTCCGATCACAAGAAATTCACGGTCGACGCCACCGGCGTAGCCGTCAAATACGGGCTCGGGAGCATGACCGCGCCCATCGTCAACACAGCGATACTGGGCGCCTTCGCCAAGGTGTCGAAGCTTGTCACGCTCAACACGATCATCGAATCCGTCCGCGCGGTCGTGCCATCGAAGAAGGATGCTAACGCGGCGGCGACGAAGGAAGCATACGGTCTCGTGAAGGGGGGCTAGAGTTGGGCGTCGGCGCGAAGAAGCTTCCGAGGGCGCCGGTCGCCATGGAGTCCAGCAGGAACGTCAAGACCGGCTCGTGGCGCACTTATAAACCCGTGCTCGACAAGGAGAAGTGCACCAAGTGCCTGACCTGCTGGAAGTACTGTCCGGATGTCGCCATCGACATCGTCGATGAGTATCCCGTGGTGAACTACGACTACTGCAAAGGGTGCGGGATCTGCTCCGAGGAGTGCCCCAAGAAATGCATCAAGATGATACGCCAGGAGCTCGAATAAGATGAAAAAGGTGATGACTGGGAACTACGCGGCCGCGTACGCCGCGAAGCTCGCGCGCGTGCAGGTTGTCCCGGTCTATCCGATCACCCCCCAGACGTCCATCGTCGAAAAGCTGAGCAGCTTCGCCGCGGACGGCGAGCTCGCCGCGAAGATGATGGATGTCGAGAGCGAGCATTCCGCGATGGCCGCTTGCATATCCGCGTCGACCGTTGGAGCGCGCGTCTTCACCGCCACCTCCTCCCAAGGGCTGTCGCTCATGCACGAGCTTCTCGTCTGGGCCTCCGGCGCGAGGCTGCCGATAGTCATGGCCGAGGTCAGCAGGGCGCTCGCCCCCCCGTGGAACATCGCCGCCGACCATCTCGACGTGATCGCGGAGAGGGACACCGGGTGGATACAGCTCTTCTGCGAGAGCAACCAGGAGGTCCTCGATTCGATAATCATGCTCTACAGGCTCTGCGAGATGCCGGACATCATGCTCCCGGCGATGGCGATCATGGACGCGTTCATCCTGTCGCACACCCTCGAGCCGGTCCAGATCCCCGGGCAGCACAGGATCGACGAGTTCCTCCCGCCGTATTCGCCGGACACCCCGCTCAGGCCGGAGTCGCCGATGCTCTTCGGCTCGATCGCGAAGCCGGACCAGTACATGGAGTTCAGGTACATGATCAACGCCGCGATGAAGACGGCGGCGAAGCGCATCGTCGAGGTCGAGGAGGACTACCACAAGAAGCTCGGCAGGTCCTACCAGGGCCTCGTCGAGGAATACAAGTGCAGCGACGCAGACGCGATACTGGTCGCCAACGGGAGCGTCGTCTCCACCTCCAGGTACGTCGTCAACGAGATGAGGAAGGAGGGGAAGAAGGTCGGGCTTGCGAAGCTCAGGGTCTTCAGGCCCTTCCCTGCGATCGAGATTGTCAAGGCGATCGGCAAATCGACCGCGGTCGGTGTGCTTGACAGGAGCTATTCCTTCGGTCATGGAGGCGCGCTTTTCCAGGAGATTAGGGGAGCTTCGTACGGAAAGCCTGACATGCCCGGAATCAAGGATTACGTCGCGGGAATCGGCGGGCGGGATGTGACGCCGGAGGTCATCAGAAGAATCTACGACGACCTGCTGGCGAGGAAGGACGGGGATCCCGAGATCGCATGGGTCAATCTCAACGACGAGCCGATGATCAAGAACATGGACGGGGGCGATTAGATGGCAAAACCCACGATCCCAACCTACGAAGGGCTCCGGTGCGGGAGCCTGAGCTGCCCGGGCTGCGGGGCGACGCTCGTGATGCGCTACCTCCTCAAGGGGCTTGGCCAAAATGTCATACTTTCGATACCCGCATGCTGCTGGGCCGTCATACCGGGATACTACCCCAATTCATCCCTCGGAGCGGCTACGATATTCTCCGCCTTCGAGGCTACTGGCGCATCGATCCAAGGGATCAAGGCGGCCCTCGACGTCAAGGGGAGGTCCGATGTGACGGTCGTGGGCTTCGCGGGTGACGGCGGAACCGCCGACATCGGATTGCAGGCGCTCTCTGGCGCAGCGGAAAGGGGCGCGGACGTCATCTACGTGATGTATGACAACGAGGCATACATGAACACGGGGGTCCAAAGGTCCTCCATGACCCCCGAGGGGGCTTGGACGACGACCACCCCGGGCGGGAAGAAGCAGCACTTCAAGCGCGAGGTGAAGAAGAACATGATGGAGATTATGATCGCGCATCACATCCCCTACGCCGCATCGGTCAGCGTCGGCTTCCCAGAGGATTTCATCCGGAAGATCCAGGCCGCGAAGAAGGAGAAAGGGCTCAAGTTCATCCATGCGTTCAGCCCCTGCCCGCCCGGATGGCGGCACGACCCGTCGAAGACTATCGAGATTGCGAAGCTCGCCGTAGATACTCACATCTTCCCGCTCTTCGAGGTGGACCACGGCAAGTACACGGTGACGAGGAAGGGCAAGGGCCTGCCGGTCGAGGAATACCTCAAGCGGCAGGGCAGGTTCTCCCACCTGACCGCCGACGACATCAAGAAGATCCAGAAGAACGTCGACGTCAACTGGGAGATCCTCATGAGGACCGCCAGCGTCATGACCGATGAGATCTACTGAAGGAGCACCGCGCGGTATTTCGCATATCCCGTCAGGACCTTCCAATAGCCCTTCAGCCTCTCGTTGACGTCCGCATCGCCCGTATCGACGCGCAACGATTTGATCTTGCTGAGCTTCGTCGGTCCCGCGATGATGACTATGTCGTCGTTCCCCACAACCCTCAGGACCTCCGCGGAGATCTGCTGGTTCCCCCTTCCGAAAACGAATCCCTGTCCGCCTATCGGCGTAACGACGATCTCCGCCTTCCCGTACTTCTGGATGAGGGCGAGGATATCCTTCTCGGCAAGATCGTGGCCGACTTGCACTCTTCCGACGATCGCACTGACGGCGAGGTCGTTCCTCTCGATTCCGAGCTTCCTTGATATGGCGCCTACCGTGCTGCCCGTGCCGAGCAGGTAGAGCATTCCGGGTTCGATGTTCTGCGAGAAATACTCGACGATCTCCTCGACCTCATCGGCTTCTGTCGACGCATCGGTCGGAGACTTCCGGGGCTGCAGGTTCTCGGACGAATCGGGTACGATAACGATCCCAAACAGCCGGGCCGACACCCGTCCCGCGTGGAAAGCTTCCTCGTCGACGTCCATTACTTCCCCCTCAGTCGTCTGGCGTCTGTCGAAGAACCCCTGTATGACGCGCCCGGCGTCCTCCGGGGTGTTGGCGAAGACCGAGGAATGCATCTTCACCCCTGACGGGATGCCGAGGATCGGCACTTGCTTGCCAACAGCGCCCGCGATATCCCTCGCGGTGCCGTCGCCTCCGACGAAGACGATCAGTTCAGCCCCATTGGTCAAGAATCTTGAGCAAGCTTCTATCGTGTCCTTCGCCCCGCTCTCAGAGGGAGCTTCGTGGGCGATCTCGCACTTCATCTGCACGAGGGTGAGCGCGTCTCCCCCCATCTCCCCCCGAATAGTCAGGAAGACGAGGTCATTGGCGCAGGGCTGTTCCTTGATCACCCGCAGCGCCGAGATGGCGCGCTGATGCGCGATCTCTGCAGCCCCCAGCTTTCCAAGCTCTTCCCTGGATTTCCCGTCCGTCCCGCCTAATCCGATCCGGCCACCCATGCCTGCGATCGGGTTGATCAAGAAGCCGATCTTCACACTCGTCAAAGGGCTCAATCGCCGATAAAAACTCTCTTCTTCGATGTTCGACGAAGGTGCGGGAGGGGAAAATCATCCCCTCCGCGTGTGTCAGAAGGTTTTTCCGTTTCTCACTTGAACATCATGTCGGACCATTGAGACATATCCGACACGCCGTCCCAATGCGAGGGCATCTCGACCGGGAACTCGAGGCTCGGCTCGAGCGATGCATGCGCTACCGCAGACGGCATCTCCTCGACCGCTATCTCGTGCTCGGCGTTGACGACATCCTCGATCGACGTGTATCCGCCAGATACCTCGTCTATCATGTCAGACACATACGAGGATGAGTGCTGGTAGACCTTCTCGATGATCTTGAGGACCGACTGGTCGACGACCTTGAAAGCCGCGCTCAGCGGCAATGCTCCGCAGATGCCCTGCAGTCTGTCATTGTCAAGCGGCACGACCACGTGTGCGGCGTCCTGCAGCTGCTCCAATGCGGCATTCGCCGTTGCCCTTCTCTCAGATTCCGTCGAGAACGGCATCACAGGGATCCCGAAAACGACCGCGCCTTCCTCGCGCGCTATCCGTGCGATGACGGGCGCTGCTCCCGATCCCGCGGCTCCTCCGAGCCCCGCGACGACGAATACGATCTCGTACCCTTCGATCGCCTTCCTTATGCTCGGCGCAGCCTCCTCGGTGAGATTCTCGCAGTCCGCGGGCAGGCAATACCCCCCGCTAAGCGAGTCATCCCCGAGTCTGATCTTTCTGTGAGCGCTGACCCTGTCGAGGTTCTTAGCGTCGGTGTTTACGACAACTGTGTGCACTCCATGGCACTGCCAGTAGATCGTGTTCACAATGTTGTTCCCTGCCCCGCCGCATCCGACGACCGCGATCATCGGCTGGCCGAGGCGCATCCCTAGCTCCCTCATGATTTCCGTGGTTCTGCATCCTTCTGACATCCTCGCACACCTCTTGCCCATTGGGCGGGTTATGGACCATCGCTTGTCGGCCCTTCCGGGCCGGCAGAACCGACGCTCAGTCTTTAGGCACTACCTGCATCGCGTGCTTCTTCCCCTGGTTCCCGTCGCGCTTCAGCTCTTCCAGGGAGTCCTTGTGCAGGAACTCGTGCCTTGTGCAGTCCGCCACCGCTTCCGAGAGATCGGAGTATATCCCCTGATCCACGAGGTGCTTTATCGTGTCGAGCACCAGCGGCGGTAGAGTGACGAGAATCTCATTCGGGGCTCTCTTCTCGGTGCTGCCGCACCCGTTCTCGATGTAGGCTCTGATCGCCGTTCTCGCGAGCTGCGACCTGTTCGAGAACTCATCGCTTTCGGCGATGAAGTCATCGATCTGCCTCAGCTCCTCAGGGCCCAATCGGAGAGAGATCCTTTCATTCTCGTCCGTGTTTTCATTCAACTGTGCATCCCATCCCGGTTTGCTTCCCGCTACTCCGATAATCACGCGCGAAGTATATATACACTATCGGAATGTCACATTTCGGCCTATTTTGTCATACTCTTTCATAGCCAGTATGCATGAATAAGCGTGGAAAAAAGACGACATTATTCTCCTTAATCGCATGACATCTTGGTTTCGTATGACACACTGGTTTCAGGTCTGATAACAAATCTGATAATCTATTTATTCCTCATATTTCTTGATGAAACTCACCTATTCTTTTGATATCAGATTCCCATGAACGAATTGCCTGAACTTTACATCCTGAAGATTCTCCAGAAGTCGTCAAAAGAGTTTGAAGCTGTTAAATTCACGTGATAGAAACTACCTGTCTGCCATGAACGAGATCATTGCCGTGTCCCTGAGCCCTTTCGCGGCTTTTGTTCTCGCCCTGACCTATACCAGTGATGTCAGAACGAGTTGTGATACTCGTTAAGTCGGTATTAATAAGGGGGGGGGCTATTG
>Ga0315274_10000790_pt1 | contig 49098 bp, 46 predicted proteins | sample YL17G02_20_MG_FD_203700 | JGI IMG/M metagenome (GOLD analysis project Ga0315274, IMG submission 203700) | Sediment microbial communities from Yellowstone Lake, YNP, Wyoming, USA - YL17G02_20 | ecosystem: Environmental > Aquatic > Freshwater > Lake > Sediment | place: USA: Wyoming | collected... | reverse complement strand
CATCCTCCTCTATCCGGGGGTCATGGATCCATCCACTCCGGGAGGGTTGGGTGGCATCGATGACGTGGAGCGGACCACCCGGCGGATACCGGGGATCTCCCCGATGCACTCCAGGGTCCGGGTGGCATAGGGAGAGAGATCGGGGGGGAAGAGGACCGTGTCAAGAGCGGCTGGGTTTCCATCTGCTCCCCGGTTTTTCCCGATGCAATTGGATCTGCCGATGCACCGGGGGTGGGCAGCGGGCCACTGATGGCTTCCATAGCATTAAATAACGGCCCGGCGAGATGCTCCGTGGATGGAAGGAGAGGAGCGCCCGTACCGCAGGAGAGACCTGGTCACCCTCCTGTTTGCTGCCATCTGCACCCTGCTGGAGCTGGGGCTTCACCTGGGCATGGGGATCTCGGTGGTGTACACCCACCTCTTCTACCCGGTGCTGGTCTACCCGGTGCTGGTCTACCCGGTGCTGGTGCTGGCCGCGTTCTGGTACCGGGAGAAGGCAGCGATCCTTGCCGCATACCTGGGGATCCTCCACGTGGCAGTGAGCACCTGGGTGTCGGGCGTACCGGATCCGGGGGCCGTCACCCGGGCGGTGCTCTTCGTGGTGGTGGCACTGGTGGCAGGCCACATTGTGGCACGGATGGAGGGGGACAACCGGTCTGCGGCCGATTACCTGGGCAGCCGGGCCCAGCGGCTCCGAAGGCCCCTCTCGGCACTGGCCCGGAACATGCACGGCCTCCGGACGGACCTGGGCGGTATCACGGCCATCCGGAAGATGCGGGAGACCGGCGACGTGGCGGGCCTGGTGGCAACCCTGGGTCACCGGGATCCTGACCTCCGGTATGCGGCCGCAGAGGCACTCGCGGGAATGGAGGCGGGGGAAGCGGTCCCTGCCCTGGTCCGGGCGCTGGGTGATCCCCACCAGGGAGTCCGGTGGAAGGCAGGGGAGGCACTGGGCCGGATGGGCAGGGACGCCCTCCCGGCTGTTGCCACCGTACTGGAGAACCCGGATGCAGATGTCCGCTGGAGGGGTGCGGTGGTGCTGGGAGACATCGGCGGGGCTGGCGCGGTGGAAGCATTGATCCGCGCCCTCTGCGACCGCGACCGGTACGTCCGGTCCCGGGCGGAACAGGCACTGGGAAGGATCGGCCCGGAAGCAGTGGGGCCTCTCCTCTCCCTCCTCGGAAACGGCACTCCCCGGGCCCGGCAGGCAGCCGCTGCCGCTCTGGGATGGACCCGGGACCCCGCACCCATCGGGCCCCTCATTGCGGCCCTGGGAGAGGAGGACCCGGGGCTTTCGGAGGCGGCGGCCAGGGCTCTGGAGCACCTGGGAGATCTCTCCGTGGAACCCCTGATGGGAGCGCTCTCGCATCCGCAGACCGCCGTCCGGAGGCAGGTGGCCGGGATCCTGGGCCGGCTGGGGAACCCGCGGGCTGCACCGCCGCTGCGCGATGCCCTCTCTGACCCGGACCCGGTCGTCCGCCATGCGGCAGGGCAGGCCCTCGCTGCCATGGGGGGTGAGGCGCTGGAAGACCTTTTCAGAACCGCGGGGGGCATGCCCCCTTCCGGCGGAGAGGACCCGGGGCTGTAACCCGCCGGCCTGCCCACGGCAACCTTTATCCCTCCTCCCCCCGTACCGGCAGGCTATGGCAGGGGAAGGGGAGGTGCACCGCATGATTGCGGCGCTCCGGGGTGGCACTATTGAGGAACGCCACCAGGCAGAGGATCGCCTGAAGGAGATGGGGGTTCCCGCGGTGGATCCCCTGATCCGGGCGCTCAGGGAAGAGGGGGATCCTGATTTCCGGTGGTACGCGGCGAGGAGCCTTGCGCGTATCGGGCTACCCGCCGTGGAGCCCCTGGTCCGGGCGCTGCGGGAGGACAGGGACCGGGAGACCCGCCGGTATCTGGCGGCATCGCTGGGGGAGATGGGGGAACCGGCGGTGGGGGCCCTCGTGGCGTTGCTGGGGGCGCCGGAACCGGAGCTGCGCGGCTTTGCCTCCCTCGCCCTCTGCCGGGCCGGTCGACCGGCGGTGGGGGCCCTGCGGGACGCCATGGAGGGGAACGATGAGCCCCTGGCCACCTGCGCGGCTCTCACCCTGGCCCGGATCGGCGAACCGGCTGCCGAGGAGGCGCTCCGCCGCCTGGGGGAGCGGGATACCGGGGAGAAGGGCTGACCGGTTCCGCATCCCCGCCACCGCAACCGATTAATCCCATCCTTTACCATCTGATCCGTATGGAGATCTCCCCGCCGATGGAAGCCTATTTTGCCTGCCTGAACGCTGCGCTCGGCGAGGCCATGGCGGTGGCGGCCGGCGCCCGGGCCAGGGGTCTGGATCCCCGCACATCGGTGGAGGTGCCGGTCACGAACGACCTGGCCGACCGGGTCGAGGCGCTGCTGGGGATCCGGGGGGTTGCGGCCCGGCTCCGGGAGCTGGAGCAGCAGATGGGCCGGGAGGAGGTGGCGCTCGCCATCAGCGACGACTTCATCGGGCGGCGCTTCGGCGAGACCAGCCGTGAGGAGGTGCTGGACCATGCCATCCGGACGGCCATGGCGGTCCTCACCGAGGGAGTGGTGGCGGCGCCCACGGAGGGGATCGCCAAGGTGGGCCTGGGAAAGAACGACGGGGGCACCGAGTACCTCCGCATCTATTATGCCGGGCCCATCCGGTCCGCGGGGGGGACTGCCCAGGCCCTCTCGGTGCTGGTGGGGGACTACGTGCGGCGGGCCCTTGGCATCGACCGCTACCGCCCCCGGCCTGAGGAGGTGGCCCGGTACGTGGAGGAGATCCGGCAGTACCACTCCCGGGTGAGCCTCCAGTACCTGCCCGGGGACGGGGAGATCCGGAAGATCGTGGAGCACTGCCCTGTCTGCATTGACGGGGAGGCCACGGAGCACGATGAGGTGAGCGGGTACCGGAACCTGGAGCGGGTGGAGACCAACGCCATCCGGGGCGGCATGGCGCTCGTCATCGCCGAGGGGCTGGCGCTGAAGGCCCCCAAGCTCCAGAAACATGTCAGGAAACTGGCCATGGATGGCTGGGAGTGGCTGGAGGAGTTCGGCGCAGGGGGAAAGAAGGGGGAGCAGGACAACGGCGGGATCGCTCCCCGGGACAAGTACCTGCGGGACATCATCGCGGGCCGCCCGGTCTTTGCCCACCCGATGCGGAAAGGGGGATTCCGGCTCCGGTACGGACGGTCCCGGAACAGCGGGTTTGCCGCGGCAGGCCTGAACCCGGCCACGATGGAGGTCCTGGGCCGGTTCCTGGCGGTGGGCACCCAGATGAAGCTGGAGCGGCCCGGGAAAGCGGCGGGGATTGTGCCGGTGGACACGATCGAGGGGCCCACGGTCCGGCTGAAGGGGGGCGGGGTGCACCGCATCGATTCCCTGGAGGAGGCAGTGCAGCGGGCAGACCAGGTGGAGCGGATCCTGGACGTGGGCGAGATCCTGATCTCCTTCGGGGAGTTCCTCGAGAACAACCACCCCCTGATGCCTGCCGGCTACTGCCGGGAATGGTGGGAGCAGGAGCACGGGACCCCGGCGCCCACCACCGAACTCCAGGCCATCGAGCTGGCCCTGGCCGGCGGCTACCTGCACCCGGACTTCTCATATTACTGGGAGGATCTCACGCCGGGGGAGATGGAGGGCCTCGCCGATGCCATTGCCTCAACCGGAAGCATCCGGGAGGGGGAGCTCGTGCTGCCCTGCACGGAGGAGATGGAAAGGATCCTGGAGGATCTAATGGTGGAGTTCCGGGTGGAGAGTGGGGAGATCCAGATCCCCCGGTACCTTGTGCTCCTGGCCTGCCTGGGCCTCTCCCTGCGCCTGGAGAAGCGGCCCCCGTGGGCCGGTGCCCCGAAGGCCGATGCCCTGGCTCTTGCATCGCACCTCTCGGGGATGCGGCTCCGGCCCCGGGGAGGGACCCGGATTGGCGGCCGGATGGGGAGGCCGGGGAAGTCCCGGCCCCGGGAGATGTCCCCGCCGCCCCACTCCCTCTTCCCCCTGGGGGACGCAGGGGGATCCCGGCGGTCCTTCCAGGAGGCCTTCTCGGGAAAGACGATGGTGAAGCGGGAGGGGGGCTTCACCGAGCACGAGGGGATCATCGACATCGATACAGGCGAGCGAAGATGTTCCGTCTGCGGGAGAAAGGAGTTCCGGAACCGGTGCACCTGCGGTGGCTCCACGCTCCCGGTCTTCCGGTGCAGCCGGTGCAGGAAGGAGATGGACACCGACCGCTGCCCCCGCTGCGATGCCCCTGCCACCTGCTCCCAGCGGGTGACCCTGAACCTGAAGGAGGAGTTCCAGGGCGCCATGGACCGGCTGGGCATCCGCGAGACCGCGCCGGTGCTCGTGAAGGGCGTCCGGGGCCTGATCTCGCGGGAAAAGGCCGTGGAGCCGGTGGAGAAGGGGATCCTCCGGGCACATCACGGTCTCTTTGTCTTCAAGGACGGCACCATCCGGTACGACATGATCGACCTGCCCCTGACCCACTTCCGGCCGGACGAGGTGGGGGTACCCGTGGAACGGTTGCGGGAGCTGGGCTATACCGCCGACATCCGCGGCAGGGATCTCATGGAAGGGAGCCAGGTGCTGGAGCTCCGTCCGCAGGACCTCCTGGTCTCAGAGGCCTGTGGGGAGTACCTGGTGAAGGTGGCGGCGTTCCTGGACGAGCTCCTGGTGAAGTGCTACGGGCTCTCCCCCTTCTACCGGGTGAAAGCACGGGAGGACCTGGTGGGCCACCTCCTGGTGGGCCTCGCCCCCCACACGAGCGCCGGTGTGCTCGCGCGGCTGGTGGGGTTCAGCCGGGCCAACGTGGGCTACGCCCACCCGTTCTTCCATGCCGCCAAGCGCCGGAACTGCTTCCACGGCGACACCCGCATCGAGGTATCCGACGGGACCCGCTGGCGGAAGATGCCCATCCGCCAGTTCGTCCTCGAGAACTTTGACGTGAGCTCCCCCGGGCTGGACCGGCTGGGGACCTATTACTCGTCGCCGAACCAGCTGGCCTACGTCCGGGCCGTGGACACCCAGGGCACCCTGCACCTCCGGAGGGTGACGGCGGTCTCGGTCCACAAATCCCCCGCCGCCCTGATCCGGTTCGAGACCGCCCGCGGGAAAAGCCTGGCCGTCACCCCCGATCACACGATGCTCGTCATGGACCTGGGCTACATCCGCCGGATCCGGGCCATGGAGGTGAAGGAAGGGGACTGCCTCCCCGTCTTCACGGGGGGGGCGGTCATCTCCGAACGGGTGGCGAAGCGCGATCTGGTCCCCTCCCCTGATCCCACTGTCTTCTGCCTGACGGTGGACGGGGAGCACACCATGGAGGCGGAAGGGATATTCACCGGGCAGTGCGACGGGGACGAGGACTGCGTGATGCTGCTCATGGACTGCCTGATCAACTTCTCCCGCGCCTACCTCCCCGAGAACCGGGGGGGGACCATGGATGCGCCCCTGATGATCACGAGCCAGATCGATCCCTCGGAGATCGACAAGGAGAGCCACAACCTGGACGTGGGGGCCCGCTACCCCCTGAACCTCTATCTCGCCTCGCTCCGGAACACCCACCCCCGGGAGGTGGAGGGGCAGATCGACCGGGTGGAACACCGCCTGGGCACCCCCGCCCAGCTGGAGGGGTTCCTCTTCACCCATGACACCACCGATATCTCCGCGGGGCCCCTCGAGTCCACCTACACCACCCTCGAGACCATGCAGCAGAAGCTGGAGGCCATGCTCGCACTCGCAGCCAGGATCCGGGCCGTGGACCCGGATGACGTGGCGGAGCGGGTGCTCACCACCCACTTCATCCCGGACCTGATGGGCAACCTGCGGGCTTTCTCCAACCAGACGGTCCGGTGCACCCGGTGCAACACCAAGTACCGACGGGTTCCCCTGGCCGGGAAGTGCCACCGGTGCGGGGGATCGATCCTGCCCACCATCCACGAGGCCTCGGTGAAGAAGTACCTGGAGATCTCCCGGCAGATCTGCGAGCGGTACGGGGTCTCCGGCTACACCCGGCAGCGGCTCGCGGTGCTGGAGATGGCCATCAATTCCACCTTCGGCATCGCCCCGGAGAAGCAGATGGGCCTTGCGGACTTCATGTGACCCCCGCTGATCCCCTTCTTGTTGGCATAGGAAATTGAGTATTGGAGAGACGCTCCAGGGGGGGCCCTGCGGCCCCCCCCCGCCGCGTGGGCGCCCCCCTGGCTGAGGATGGGGGGATCCAAAGGGGCCTGGGATTTCCGGAGAAGGATTCCGTAAGATTCCCGGTAACCGTGGATCGACCCATCCTCCCGGGGGATGCCCACGCGGCGGGGGCGGAGCCCCCAAGAGCGTCTCAGTAGTATAAGTCACAAATAAATCACAAGAAAGGATACCCTGTTAACTTCGGATCGAATACAACTGACGGGATGCTGCTCGGGCGATCCCATGAACAACCTGGGAGGGGGATCTCTGCGCATTAACCTAATGATTTCCCCCGTGCATGGGTACTGTGCGAGGGTATCTAAGCCCGGTCAAAAGAGGCAGACTCAAGATCTGCTCCCGAAGGGGTTCGCGGGTTCAAATCCCTCCCCTCGCATCCTTTTCCGGGAATGGGATTGTCCCATTCCGAGCACCCTGGTTTCCCCCTGCCCTCCTGAGGACACGGGGATGACTGGAATAGCATTACGGGGGATGGTGACGGGAGGGGGCAGGCCCCCTCCCGATCCCTCCCCCATGAGGATATAGTGCTTCATACCCAGCGATACCCATCAGGAATCATCCAGTTCTCCAGCCCGTGACCATACCCTCACAGCGGACTGAGAGTCATTATCAGCGGAGAAGCAGCAACCGGTGCTCAGATGACTCCGGAAGGTTCTCCTCCCTGCTATGACCACTATCCCTGGTGGGCTGTGCTCGTCTCCAATGCTGTCTCGGGCTCCACCTACGCGATCGGGGCCTTTCTCATGTTCCAGGCCGGGACCTTCTGGCCGTTCCTCTATCTCGTTTTTGTAGCTGCCCTGGAGATCAGGCTCCTCTCGGGCCACTGCGTGGACTGCACGTATTACAGGAAGGTCTGTGCCTTCGGGAAGGGAAAGGTCAGCGCATTCTTCTTCCCCCGCGGCGACCCGGGCCGCTTCTGCGGGCAGAAGATCACCTGGATCGACATCCTCCCCGATTTCCTCGTCTCCCTTGCTCCCATGGGCGCCGGCATCCTGCTCCTCATCGGGCGGTTTGACTGGCTGATCTTCCTCCTGGTGGTTGCTCTCTTCCTGCTCGGGTTTGTCGGGAATGGTCTCGTGAGGGCCCTGATCGCCTGCAGGTTCTGCAGGCAGCGGGAACTGGGGTGCCCTGCGGAACAGCTCTTCAGGAAGCCGCAGCCGTGAGAATCCCGAACACCTGCTATTGGAGAAGAGAGGGTCCCGGGAAGTATCCTCTCCCGGGGTGTGACTTGTGGGATCCAGGCCCCCCCGTCGCCCATCGTAACCTATTTCCCTTCCCTGGCCGGATCAACCCTTCGGGAGACTCCTGTGCACGGGAAGAAGATCTTCATTGCCACGCTGGCTGGCGGCTTTCTCCTCACCCTCTGCGAGATGGTGTTCGCACAGGTGGTGAATGCGATTGTACCGTACGATATCTTCGCCATAGGTGGTATGAGGACCCCTGACGATCCTCTCATGGTCCTTTTCCTGGCCTACCCCTTCGTCCTGGCCTTCACCTCGTCCCTGGTCTTTGACACCGTGGAGAAGGCCCTGGACGGACAACCGCTGCGCAAAGGGATTGGCTTCGGGGTGATCCTGCTCCTCCTCGTGACCCTGCCGAGCCTCTTTGTGATCTTCAGCTCAATGCTCTACCCCCCCGGGTTCTATATCGCCAACTTCCTGACCGGCGTTATCGGCTTCCCGGTGCTGGGATGCCTGTTCGCCTGGATCTGGGCCCGGGAACGATGAGGGGGATTCTGTTCCGTTCCTCCTCATGATCCCATCCATGGCCTGGACCAGATGGGATCCGTTTTCCCTCCTGTGGCATTCCAGACCGCTCCGGAGATGCCGCCTGCGCCACCCTTTGGCTGACTGGACCCCCTGGCGTTACAGGTTGAAAGAGGTCGGGAATCACGATGAAGGATTCTTCAGCCACACCGGTGGATCGGCAGGAAACGGGAGGGGGATGGTCCACTGACAGGAGAGGGATCAGGAAAGATGCAGGGGCCCGGGACCGGGGAGGGGGAGATCCTCGGGTGCGTCTCCCCCAGACGCGGAACCAGGAGATCTTCGGGCAGGCGGAGCTGAGGGTGAGTCCCAGCCAAATCCGGATCCGCTGTGTTGGCGGCGTCACCCGGCTGGGCCGGATCACGGGCAGGATCAGGAAGAAAGTGTGGATCCGGGAGGGGGACATCCTGATAGTGGTGCCCTGGTCCTTCCAGGACGGGAAGTGCGATATCATCTACCGCTCCACGGTGCCGCGGGTGGAGTGACTGAACCGCAACGGGTGCCTGTGACGGGAGTTTTCCCACGCTCATTTTTTCTTCCTTTTTCTCCAGTTCATCTGGTCCCCCACGGTGACGCCTCGTATCCTCATTGGGGGGGGATCTGGAAGGGGCAGGCCCCCTCCCATCACCCTCCGTTTGGGAGATTTTCCCCCAATCCCTTTTCTTCGGGGGATTGGTGATACGCAGAGGAGGTGAGAGCATTGCTATCACCTTTTTCCTTTCGGGCTTCTTTGGCATCGAAGAGTGCGGGGATAGGCCCAGAGGGAGAGAAGAGAGCAGTTCTGGAAAATGATGCGAGGGGAGAGAGAAAGGGTGAGAAGCCGCTACAGCTCCTCCACGATCAGGTCATACTCCTTCACCACGATATTGGTCACTCCCTGCATCCTATAGTTATTGGAATACTGAGGAATCTCCTCCATGGCGAGGCCATTGGAATCGGTTAAGAAATTCCGCCATGCCTGTGAATAATCGTATGCAGTATCAGTATGCGGTTCGTATTTGATCCAGATATCTGCACCACCGAGATTTGGATCAGACCAATACAGCGTCTGGTAATGCCGCATCCGCACAGTGCCCACACCGGTCTGGGAGAGGAGCTGGGACCTTGCTGCTGTCACTGACCCCGGGGTCATATTGGCAAGGCTGATATAGTTGATCATCAGGGTTTTGGACCCGGTGTAGTCATCCACGTACCACCGGGGCTGGGCCAGCATGAAGGATCCTTCGCTCCCGATCTCCCGTTTGATCACGGCCCCGTTCTCCAGGGTGATCACCGCGTTCTCCTTCTGTGCCACGAACCGCAGCTCCCCGGGCTCAAAAGCACCTACAAGTACTGTCCTCACTCCCCCAGTATCTTTTTCAATGAGAAACTGCTGGTTAGTTAAGTCTGATGGGAAGAGCGTGAGCGTCCCCCCGCTGACCCGCAGCGTGGTCTCCTTGTACGGCACCAGCTTGTAGGTCAGGCTTTTAATGTCGTTCTGCAGCACGATCATCGTCTGTTCCATGTTCCGGATATTGGCCGAAGACTCCTGCTGCATCAGCACCGGATACCCGTACAGGGTGACGAGCCCGATACCGGTCATGACGAGGCCGAAGATGATGATGTAGCCGATCGCTTCTGAAACTCCCCCTTCGTTCTCTCTCATCTGCGTCAACTCCCGCTGAATCCTGTGGAATTATATTGGATCACATTCCAGCCCCGGCTGGTGGTCCTGCCGGTAACCCCCTTGGACGCGCCGATCCCGGCGATATCGATCCTGCTTTGTATGTCTCCCCGTCCCACCAGGATCTTCTGGTACTGTTGGGCTCCCTCCACCTCAACATAATATTCTCCCCCTGCCACGTCGTCGGGGATATCGAACTTGGTGGTAAGGCTTCCGGTATCAGGGGCGATGACGTAGATGTCCACGATCCGCACACTGATGCCGTTCCCGATATCAGTGAACGCATGGAACCGCAGGGTGTTCGCCGGCCCTTCCATGAAGACCGCATTCACCGTGAACATGACCACCACAAGGAGGATCAGCAGGATGGAGGTGACGGAGATGTACTCCATCAGGTTCGTGATCCCGGCCTCGCCCCCGGCCGTTTCAGTATTTGATGTTCGCAGATTCATCGTACTCAAACACCCCGTTGTTGTAGTGAAGCTTCACAATTCGATAGCCGGATCCTGGTTGCGGCGGATCACATTCCCAGCATCCGATTTCGTAGCGGACGAGGGCGCTCTTCCGGTTCAGCGAGAGGTTCTCGATATCCTCCACCATCCGGATATGATGTCCCGGCGCATCCCAGTCCGGCACGGCGGGGCCTGGATTCACCCAGACGCTGTAGTTCCTGGTGAGATCGAGGATCTGAGCTCTGACGTCCTGAACATCGTTCTTGGGGAACTCCAGCACCCCCTCCGCCGTGGTCTGCCCCACGATGGTGGACTGGTTCAGGATCAGGGCCAGGAAGAAGATCCCGATGGAGACGAGGAATCCCATCAGCACGATCCACTGCCCCTCCTCCTTCATCCATTCGCTCAGGCCTTCCACAGGAACACCTCCACGAGCATTACCTGGGGGCGGTTCTCCACGCCCGGGGGCATACCCGGACCTCTCCCGTTCACCTTCACGTACCGGGTCACCTTGACCCCGGGTTCGCTCCCGGAATAGGGAATCACGGGACCGGAGAGCTGGTACCCCTGCACAGTCCCGTAGGTACGGTTGTGATAGTACACCATCGCGGTGGTGATGATGGAGGATCCGGTCCGCGTGGTCTTCTGGGCCGCGATGTCACCGCTCATCAGATAGGTTTCCCAGAACAGCTGGTGGAACCGTCCGTCAATGTTACCGGTGGCCACAATCTGTTCGAGTTCTGATGTGGTGGTCAGGTTGGCAGGCGTATCCATGATCTTCAGGACATCAGCCCCCACCTGCTCCAGCTGCATGTCGGTGATGTGGGTGTCTCCCGGGGTGTACACGCTGGTGGAGCCCAGCACCAGGTACGCCGTGAGGATCATGATCACGCCGGCGGAGAGCCCTTCCATGGTGTAGAGTTGCGCCCCGGTGTTTACCATATGGCCACCTCCAGGATCCCGGAGGAGAGGGCCGGCTGGGTGACGTTCGCCGGGTTGTAATCGTACAGGAGGGTCCCTGAGAGCATCGTGCGGGGGATATACAACGGGGTCCCAGTCCCACCATTAGTATACACCGGAATCTCCCCAAAGGTGTAGACGATATCCAGCCGTTTCGTAAGGTCCATGTAGGCTTCCGGGATATTACTGATAGTAAGGTTGAGCCATTTCCCGACCCGTACCCCTGGAGAAGGTTCCGGATCGGTTGGCCGTGGTAGATACGTATCGGGCAGCGGTAGCATCGTACCGGGCGGGTCGGGATCGTGGTAGAAGACAGTCACCTTCGCACCGGCGGTGATTAAATCGATCGGTCCTCCACTCCTGTCCGTGAACCTGATGGATCGTAGGGTTGCGAAGTTGGGAGGCCTGCCCTGATACCAGGGATCCCCGGGGAGCAAGCAGTCCGCAGGATTATCCAAAGGATCAAAATTACAGTTTTTCTTCCATGCGTCCTCAGCGTGGTCGTACCAGTCCCCATACAGGCCTCCGTTCACTTGCGAGTTGTTCAGGTACTGTTCCAAGTGGAGGTTCACCGTGATATTGTCCTGGGTCGGGTCAATGACATACGGCGGGCTGTAGATGTATTTATCCACGCCGCTCTCGCTCTTCTTGTAGAGCCCGGAACCCTCGAGAATGACCCGGAAATACTGGAACTGGTTCGCCGATACATACTCGGTCGTGGCATTGAACTCGGGGTGCGTGGTGTTGGTGATGGTCGCATTGGTATAATTCTTGATCTTCACATACCTGCGGATGTAGCCGTACCTCCCCTCCGGGTAGGGACCGGTGCCATTGGTCAGGACTTGCTGTGTGTCCAGCCGGGTCAGCGTGATGTTGAACCCGTAGTTGATAGAACCGAAGATCAGGGATTTCCGGAAGTCCTCCACCGTGAATGTGGGGTCGAAGAAGAGGTTGATCTTGCGTTGCGAGAGGATATTGGGACTTTCCCGCGAGACGGCAAGGCCAAACCGGACGGCGGTTGAGCCCTGCATGAGGGCTTTCAGGAACCCGGGAGTCTTTGAGTCCCAGCGATACTGGGTGGGATCGTGGGCCTGGTAATTGTCAGGTACCGTGGGTTCTCCCGGGTCCTCCACCAGGATAACGGCAGTGCGGTAGGCCACCGCATCGTAGTCTATGGCGATGGTACGCTGGAGCCCCACCAGCAGGCTGGGGACCATGTTGGCCACGACGATGAGGGAGAAGATGAAGATGGTGAAGCCCACCAGGAAATCCACCTGGGACTGTCCGGATTCGTGGTTCAGCGGGATGGTCTCAACTCCCCGGTGCGTGCATCAAAGGTGAGAATCGTCGTACCTGATGGCGACGGTACCGTGAGCGTATAGGCCTCACCCCTGAGCAGGAGCTCACTGTCGTTGACCCCGTGGCGGGAGAGTGCCTCGCCGATGGGGTTTTTCTGCAGCGTAAAAAGTCGCTGCGGAAGGATCAGCTGTTCCAGTGGGATCCTCTCTTCCGGGAGGGGGATCTGCAGCTCCACGCCATTCCATGCCCCTGCAGTGTACTCGAGGATCCGGGTCCTGTTTCCGCTCCGGTATCCCAGCGTCCAGGTCCGGGCACTCGCCGACCGGTCTACCCGGATCCCCAGCACCTGGGTGAGTTCCATGCCGGTCACGTCCTGGAGGCCTTCCAGTTCTTCCACCCGGAGCGCTTCCAGGGCCTCTTCCAGGGTGGCGCGTTCCTTTCCGTATACGGTGATGTCGGTGAGTCCCGTGTTACCCCCGGAAGAGTCTTTTCCAGGGATAGCACACCCGCTGCAGAGGAGGGCCAGCACGGCAATGAGGGAGAGGACCAGGGACAGCCGGAAGGAGCGCATCATACCGTCGTATCCATTTATTTCTTCAAACATATGATAAACGTTATGTTTTTCAACAGTCCATTTTCAGGACTACTACACCCCATATCTTTCATTTATTGGGTTTTAATCAGCACGAATAGCGTGATTGCCGACGGAACGGGTGCCCGCCGCCTTCCGGTATGCTGTGCTGCCGGCCGGATCCCCCCGGCCGGGAGAGGGGTGGGCCCGGTGGGGACATGCCCCCTCCCGTCACCCTCTGCCTGTGCGGAGAGGACGGATCAGTGAGACGTCACTGAATCCCCTGCCGTGGACCTTTCCTGGTGCCCCCACCGGGATTCCACGAAGGGAGCACCTGCTCACCGACATTGCCTGAGACGTTCACCGCACGATCTTGGCGATGGGGATCTCCAGGATATCCTCGGCCCCGGCGGCCTTGAGCCGGGGGATCAGCTGGTTCACCTGCCCCTTGGGTACCACCGTCGCCAGGTTGAAATAATCCAGGTTGTGGAGCCGGCTGACGGTGGGGGTCTTCATGGCCGGGAGCATGCCGATCACCGCATCGATCCGGACCGCCGGCACGTTCATGGAGAGGAGCACCTTGTTCCTCCCCTCCATGACCCCCAGGAGGAGCGTCATGATCTCGTCGATGGCGCGGCGCTTCCCCGGGTCCTTCCAGGCCCCGGGGCTGGCGATAACCACCGTGTACGACTCCATGATCTGGCCGATGATCTTGAGGCCGTTCCGGCGCAGGGTGGTGCCCGTTTCGGTGAGGTCCACCACCACGTCCATGAGATCCGGCACCTTCGCCTCCGATGCCCCGTAGGAGGGGAAGAGCTGCACCGGTATCTTCAGACCCTCGAAATAGCGGCGGGTGAGAGTGGGGTACTCGGTGGTGACCCGGCTTCCCGGCCGGATGAGGGAGGGGTCCCCGATCTGCTCATCCTGGTGGACGGCTACCACGATCCTCACGTTTCCCTCCCCGGTCTTGGAGTAGGAGAGGCTGGCCACCTCCACCACGTCGGCACCGGTCTCCCGCACCCAGTCCAGGCCGGTGATCCCCAAGTCAAAGTAGCCCATGGCCACGTACGTGGGGATCTCCTGCGGCCGGAGGATCTTCACCTTGCCGATGCGGGGATCATTGATCCGGGGGTTGTAGTCCCGGTCGGTCCGCATCACCTCAAGGTCCGCCTCCTTGAAGAGCTGGAGCGTCTGCTGCTCCAGGCTGCCCTTGGGAAGCACGAGCGAGATCATCACCGGGAGTTGGGCGTGGAGATGCGATAAGGGTGTTCCCTCAGTCCAGGGTGTGCACGACGAGGCCGCTGTACAGTTTGGGCTCGAACCAGGTGGACTTGGGGGGCATGATGGCCCCCGCGTCTGCAACCGCCATGACGGTCTCGACCGAGGCCGGCTGCATGGCAAAGGCGGCGGCGTATCTTCCGCTGTCCACCATCTCCTCCAGGGTGGAGAGCGGCATGGTGCCGCCGATGTACTGCAACCGGGGATCCCCCCGGGGGTCGGTGATGCCCAGCACCGGTCCCAGGATCTCCTCCTGGAGCGTGGTTACATCCTGGGGAGGGGCCGCATCCGGGTGGGGTGCAGGCACCTTCCGGGAGATCTCGTGCCACCGCCCCCCGAGGTACAGGTGGATGACATGTGTCCGGGCATGGGGAGTGCCCGCCACGCGCATCTCCCAGGACGCAGGATCCGGATGAGGGGCAGCCTCCACCCGGAACCTGCCGGCCACCCGCGCCAGGAACCCTTCCGGTGAAGATCCCCCCAGGTCCGTCACCAGCCGGCTGTAGCCGTGGATCCGCACCCGGTCATGGGAGAAGAGCACGGCCATGAACCGTCCGCACTCCGGAGTGGACCTTCCTTCCGCGCTGCGGGCAAGGGCCACGTTCACCGCCGAGGCCGCCCGGTGGTGGCCGTCGGCGATGTACAGCCGGTCCACCGGCGCAAGGAGGCGCTGCAGGGTGGAGACGGAGGCAGGGTCGTCCATCCGGAAGACCTGGTGGACCGCACCGGAAGGGGCCTCCACCCGGGCCACGGGTTCCATGCCGGGCCGGATCATGGACTCCACACGGGGTCCGATCCCGGAAGCGTCCCGGTAGATGAGAAAGACCAGGCCGGTGTGGGCGTTCACCGTGTCGATGTGCCGGGTCCGGTCCTTTTCCTTGTCGTACCGGGTCAGCTCGTGCCTGCGGATCAGACCCGAGCGGTAGTCTTCCACCTCCACGGTGCAGATAAGGCCGGTGAAGGCCATGCCCTCCTGCTCCACCCGGTACAGGGACAGGGAAGGCTGATCATCCCGGGCCAGCACCCCGTCCCGGATCATCTGGAGGAACCGGTCCCTTGCCTTCAGGTACACGGCGGTATCGGAGGAGGGGATGCCGGGCAGGAGGGCATCGGACCGGCTCACGGACAGGAAGGAGAGGGGGTGCTTTCGGATGCACTCCCGGGCCTCTTCGGCGGTGACCACGTCATAGGGGACCGCGGCCACCTCCCGGGCCAGATCTGGCCTCGGGCGAACCGCGGTGAAAGGGTGGATGCTGACCATGGGTGCCGCCGTCGATTCCGTGTAGCCGGTATATTTTTACCTGCCGGTATAATTAGATCACTACCCGGCACCGGACCCATGAACCCGCAGCACCCCACCATCCGCAGGGCCCGCAGGCAGGATGTTCCCCAGATCCTTGAGATCGAGCGGGAGGCCTTCATTGAGCCCTGGGAGGAGGAGGTCTTTTTCCAGACCCTGGAGTGGTGTCCCCGCACCTCTCTCGTGGCGGATGTGGACGGGGTGGTGGCGGGGTTCCTGGTGGGATGCCTGGAGTCCACCGGCGAGTCCGCCTTTGGCCACATCTCCAACCTGGCGGTGCGTTCCGAGTTCCGGAAACAGGGGATCGGATCCCTGCTGGTACTGCGGGCCGAGCAGCAGTTCCTGCTGGAGGGAGCGGGCGCTGTGCTCCTGGAGGTGCGCACCTCCAACACCCCGGGCCAGTCCTTCTACCGGGCGTTGAAGTACAGCGATGTGTACCGCATCCACACCTACTACTCCAACGGCGAGGACGCCATCGTGATGATGAAGGAGCTCCGGTTCTAGGCCTTCCCCCGCCCCAGGTCCCTGTGGGCACGGGCCAGGTGGTGGGCGGCGAGCGCACCCAGCAGGGAGAGTTCCCCGGCCAGCACCCCCCCTGCCACGATCTCGGCGAACTTCCGGGCATGGGAACCCGGCGGGTCTCCGCCGCCCGCCACTCCCAAAAGCGCCAGCGCCTCCCTCTGGGTGTCAAGGCCGGTACCACCCCCGACGGTGCCCACCTGGACGGCAGGAAGGGTCGCCGACACGTACACCCCGTCACCCGCCTGCTCCACGGTGGTGATGCAGGAGGAGCCCTCCACCACGTGGGCCGCGTCCTGCCCGCAGGCAAGGTAGAGCGCAGCGATGACGTTGGCGGCCTGGGCATTGAATCCCAGGGACCCGGCCCGGGCGGATCCCAGCAGGTTCTTCCGGTAGTTCACGTCCGCAAGGGCCGGGCCGGTGGTCTTGAAGACCTCCTGCACCACGCCCTCCGGGATCTGGATGCCTGCAACTACTGTCTTGCCCCGGCCCTGGATCATGTTGATGGCGGCCGGCTTCTTGTCGGTGCACATGTTGCCGGAGAGGGCGATGAGCCGGGCACCGGTCTCCTTCTCGATCACATCGGCGGCCTTCTCGCTCGCGAGGGTCACCATGTTCATCCCCATGGCGTCCTTGGTGTCATACTCCAGCCGGACGAAGACGGTGGGGCCAGCCACGTAGCAGGCAGCCCCGGTGAGCCGGCCGTGGGAGGTGGTGGCCGCCGCTGCCTCCTGGAGCCGGGGGAGGTTCCCCTCCACCCAGCGCACCACCTCCACCGCGTGGGCCACGTCCCGTGCGGCAAAGGCAGGGGCCCGGGTCATCCCCTCCCGGAGCAGGCGCACCACTGCGCCTCCGGCCCGTGCGATGGCCGCGCAGCCCCGGTTCACCGAGGCGACCAGCGCCCCTTCCGTGGTGGCCAGCGGCAGCCAGAACTGCCCCTGCGCGTACTCCCCCCGGAGGTGCAGCGGCCCGGCAACCCCCAGCGGGATCTGCACCGCCCCGATCATGTTCTCAATGTTCCGCTGGACCGCGCGGGAGGGGTCAAAGGTGAAATCCCCGATGCGGGGCAGGAGCACCCCCGTCTCCTGCTCGATGAAAGCCCTCCGGACTCGCACCGCCTCCTGCACCGGGAGTTCCTTCTCCAGCGCATGGAGCCTGAGCGTGCCATTTTTCAGCCGGTCCAGATAATGATCCATGATCAGTCTTCGATCTCCTGTATAAAGATGGGTGGTGCCGTTGGAGGTGGAGCAGTGGTGCATCCGGGTGGCCCTCACCGAGGGCGAACGCGTCCGCCGGGAACTGAAGGAGCAGGGGCTCCTGGACCCGGACCTGCGCCCCCGTGCCGAGGGGGATACCCTGCTCCTCCCGGTCACCGCGGACCGGGGAGAGGGGGAAAGGGCGCGCTTTACGGCCATCCCCATCCGGTCGGAGCTGCCGCGGCACGAGCTGATCGGCGGCATTGCCGTCATGCAGGAGTATGATCCCGATGCTGCCGAGCGGCTGCTGGCCAGCCGCCCCTCCCTCCACACGGTGCTCCTCTCCGAGGGACCCGTGGAGGGGCAGTACCGGGTCCGCCGCTTCACCGTCCTGGCCGGGCTCCCCACCACACGGACCCGGGTCACGGAATACGGGCACCGGTTCGACCTCGACCTCTCCCTGGCCTACTTCTCGGCCCGCCTCTCCACGGAGCGGCAGCGGGTCCTCCGCATGATAGCCACGGGGGAGCGGGTGCTGGACATGTTCGCCGGCGTGGGGCCCTTTGCCATCACGATCTCGGGTCGGGCCCGCCAGGTGGTGGCCTGCGATCTCAATCCCGCTGCAGTGGCCCTCATGATCGGGAACCTGCGCATGAACCGGTGCCGCAACGTCCTCCCTGTTCTCTGTGATGCTGCGCGCGTCCGGTCCTTCCTTCCGCCCGGATTTGACCGGATCATCATGAACCTGCCTCTCAGCCCGGCCTCCTTCCTGGACACAGCCGTTGCCCTGATCCGCCCGGGCGGATGGATCCACCTGTATGCCCTCCAGACCCGTGAGGGGGAGATGCTCCCGCTGCTGGAGGGGAGGGGCGCTGCCGAGGTCAGGGAGCATGTGGTCCACACCTATTCCCCCACCCAGGGGCTGGCGGTCTATGATATCCGGGTGACGGGATCTCCCGAATCCACCATGATGGATGCTGGTCCTGGAAAAGGTTGAGGACCATGAGGGCTATCCCGCCCATCACCGGTGATAGGGCGGCTGCAGGGGGCCCTGTCCCGATGCGACCTTTGGGAGAGGGATATGACGCGCGCAGCAGGGAGGATCATCCATGGCATGGGCATATATCCTCCCACGGTGAGATCTCGATGCTTCGGACCGGTGCGGGAATGCCCCCGCTCAGTCCGGCCATCCATATGACCTGCGGGAGATGAGAATGCATCGGGAAACGAGATTCTATGTGCTGGTCTCCCTCTTTGTGGCCAGCGTGATCGCCGCCAACCTGATGGGCAACAAGATCGCGGTCTTTGGCTTCTTTGATGCAGCGGTTGGGATCATGGTCTTTCCCCTTTCCTTCCTTGCTATGGACGTGATCCAGGAAGTGGAGGGCCAGGAGACCGCCCGGCGCATAGTCCTTGCCACCATGGTTGTTCTGGCCTACGTGCTGCTGGTCACCTTCTTTGCCACGCAGATGCCCAGCGCCGCCCGCGATTTCTTTCCCCAGGAGTACAACCGGATCTTCGGCATCAGTGTCCGGGTGATGGTGGCAAGTATCGTGGCATTCCTCATCGCCGAACTGCTGGACATCGAGGTCTTCCGGACCCTGAGGGAATGGACGCACCGGAGGATGCTCTGGCTCCGGGCCACCGGTTCCACCGTCGTCAGCCAGTTCATCGATACGACGGTGTTCATGTTCCTGGCCTTCTACGGCGTGAGCCCGAAACACGATGCCCTGTACCTGATGGCCCTCGTGATCCCCTACTGGCTGCTGAAATGCGTGGTGGCGGTCTTCGGCACCCCGCTCGTCTACCTGGGGGTCCGCTGGCTGGGGAAACCACCGGAACCGCCCTGAAGGAGGAGGGCCGCCCCCGCGCCTGCGGGGAAGCCGCTCCCCGTCGGCCCCCGCTCATCCGGTAAAGATCAGCGTGCCCACCAGGTCCAGATCCGGGTTCGCCGTGGACCCATCCGGGTAGAAAGTTCCGCCCGGATACGGGTCCCGGCCGTCATAGCCCAGCTTGTAGTAGTTCACCTGGGAGTACCGGTCCACCTCCAGCACCAGGAAGTACGGGGATCCTTCGGTGAGCCGCGGGAGTTCAGGGAAGGTGACCGTGAACCACGTCGGGTTCCGGTAGTCCGTCGAGCTGATCTGCCCGGCACCGATCTCCGCCTGGGCCAGGGCAGCCGCGTGGGTAACCCTCCCCGGAGACCATTCAGCCGGTGAACCAGACCTTCACCAGCATGTCATAGCCGGAGTTCAGGGACCCGACGGTGTTCTTCCAGTGGGACCCATCCAGGTACGGGTTGTTGCCATTGATCGGGACGTAGTAGTAGTTCTTCAGGTCGGTGGTGGCGGTGTCCAGGACCACGTAGAACGTATTCCCCCGGGTGAGGATGCTGTCCTTCGACAGGTCCAGAGTGACCCAGGTGGGATCCGCCGCGGCCGTGGAGGTGACGAGATCGGGGGTGATACTCACTGCGGCCAGGTCCGGGCCACCCAGGACATTCCTCACGTGGAGCGTGGCGGGCTGCGAGGGGGAGCCCTTCTTCGCGAGTGCAACCGCAATCCGGTCGATGCCGGTCCCGGCCGCCTTCACCGACTGGGCCTGCTGCTTGTAGGTATTGGAGTAGCCCAGGTAGGAGTAGGTGGTGGAGGACTCGGCGGTCACCACCAGGGTATCGGGTTCCGGCGTGGGCGTGGGAGTGGGCGTCGGCGTCGGAGTTGGAGTCGGGGTTGGCGTCGGCGTGGGGGTGGGGGTCGGGGGTGCCGATCCGGCCGTGAAGAGGGCCTTCACCAGGAGATCGGATCCGGAGTTCAGGGACCCCACCGTGTTCCGGTAGTGGGCACCGTCCTTGTAGGGGTTGTTCCCGTTCAGGGGCACGGTGTAGTAATTCTTCAGGTCGTATCCGTCCATCTTCAGGACCAGGAAGACGGCGGCCCCCTTCGTGAGGGGCTGCACCTGGGTCACCGGTACCGTCACCCAGGTCGGGTTCGCGGGATCCGTGGAGGTGACCAGGGAGGGCGTGATGGTGGCCGTAGCGAGTTCAGTCCCCCCTATCGTTGACCGGACGGAGACCCGGATGTTCCGGGTGGGGGAACCCTTCTTTGCCAGCGCAACTGAGACCTGCGGGATCCCGGTTTCCGCTGCCTTCAGCGACTGGGCCTGCTGGTAGTAGGTGGCCGAGTACCCCAGGTACGTGTAGGTGGTGGAGCTCTCGGTGGTGATGACGAGGCCGTCAGGTACGGGCGTGGGAGTGGGGGTTGGAGTGGGGGTTGGAGTCGGAGTGGGTGTCGGTGTAGGAGTCTGGGTTGGAGTCGGTGTCGGTGTAGGAGTCGGGTCCACAACGACGGGGAGTTGGACCTCGTACTGGGCACTGGCGGTGTTCCCGCGGTGCCACTGCACCTGCACCTGCGGCAGGTCCAGCCAGGCCGGGTAGACCTTCCCGTTCACCCGGACCTTGAAGAAGTCCACGCACCGGGTGTGATCCCATCCGCCGATGGGCTCAGGGACGGAGAACGGGTTCGCGCCCAGGACAAAGAGGCCGTTTGCATCCGTGGTTCCCTGCGCGTCCACGATGTTGTCGATATACTTGGGGTAGAAGTCCTTTGCCGCCTCCACGATGTTCGGGTCACTGCTGCCGGTCGGGACCCGGTCTGCCCGGTAGACCTGGACCGTGGCACCGGCCACCGGCTGGCCCCGGCTGTCCACCACCCGCAGGGAGTTCTGTGCCGGCATGCGGTTGGCGATATACCAGCCCAGGCCGCCATGGGCATTGTAGTTGCCCCAGCCGGGGAGCGGGCGCTTGCCTGCATGCAGGTTCAGGCCAGCCGCCTCCCACTCGGAGAAAACCGGGTCGCTGTTCATCAGGGAGGGCGCGTCGCTGTTCACGTGCACCATGTCGCCCCCGCCCGGATACATGCGGGTCCCGTTGTCATGCAGCACTCCCATGGAGTGGCCGTGGATGTTGAGGGCGTAGGCGTCCACCAGGTACCGGGCATGGAGCATCTCGTGCAGGAGGGAGAGCTCCCGGTAGAAAGCGTTGTTGCTGTTATCGTTCAGCCGGTAGAAGTTGTTGGGGAGGATGTCTTTCTCAAAGCCCCACATCATGTCCACGGTCCGGTCCCGCGTGTCCGGGTGGTTCGTGGGCAGGCCTCCGGCAAGGGGCAGGGTGTTGTCGGCGACCACGATCACCTGGTCCAGGCGCCAGCGGTCCAGGCAGCCATTGGGGGAGGACGGGTACACCGCCTCACCCAGCAGCTGGTTGGCGAGGGCCATCTGCCGCTGGGCCCAGTCCTCCCAGGAGTTGGCCTCGTCGGTGATGCCGAACCGCTGGGTGAAGGTGTACTGGTTGTTGTTGAAGTAGTTGTACACCGACTGCTCCACCCAGAAGCCCACGAGAAGCGCGTTGATCCGGTCGGTCCGCAGGTTGTTCTGCTCCGACTTCTCCCGGATGCTGTTCTCCGGATCCGCAAAGAAGGAGACCCAGTGGTCCCCACTCTGCCAGGTGTGGGAGAGGTTCACCAGCCCTTCGGTACCGGAGGCCAGGGCGGGACCGGTACCGCTCGCAACCTGCTGGCCGTCGATCCACCAGGTATAGTTCCAGATGCCGGAGGAGGCCGGGCCCCGGTTGCGGACATGGGCGGAGAGCGTCACGGTATCGCCCACTGCCGGGCCGGTCTTTTCTGCCCGGAAGTCATACCGCGGGGACTGGCTGATGTACGTGACATCCAGATCCGCGGTGGAGGTGTTGTCTCCCCGGAAGGGGTTGGTGGGTGCTGCCGGCGCCGCGGCCGCGATGCCGGCGAACGCTACAAGGACGAGGACCAGGAGAAACGTGGTCACTCTTGAACATCTGTGGGAAGGATTCACTCCAATCACCGGGTTGTGTGTCACAGAGTTTTCTTTCCTTGTATTTTAACTTTCCTAAATAGTTCGCAGGATTATTTTTCTCTGTTTCAAAAATAAAAGGTAATTATAAGTTTTTAATTTTTTCTGTATTCGGGCGGTTTTTTCCGGAAAGGTTAATGATTCCCGGTTGATTTACAGGCAAAAAGAGGGAGGGGAAGTTCACCGCACCGGCACGAACTTGGTGCCATAGTGGATGACGCCGCTCTCGCCATCGGCGCCGATCCGGCGGAAGACCGAACGCACCTGGGTCCCAATCTGGATCTCTCCCGGCTCCGCCACCACCTGGGCGGTGAAGCGCGGCCCCTCGTCCAGCTGCACGATGGCCAGAATGTAGGGTGTCAGGCGCTCGAACTGTTCGCTCGCGGATCGTATCACCGTGTAGGTGACCACCTTCCCCCTGCCCTGGAACCGGTGCTCCACGATCTTCCCCTCCCTCCGGCATGCAGGGCAGAAGGAACGGGGAGGGAAGAAGTAGGTTCCGCAGGTCTCGCATCGGGTGCCGATCAGGTTGTAGCGCTGGGGGATCTTGCGCCAGAACCGTGCCACTGACATCACACCACCTCCAGGATGTGGACTGCGACCGTGGCCCCGGTCCCACCCACGTTGTGGGTCATCCCGATCTCCGCGTCCGGCACCTGCCGCTTCCCGGCTTCACCCCGCAGCTGCTGGACCACCTCGCAGATCTGCTTGATCCCCGTGGCCCCCACCGGGTGCCCGCAGGCCTTGAGGCCGCCGCTGGTGTTGACCGGGAGGTCCCCGTCCAGCGCCGTGACTCCCTCTTCGGTGAGTCTCCCTGCCTCGCCCTTCCGGCAGAAGCCCAGGTCCTCGATGGCGCAGATCTCTGCAATGGTGAAGCAGTCATGGACCTCCACGAGATCGATGTCCCGGTGAGAGAGGCCGGCATCCGACAGCGCCCACCGGCCCGCCGCCACCGAGGCGTCCAGGCGGCTGATGTCCGCCCGGTCGTGCAGGCTGATGGTATCCGATGCCTGGGCCGATGCCCGCACCCTCACGAACCGGTCCGTGAACTCCCGGGCCCGTTCCAGCGGTGCCACGACCACAGCCGCAGCTCCGTCAGTGATGGGAGAGCAGTCGAAGAGCCGGAGGGGGTCGGCCACCAGGGGCGACCGCAGCACCGTCTCGACGGTGATCTCCTGCCGGAACTGGGCGATGGGGTTCCTGGCCCCGTTGAAGTGGTTCTTCACCGCCACCATGGCCAGCTGCTCCCGGGTCAGGGGGTAGCGGTGCATGTAGTCCGTGGCGATCATGGCGTACAGGCCCGGGAAGGTGGCCCCCACGAAGCCCTCCCACTCCCTGTCCGCGGCGCCTGCCAGCATATCCACGCTGGCCCCGGTGCCCACGTCCGTCATCTTCTCCACGCCCGCTGCCACCACCACGTCCTCCATCCCGCTGGCAACGGCGATGACCGCCTGCCGGAACGAGAGGCCCCCGGAGGCGCAGGCGGCCTCCACCCGGGTGGCGGGGATGTGCCGGGTCGCCATACCGGAATAATCGGCGATCAGCGCCCCGATATGTTCCTGCTCGATGAACCTCCCGGCACTCATGTTGCCCACGTACAGGGCGTCAATCTGCTCGCCGGAGAGGCCGGCGTCCTCCAGGGCGAGAGCCCCTGCCTGGATGAAGAGGTCCCGGAAGGACGACCCCCAGTGCTCCCCGAAGGGGGTGCACCCGATCCCGATCACTGCCACGTCTCTCATCGCTGCATCACGATCTTGCCCTTGTGGATCGCATACTGTGCATAGTCCAGGTACACCGGGTCCTTCAGCAGCTCCTCCACCGTCGGGGCTGCCGCCCGGCGGAAGAGGTCCGGCGACTCGATGGCGTCCGTGACCTGGATATCAAAGGAATCGCTCCCTGCCCCCGACCCGAACGAGGTGACAAAGATCCGGTCACCGGCAGATGCCACGTCCAGCGTGGCCGCAAGGCCGACCATGGAGGAGCCCGAGTAGGTGTTGCCCAGGCGGGAAACCACGAGACCGGGCCGGATCTGTGCATCCGAAAATCCCAGCAGCTGGGCTACCCGCCGGGGAAACTTGGCATTGGGCTGGTGGAAGACCGCATAGGTGTAGTCCCCCGGGGAGGTGCCCACCTGGGAGAGGAGGATCTTCGCCGCCCCCTGCACGTGCCGGAAATAGCCGGGGTCGCCGGTGAACCGCCCGCCGTGCCGGGGGTAGTCCTGCCCTTCCCGGCGCCAGAAGTCCGGGGTATCGGTGGTGAAGGAACAGGTGCGGTGGATCACCGCGATTGGGTCATTGTTCCCGATAAGGAACGCGGCGCCCCCCGCTGCGGCAGTGTACTCCAGGGCATCACCCGGGGCCCCCTGGGCCACGTCCGAACCGATGGCAAGCCCGATAGGGACGATCCCGCTCTGCACAAGGCCCATGCAGGTCTGGATGGCGGCGGTCCCTGCCTTGCAGGCAAACTCGAAGTCTGCCGCCGTCATGTGCGGCGTGGCCCCGATGGCCTCCCCCACCGTGCACGCCGTGGGCTTCACGGCATAGGGATGCGATTCGCTCCCCACATACACGGCCCCGATCTCCTCCGGGTCCACCTTCCGCCGGGCCAGGGCGTGCCGGGCCGCCTCCACCGCGATGGTGGCCGTGTCCTCGTCCATGTCCGGGACCGACTTTTCGTACACCCCGAGACCGCCCGTGATATCCTCCGCGTTCCCGCCCCAGACCCGGGCGATCTCCTGCACTTTGATGCGATACCGGGGGATGTAGACCCCGTACGTGAGAATCCCTACCATGGTTCACTCCTGAGGGCCTGCACGATCTTTTCCACTTCCAGCCCAGTGCAGAAGACAGTGATCCGGTCCTTCTCGGCCAGCATCGGGACCAGGGGATGTACCTCTTCGGGGGTGATCCCCTGGAGCACGACGCAGCGGGGCTTGAAGGGGGTTACCCGGATCGCCACCATCGGCGACTTCCCATTGGAGACCTCCACAAAGATAAGCGCCCGTTCCGTGGACCACCCGTAGAGCCGGGAGAACTCGTTGGAGGTGAGCTGGAGGATCGCGTTCAGGCTGTGGATCACCGTGTACCCGTAGATCTGCTGTTCCAGTGATCCGTACAGCACCTTTGCATCGATGGCATGCGCGAACTCTGCGAGGGAAACCGGGTTGGCGTACTCGTGGATGTCAAGGATCACACCCGCGTCCAGCTGCCCCGGGAGCATGGTGCCGAATTTCTTCGCGAAAACCCCGCCCTTCTCTTCATCGATGGAGAGGATCGCATCCACGATCTTCCCCACCACCGCGGTGCCCGGGCTCTTCCTCCTCCCGCTCTCGTAATCGCTGACGACCGAGGGGGAGACACCCAGCCGCTCGGCCAGCACTCCCTGGGGGATCTCGAAGAGGACCCGCCACTTCCGGAGAGCAATCCCCGGCGAATCCGCAAGGGTGATCTCACCGGCCATCTTCTCCGCCAGCTGCTGCTGGAAGGCGGACTTCATGCCCCTGAGATTGCACGGGTCCACTTATATAATTACCGTAAAGGGGTTCGACATTTCCCGAAGTCCCCGGTATACCGGCAGGGATGCGGGAGAGAATCCATAAATAGTATGCATCTCAATTGTGGTATGCATGGTTGACCCCGGTGAGCTCCACAGCCTTAAGGCACTGGCCCTGATGGGGGGGTGCCGTGGGCCGGTCTGGCTCTCCTCCCAGTCCCTGGGGCAAACCCTGGCCCTCTCCCCCCAGACAGCATCCCGCAGGCTCAAGGCACTCGAGGCCCGGCGGCTCATTGACCGGGCCATCCGGCCCGACGGCCAGTACGTGACCATCACCGCCGAGGGGGAGGAGGTCCTCCGGCACGAGTATGCCGAGTACCTGCGCATCTTCGGGGAAGGGGCCGGCGGCTACACGCTCACTGGCTCGGTCATCGGGGGCCTTGGCGAGGGGCGTTACTACATGAGCCTGGAGCCCTACCGGACCCAGTTCCGGGCACTCCTCGGGTTTGAACCCTTCCCGGGCACCCTGAACCTCCGCCTCTCCTCCGCGTCCCGGGACGTGAAGAAGAAGGTCGACGGCCTGGATTGGACCCGGATCCGGGGATTTGTCCAGGAGAACCGCACCTTCGGCGAGGCCCGGGTCCTCCCGTGCCGGATCCGGGAGATCCCGTGTGCAATCATTGTTCCGGGCAGGACCCATTACCCGGACGATGTCATCGAGATCATCTCGCCCCGGGAGCTCCGGAAGGAACTGAACCTCTCCGACGGGGACCTGGTGACCGTGGAGGTGGCCAGTGATTGACCAGGCCATCGGGGCCCTCAGGGAAGGGAAGTTCATCCTGCTCTACGACTTCGACGACCGGGAGCGGGAGACCGACTTCGCCATCCGGGCCGACGCGGTGACCAGCCGCCACGTCATGTGGATGCGCAAGGACGGTGGGGGCCTCATCTGCACCGCCGTCCACCCGGATGCCGCCCGGATCCTGGGCCTCCCCTTTGCCAGGGACCTGATGAGCACCTATGCAGCCGTGGAGCAGCTGGGCGACATCCCCTATGACCGCAGGAATACGTCCTCCTTCTCCCTCTGGGTGAACCACCGGGACACCTACACAGGGATCACGGACCGGGACCGGGCCCTCACCATCACTTCCATCGCCGACCAGGTGAAGCATGCCATGAACGGGGGGAGCGTCCAGTTCCACCGCATCTTCCGCACTCCCGGTCACGTGGCCATACTCCGGGCTGCGGAGGGTCTCCTTGATCAGCGGTGCGGCCAGACGGAGCTCTCCATCGCCCTCGCCGAATTCGCTGGGATCACGCCTGCCGTTACCATCTGCGAGATGCTGGATGACAGCACCGGCCTCGCCCTTGGGAAGGAGGATGCCATCCGCTATGCGACGCGGCACGGGCTCGTCTTTTTAGAGGGAAGCCAGGTGCTGGAGCGGTGGAGATCCCTGAAGGGCCGGTGACAAAGACCGGCCCCTGTCTCTTTTCCCCCTTCAAGAGTCCCGGAGAGGAGTGGATCGGGGAGGGGGGTGACGGGAGGGAGGGAGGGATGAGAGAGGAGATCCTCATATCCTCATCGGGGGAGGGCGACGGGAGGGGGCAAGCCCCCCCCCCGACCCCATACCCATGAAGATACCCCCCCACCGGTAACCCGACTCCTTTGCGGATCATATCCCTGAAGCCCGAAACCAGATGACATGGATTTATGGAGGGGGGTTACATCGGGACCGGGTGAGGACCGCTGAGCAGAGACCGCATGCCCGCATGCCTTCGAAGGAGGCATTTCCTGCACATCGAAAGACCCCCCCCGGGCACCCATTCCACCGCTCTCCTGCCATGCGGCACTGCTGCGGGCTTCCTTCGCAATGCATAAATAAAGGGGAAACAAACCCCTCTGTACATGAAGAAGAATGCTGTCGTTTATTTGAGAACGCGGAAAAAGAAGGAGTATGAACGGCAGAAGGGGATTGTAGAGAATTATTGCAAATACCATTTCTCCATCACCCGAATTTTCCACGATGAAACCGAGGGAACGGCGGCCGGGGCGCCGTCGGAAGCCTACCGGGAGTTCGGGGATTACGCGGGTGAGGGGAAGAGGGAGCACCTGATCTTCTTTTCCCTGCGGGAATTCCTCAGGTCCGCGCCCGGCGGCCTTGCAGAACTCCGGCGTCTCACTGATGACAGGATGGTGGTTCACTTCGCGGACGGGGACTTCATCGGGTACAGGGACGAGCCGGAACAGCGGCGTGAGGCGATCCGGTCGTTTCTTTCGTTCATGGAGACGGTGCGGGAGGGGGAACCGAAAAAGGGGACCGTCCCCCGCGGAAGAAAGCCGGCAGGGAAGGGGCGCATCGGGAGGCCAAAAGCCCTGACTGACAGCCAGATCCGGTCCCTGGTCTCTGCCCGGAGGGGCGGCACCACCATCGGCCAGATCTGCAAGAACTTCTCGGTGAGCCGGTCCACGGTGTCGAAGATCCTCAGGAATTACCCGGAGCTGAAAGGGGAGTGGAAGGGGAAGCCACGGAAGACCCGGGCTTCCTGAAGGGAGAGCAGATCCTGGACCCCCTCATTTTTTCGCAAGCTTCCGGAGCACATCCTCCGGAAGGCTCTTGGCAAAGTCCGCCTTCGTGGGGCACCGCCCCATCTTGATGCCCCGTTTCTTCACCTCATCCTTCAGGGCAGCAGCCGGGATGGCCGCGAGAAGTTCCTTGAGTTCGGCATCCTTCATGGATCTCACCAGTGGACTCTACACCATCACCCACCCATAAACCTTTTCACCATTCCCGCTGATCAATCCCCGGGAGTGGTACACGGATGATCGTCCTGACCTGCCGGCGGTGCAGGGGGAGCGGGGAGATCCCCAACCTCCAGTACGAGATCTGCCAGAAGATGACGTCCCCGTCTGCCCGGCAGCATTTCTGCATCCCGGGTACGGACGACTGCCACGATGCAGAGGAGTGGGTGCGCTTGGGCTGCGCCCACGAAAAGACCCTCCCGTGCCCGGTCTGCGGCGGGGATGGGGTGCTGGAGTTCGACGAGGACGAGTGGGACCTCTCCGTGCAGGAAGGGGACGAAGGGGACGACGGGGAGACTCCCCCTGCCAGCACCACGGGGCAGGATGGATCGGATCTCCGGCCCGGAGCATTACCCTCCGATGTGACGGCTCCGCCGTGACGCCTGCAGCGGTTTTGGATCCATTTCAAAAAGGATTTCTCGCACATATCCCGGTACTGAGACGCTCTCGGGGGCTCACCGCCCCCGCCGCGACGCCCGAGGTAAATGTATCACATGCTGTGATGGCTTTCCACACACGATGACTATTACTGGGACGCTCTTGGGGGCTCCGCCCCCGCCGCGTGGGCACCCCCCGCGGTGGATAGGCTGATCATCGGTTATACGCCGAAGTGGCGGGCTATCCTCGCGGGGGAGGGGCCGGGAGGGGGCCAGCCCCCTCCCGCACCATTTCGATGTACCCGACTCTGTTACAGACCGGAAACACCAAATGCCGGTCCATCCCCTCAGAGGAGAGATGGGGATTCTCCTAGGAAAACGCCTTCTCCCACGTCTCCCACCGCCCGGGGGAGAGCCGGACCAGGAAGAAGGCCGGGAGCAGGAGAAACGCGCTCATGAAGGCATAGGCGGTGTTCAGCGAAGAGATGGCAATGAGGGCAAGGAGCACCGGCCCGATGAGGAGCAGGGAAGCAGCGAAGACCCGCACGCTGTAGACCATCACCGCGGGCCAGAGCCCTGTCAGGAAGATCATGACCCCGCAGGCATAGACAGCCACGGAGAGGGCGAGGACGGTTGCCAGGAGGGCCGCGGCAGGATTTCCGGAGAGGACTGCCACGCCCCCCACCGTGGCAGCGGTGAAGGGCTGCAGCAGAAGAAAACTGGAGAACTTGCTCCGGATCAGGTCAGCGGTGCCCAAGGGCAGGAATGTGTAGGCGCCGAGAGTATCGAACTCGGTGAGCCAGGTATACATGGTGGCAGCAATCACTCCTGCCACCGCGGCAAACGTGATGAGGATCAGATCTTCCGGCATGATGCGGGTGAGGAGTGAGAGGGTGAACCAGATGATCCCCAGCGGGAGCAGAAAGGAGAAGATCATCTGCCCCACGATGCCCCCGCTCCGCCAGAGGTCCAGCATGTCCTTGGCCACGAGGGGGGCGTAGCGGAATCCCTCCAGGTGCCCGGCAAGGGGATCATACCGGTTGGCAAACCGTTTCACCCGGTCCGGGAACTCAGTGGTCAGGTACAGGATAGAGACAGTGGAGAACGCGGTGATCATGCCGAGAGAGAGGAGGAGCATACCCGGTGACCATCCCCGGAACAGGGCATATGGCAGGAAGAGGAGCCGGGGGTTCATCCCACCCATACCCGTGAGCAGGATGGCTGCGATCCCCCCGGCCACCATGACGGCGGCCAGGAGCTTCAGGGAGTGCGCATACAGCGTGGAGAGGAAGAATACTGTGGCGAGGCCGGAGAGGAACGCGAGGGTAAGGGAGACAGTGAGCAATCCCACGAAGGCAAGGGGAAGCCCTGACAGGGGTGTTCCCAGCGCCACACCGGCAAGGAAGGGGAACACCCAGAGGAAGAGGTAGTAGACCGTATCCTTGGCCACAAAGGTCGCAAAGATCTGCCGGTCCGAGAGGGGGAGGGTGCGGGAGGAGTAGGCCAGCAGGCTCACCTGGCCGAACCTCCGGTTCATCACCTCCTTTCCCAGGAGGCCAAATCCCCCTACCATGGCACCCAGCAGGAGGAACATGGTGTGGACGAGTAAACCGATGAGCCGGCCCGGGACCGTCCCTTCCAGGTAGGGGAGGAGGACCGACCCCATGAAGGTGATGGCGGCAATGGAGACCGGGAAGAGGGCAAAGGAGACGCTCCCGAACATGGTGGAGTGGACCCGCCACTCCTCCTTCATCATCGCAACGAAGAGGTCACGCATCGGCACCCTTCCCCACGGCTTCAAGGAAGAAGTCGGTCAGGTGCCTCTTCCCCTCCAGAATCCCGGCAACCGGTCCCGCGTGGACCAGGTTTCCCTGATGGAGGATGGCCACATCAGTACAGATCTCCTCTGCGATCTCCAGGATATGGGTGGAGAGGAAGATGGTGCCGCCGTCCCGGACATACTCTCTGAGGTATTCCTTCACCACCTGCTGCATGATGGGGTCAAAGTTGATGAGCGGCTCATCGATGAGGGCCAGCACCGGGCGGTGGAGGAACGCCTGGGAGAACATCAGCTTCTGCCGGGTGCCACGGGAAAGATCCTTGCAGAGCACGTTCCGCTTGTCCGAGAAGTCCAAAAACTCGAACCACCAGTCAGCCCTCCGGGCAGCATCATCCAGCCTGCGCACCTTTCCCACAAAGCTCAGGTACTCCTCGGCGGTGAGGAAACTGGGCGGGGTCTCCTGCTCGGGGATGATCCCCACCTTTTCCCGCACCGCGATGGGTTCAGCGACCACATCCATGCCCAGGACCCGGGCGGATCCCGAGGTGGGCCGGATCTGGCCGGTGAGCATCCGGATCATGGTGGTCTTTCCCGAGCCGTTGGGGCCCAGGAGGCCGAAGAGGGCTCCCTCTCCGACTGCAAGGGAGACCTGGTTTACGGCAGTGACATCCCCGAAGCGTTTGGTGAGCTGCTGCGCCTGGATGACGGGTGGCATGGGTGCGTGTCTCCTTTCCTTGCGGAGAGGTTGGGTGCCGGGGAGGATAAGGAGTGCTCTGGTCAGGGCGATTCTTACAGGAGGCAGAATCTACGAGGCTGGACACACATTCCAGTCGCCATTTCCTCCCGGAAGCGGGTAGCGGGAGGGGGCTTGCCCCCTCCCGACACCACCCCCACGAGAGGATATCCTCTTCCGATCCATTTTTCCCGTAGATGGATGATTTGGTGAGAGGTAATAAGGCCCTGGTACGATTTCTGTATTCTTCGTGGGAGAGAGAAAAGGAATGAAGGGAATATCCTCACAGGGGAGGGCGGCGGGAGGGGGCTTGCCCCCACCCGACACCACCCCAAAGGAAGGGAGGGTCTCCTCTTCAGATTGTCACAGCCGACGTTGAAGAATAAGAGAAAAAGAGGTTTAGAGGTAGGGGTTCCGCAGGGCCTTGTTGACCCCGAAGGTTGCCCGCTCCTCAACGGTCTTCTTGTTCTTGGAGATCTTCTCGTTGGCCAGTTTGCTGACCAGCTCGAGACCTGGCTTTACCTGCTCCATGGGCTTCGTCTCGAAACAGCCGGCAGCAATGGCCTTGTTCCAGGTCTCCTCACCTTTCTTGGTGCGGATGAAGACCGTGGACCAGCCGTCGGGGCTCCCGACCGAGCCGGTGGAGATGTCCCCCAGGTTGGCGACGTAGTCCAGGCAGACGTGGCAGCCGGGCTGCTCGTACTTGTGGGTGATCTTCAGGGGCAGGGCCACCGAGTTGCCCCGCTCGGTGATGACCGTGAACTTGCCCTTGCCGATCTCCATCTTCTTCGTGGACTGGAGCTTCTGGCCCGCATGGTCCTCCACGATCATCTGGATGGCCTTGTGGGAGAAGTTCTCCATGCAGAAGATGCCGATGGCGAGGGCCACCTTGTCGGGCACGTCCCGCATGCCGACAGGGTAGAGCTGCGCCTTGCGCACAGCCTGCATCTGGCAGGGGGTCCCCACGATCCCGACCTTGTCCAGGCCGAAGGACCGGGTCGCCTCCTTGAGCCAGGAGACCTGCGGGCTGATATTGTACTTGGTCCCGCGGGCCGAGAGGAGCTCCTCCCGGGTGGTAGCAATGAAGGGACGGGGCTGCCAGGGCCGGGCTCCGGGTCCTGCGACGATGGCTCCGTCGATGATCCCCTTCTCCAGCGCAAACGCGAAGAGCTGGGTCACGATGCCGCCGTCCTGGGCCTTGGCCATGATCTCCTTGTCCGTGGACCTGGCCGACACACATACTTTGTACTTGCCGAGTTCAGTTCCCATTGTCACCACCTCACTTCATGGCTCCATCGATGATTTCCATGATGCCCTCGAACTCGTCCATCACTTCGAAGTTGAAGAAGGACCTCGGGCACTGCGCATAGCATGCACCGCACTTGATGCAGAGGTCGCGCTGGCCCTGGGGCTTCCCGAACTCGTGGGTGATGGCCCGGACCGGGCACGCCGCCGCGCAGGAGCCGCATCCCATGCAGAGCCCCTGGTTGATGACCTCGGTCATCAGGTCGCAGAAGCACGCGGTGGTGCCGCGTTTCGCAAGCGCCATCAGCGGCTTCAGGTACTTGCCGGCAAGGGCCTTCTGCTCATCGGTGCCGCGCAGCAGCAGGTACGCCATGACACAGACGTTCCGGATCAGCTGGGGCGTCGGCGCGCAGCCGGGGATGTAGACATCCACGTCGATCAGGTTCCCGATGGGCAGGAAGGACTCGTGCTGGGGCTGGTTGTGCTGGCCTCCCCGGGCGAACCGGGTGATGTTGCCGTAGCATGCACAGCCGCCGACCGCGACCACGACCTTGGCCTTCTTGCGGGTGGTTTTTATGTCCTCCACCGATTCATGGTCCTGGATACAGACCGATCCCTCGACGAGGGCCACATCCATCTCCGGGATATGGCGGACGTCGGCGAGGGTGAGGCCGTACACAAGGTCCGCGTAATCATCCAGGATCTTTACGAGACCCAGGTAGTTGTCTGCAAGGGACACGAGGCACCCGGTGCACCCGCTCATGTGCACGTGTCCCACAGTGATCTTGTTTGCCACAGGTTTCTCCTCCTTTTTTACTTCCGCCTTTTTCTCCGTCTTCACCTCAGCGGGTTTCACAGCCGGTTTCGGCTCTTCCCCCGTGAGCGTCTTCTTGAAGGATTGCAACAGTCCCATAATCTACTCCAATCTCCTCCAGTATTGCGGATACTGCCTTCGGAACTGCCTGCTCCACCTCGTCGGTGAGCCCGATCTCCATCTCCGGCGCAGAGACATGCTTCTTCTGGCAGCAGAGGATCCGGACCTTGATCTCGTCCCTGATCCGCTGCAGCGGTTCTGTCAGGTCCCACGAGTGGGCGTCCCGGTAGCTGCCGGGCGGGAGCTCTTCAACCGAGAGCCACCGGAGCTCGCCGGGCTCTCCCCCGAAGTCCGCGATGTCGACCACCACCAGTTTCTTTGTCTGGGCTGGGTCCAGCATCGTAAAGACAAAATGGGGGCCGCCCAGGCCGGCATCGATCACTTTGACCGACACGGGCAGGGCGAGAGCCCTGAGACTCTCCACCACTGCGGGTCCGAACCCGTCATCTGCGTACAGCGGGTTTCCGCACCCGGTGATCACGATCTCGGGATACAGGCGTTCCATCAGGCTCACTGGATGAGTTTCTGTGCTACAATCCTGTTGTCGTCGTCCACCACGATCATGTGGGTTGCACACGAGACGCAGGGGTCATACCCGCGCACGATCATCTCTGCCAGCTGCCAGGGTGCACCGGTAAGCGCCCGGCTGCAGGTGGGCAGGTTCCAGGTGGTGGGTACCAGCATCTCGAACCACTGCACGCGGCCATCCTTGACCCGGGCCAGGTGCACGTCGGTTCCTCTTGGGGCCTCGTTGGCGGCCCATCCCATGGAGCCGTCGCCCTGCGGGATGGGGTCACAGAGAACTTTCCCGGAGGGGTTCAGCGTGTCCAGGCACTTCAGGATGGAGTAAATGCAGTCCACGTACTCCATCTGGCGTGCGATGTGCTGGCCGATGGTGCCCTTCTCGTCAAATCCCTTGTAGGTCACCAGGCGTGCCCGCGGGCCGACTTCCACCGGCTGGCCGTCGTAAGTCGGGACACCGGTGCAGGCCTCCATCTGGGGGTTGGCCTTGGTGCCCTTCTTGGTGGTGCCGCCGATGGGGTAGGACGGGTCTTCGAAGTCGATCTCCACCTCGCCCATGTACCAGTCCCAGGGGCGGGACTCGGCCCACCGCTCGGGCTTCCAGGTGGGGTTCTCGTCAAGGCTGCTGGTCCCGTACATCGGGGCCACGGCCATGTAGCCCTGGTCGTGGTATCCCAGGTCCTTCGGGAGAGGCACCTTGGTGGTCCCCACGATGCAGTAGTCGCGCTTCTGCAGGTTCCGCAGGATCGCGATCATGAACTCCATCTGGTCGCTGGCGAGCGTGCGGCCTTCCTTGGCCAGGTCGTACATCTTCATCTTCGCCCGCTCGGTGACGTTGCGGTACATGCCCCCGACCCTCGGGTTGGACGGGTGGACCGCTTCGCCGCCGGCGATCTCGCCGATGGTCTGGCCGATCTCGCGGAGCCGGATGATCCGTGCTGCCACGCTCCTCACCGGCTCCACCTTGGCGAACGGGTTGATCTTGGTGTCCGTTCCCGGCAGGTAGAAGTCGGGCAGGATAAGGATGTTGTGCAGGGCGATGCTGTGAAGCCGGTTGGCTGCGTGCAGGATGACCCGCAGGAGCTTGGCATCCTTCGGGATCTCGCACTTGATGGAGGCCTCCATCGCCTCAATGGCCGCGAGGGTGTGGGCAATCGGACAGATGCCGCAGACCCGCGAGGCAATCTTGGGGACCTGATCCATCGTCTTTCCGATGGCCAGCTTTTCAACCCCACGGACAGGCGTGATCGAGAGCCAGTCGCCCCGTTCCACGATCCCCTGATCGTTGATCTTGAGAACGAGCTTGGAGTGGCCTTCGTGCCTGGTGGTTGGAGAGATCTCTACAACTTTCGACAATGATATCGCCTCGTCTAAATGCTCATGTGTTCCTCTGGCGGTACTGGGGTTAAAGCGCACTCTGTGCACTATCCGTACATACTCGTACGCAAACAGCAATTTACCCCCTGTCGTTAGTTATAGCTTTCGTTTTCTCCATCTCTTCGGGTAATGCATTTCTTTTTCCCCGCACTACCCGCGATGGGTCGGAGGCGGGCACGAGGATCCCGCTGGTGCGCGATCCCGTCGGAGGCCCATTGTCGTGGATCCATGCCCCGGGCCTCTTTTTCCCTGGACTGCCATAATATCCGGTTTCCCACCGAAATATCACAACAATTTGAGAGAACGGCCATTATATCCATGAGAGTTAAATAACAATTCTTTAATACTATTTCGTGGAATAATCTGGGTGGAGAGACCCACGATGAGAATCCCGGATCTGTTTTTCAGTCTGCTCCTCCTCGGCTTCCTCGTGGCCGGGGCAGGAGCACAGAATATTGGAGGGGAGGTCGGATACTACCAGATCGATTCCGTTCCTTCCGGTGCTGAGGTCCATTTCGACGGGCAGTACCGGGGGACAACTCCCGTGACCGTGGAGGTGTACTCCACGGCACCACCGGGCCACAGCGTCAGCATCACCCTTGCCGGCTACAAGACCTGGACCCAGAACCTCCCGGGCAACCCGGAAGCAGGAGAGACGATCCCGGTAACCGCCACCCTTGAGCCCATCGAGCAGTATGGTTCCATCTACGTCACCACCTCCCCTCCGGGCGCTGCCATCTACCTGAACGGCAACTACCGGGGCACCTCTCCCCTTACTATCGCCAGCGTCCGGCCGGGCACCTACGCCATCGAGGCTGATCTGGAAGGCTATGAGAGCGCCTCCACCACCGATACCGTCGTGGCCGGCCAGCATCTCACCGAGTATTTTCCGTTAAAAAAGATCGTCCGTGCCGGGTCTGTCACCATCATCTCCGAACCCGCGTCTGCCTTTGTCTACCTTGACGGGGATTACCGGGGCCGCACTCCCCTGACCCTCGCCAAGATTTCACCGGGAACCCACAGCATCGAGCTGGATGCCAGCAACTACCATGACTGGAAGACCACGGTGTTCGTGGCCGAGGGTTCGGATCAGACCGTCCGGGCCGCACTCTCTCCCATCCCATCCACCACCACCGGCTGGATCCAGGTCTCGTCCACGCCAGCCGGAGCCACCATCCGGATGGACGGGATCGTGCAGGGCCAGACCCCCTCCGGCGGCCTGTACACAATCCAGAACGTCCCTGCCGGCGATCATACCCTCACCCTCCAGCTATCGGGATTCCAGGACTTCGCGACCACCGTGAACGTGAAGCCCAGTACCACCTCCCATGTGTCTGCCTCGCTCCAGTCTGCCCCCGCGACCACACCGGTTCCAGAAGGAGGCGGCATATCGGTCACCTCCGCGCCCTCAGGGGGCAATGTCTTTGTGGATAACGTGTACCGGGGTGTGACACCCGTCACCCTCTCCGGGATCCCGGCCGGGACCCACACGATCCGGGTTCAGCTGCAGGGGTACCGGGACTTCTCCATGGAGGTGCAGGTGGTGGGGGGGACATCGACCCCGGTGACGGCCTCGCTGGAGATGGTTGCCACCCCCGCCCCCACGAAGAGCGGCCTCCCGCCGTTTGCGGCGGCGGCCGGGGTCATCCTGGCCGGACTCCTCCTCTTCCTGATCTGGCGGGCCCGGTAACAGCCCTTTTTTTCTGCACGGGATCACCGGGATGGTCCGGACGGGAGATCCGATCTTGCCCGTGGAAGGACGGTGACGGGTGGGGGGTGGCCCCCCTGTTCCCACCCCGGTGATGCGATTTCCTCCCCCCCTCTTTCCGAGGGATACTCGTGAAAAACAGAGATGGCATGGATTGGGCAATCACCCCCGGGGCATCACCCGGTACGGTTCTCTGCGCGTGAAATGATTTCAGGATACGACTTTCACGGGGAGAGGGAGAAGCGGCAGCAACCGGCAGGGATGGAGATCTCGAAACGGGCGCCCCTCCCCGGTTCTCCGGTCTCTGTGATGATGATTTCGGTCAGCGAGAGGATCTCCCGGCAGAGGAAGAGCCCAAGGCCTGTTCCCCTGCCCACACCGTAGGCGAAGATCCGCTCCTTCTGGTCCCCTGCAACCCCGGTGCCATTATCCGTGTATTCAATGGTGGATCCGTGGGGGTCCTCCCTCCAGGTGATGCGGATGGCGGAGAGCCCCGGGCCCCCATGCCTGATGCTGTTGTCGACCAGGTTGTAGAAGACCTTGCCGAGGAGCATGTCGGCATACACCTGCAGCCCCTCCAGCCGGATCTCCATCTCCACCCCGTACGACCTGAGCGGGGCTGTGGAAGAGTGTGCCACCTCCTGGCCGGACTGCCACTGCGGTCCCTGGACGCCCAGCTCCTGGTAGTCCCGCGTGAATTCAATCTGCTGCCGGATCCGCTGCGTGGTCTTCTCTATCTTCCCGATCAGGGACGCGATCTCCGGTATTTCGGTACTGTCCTTCGCGAGGGCCGTATACCCCATGAGTGCCGTGACCGTATTGAGGATATCGTGCCGGGTGATGCTGTTTAAGAGCATGATCTTCCGGTTCGCCGCCTGGAGGGCCTCCTCCATCCGTTTCCTCTCCGTGATATCCATGGCAATGCCCCGGAGGCCGACCGGCTTGCCGTGGCGGAGGATGGGCGAGGCGTAGGTCATCATCGTGAACCGGGTCCCATCCTTCTTAATGGCCGTGTATTCGGCCGGGACATTCCTCTCGCCCTGCAGGGTTCTCTGGAAGTTCTGGATGGCCTTCTCCCGCTCTTCCGGGGAGATCACCCGGAAGATGATGAAGGGGTTCCTGAAATCCTCTGCGGTATAGCCGAACCAATCGATGCTGGGCCGGTTCGCAAACGTGAGGATCCCGTGCTCGTCTGTCTCGTAGACTGCCTGCGGGAGGAGCTCGGAAAGCTCCTTGAACCGCTGTTCGCTCTCCTCCAGGGCCTCATCCACCCCATGGCCTTCGGCAACCGGGATTCCCATCACAACGAATGCGGACGCCCCGCCGATCTCCACCGGGGCCACGGCCAGGGCGCAGGAGATCCGGTTGCCCCTCCGGGCCCGCAGGCCCACCGTGGCCTCAAAGGGCCCGGTATGGCGAAGACCGCAGAGCTTGCCGGCCAATGATGCCTGCTCGTCATCAGGGACCAGGTCAGCAAGGTTCCTGCCCGTAAGTTCGGATGCAGGATACCCGAGAAGCACCTCGCTCCGCCGGTTCCACATGGTGATATGCCCTTCCCCATCGCAGATCATGCAGATGCCCGGTGCGCCGGAGATCAGGGATGCCATCGGCTCGGTCACCGTTGCCCGGCCTTCTCCCATCCCGTTCCCGGATCCTGTGTGTGCGCTGTCTCCCGTTCCCTCCACGCCGGACGGCATCACCGGTCGGCATACAACGGAGGTGTCCGCAGCGGCTCCTCCTCCCGTTCCCCTGGCAGGGATCTGCGGGGCTGTCCCCGGTTCCTTTGGTGTGGGCCAGCGGGGCATATTGCTCATGGTGAAGTTATTCCACTAAAGTAATATATATAAATTACCTATTTGATATTTCTCATTAAAGTTGATTTCTAGTCTTTTTACTGATGAAATACGCATTTCTTACCGGTAAGCCCTGATGATCGGCCGTGCTTTTCCGTTGAGAGGGGGAGGCCGCGAACAGTCCCGGTATCCCATCTGCGATGCAGGAGGACCGGACCATGGAGAAAAGGAGGAGGCGAGGACGGGCAGGGACCCGCCCCTGCCCGCGGTGAAATCTTCGGCTCAGATCTGCTTCGGGGCCTGCAGCTCCCCTTCGATCTCCACCTTGAGCTCGGCGAGGGTGGCCTTGCGCTCGGCGTAGGCATCGTGCTGGTGGATGGACTCCTCGTTGGTCTGCTTGATCGTCACCACCGAATCGGCGGGAAGGTCGGAGAAGCCGCCAAGAACCTGCTTGGCCATCTCCCGGACGCAATCCTCCACAAAGCGGGGATTCTTGTGGGCTTCCATGACCACGAAGCTCTCGTCCCCTCTCTTCAGCAGCTCAAAGATCCGGGCCGACATGGACATCTTCAGGATGGAGATGACCTTCTCCAGGCCGACATGCTGGTCATCATCGGTCTCCACGCAGAGGTAGCCCTTGCCCCTCTGGTTGTGGGTGGCCATCGGGATCTCGGAGAAGAACTTCTCGATCTTGTCGCGGGTGAGGCCGATCTCCTCCAGCACCGTGGTGGCCCGGTCCTTCATGATGTCCTGGGCGCAGGGGCATGCGGTCATGCCCGTCACCTCGGCCCCGATGGACTTGCGGACAAAGGGTTCGGAATCGTTCCTGCGCGCCACCGCGCTCGCGTACACGGTCACGACCTCATGGCAGGGCGTGTGAGAGACGGGTGTCTCCCTCTTCTGCATGAACTTGCTCCGCATCCGCACCTCGGTGCGGTCCGCATATTCATGACGGTCCAGCAGCCTGCGGGCAACCGTGCTGCAGAGCTGCTCCACCTCCTTCACCTCACCCTCGATGGCCTGCTGGAGCACCTCATCGATCACCTCGAAGTTCCGGGAGAGGTTGGCCCCTTTCAGGCTGGCGGGAAGGTCAACAAAGACATCGAACGTGGAGATGAAGATCACCGGCCGCTTGTGGGGCCGGGCAACCTCCACCAGCTTCTGCACGTTCTTGACCCCGACCCGGGTCAGGTTGATGCAGATCTCAGGGCGGGTGGCCTGGATATCGGGTAAATCCATTGGAGAACTCCCTGCGGTGTATGTCGCTGACCAGTGCAATAGGTGCCGGGAGGAACCCCCGGTTCGGTTATGTTTCTCTCCTTTCCTTATATAATCTTTATGTCCTCCCCTGCCTATATATCCGGCCATGGAAGGGACAATACCACGCTACTTTGACGAGGACGCGGACCTCTCGGTCCTCAAGGGAAAGAAGATCGCGGTCATCGGGTACGGCTCGCAGGGGCGAGGCCAGTCCCTGAACCTGCGGGACAGTGGTCTCGATGTGATCATCGGGCTGCGGCCCGGGAAATCCTGGCAGAAAGCCAGCGAAGAGGGCTTCAAGGTCTTCCCGGTGAAGGATGCAGTGAAGATGGCGGACCTGGTCCAGGTCCTGCTCCCTGACGAGCTCCAGGGCGGGGTCTACCGTTCGGAGATCCAGCCCCACATGGAGGACGGGATGACCCTCTCCTTTTCCCATGGCTTCAACATCCACTTCGGCCAGATCGTGCCGCCCCCCAACGTGGACGTGATCATGATCGCGCCCAAGGGCCCCGGGGCCATGGTCCGGAGGACCTACGAGGAGGGGAAGGGGGTCCCGGCCCTGATCGCGATCCACCAGAACGCCACCGGGAAGGCCAGGGAGACAGCGCTCGCCTACGCCAAGGGGATCGGGGCCACCCGTGCCGTCGTGCTGGAGACCACGTTCCGGGAGGAGACCGAGACCGATCTCTTCGGCGAGCAGACGGTGCTCTGCGGCGGGATGACGTCCCTCATCAAGGCAGGGTTCGAGACGCTGGTGGACGCCGGCTACGCTCCCGAGATGGCATACCTGGAGATTCTCCACGAGACGAAGCTGATCGTGGACCTGATCTACGAGGGCGGGTTCACCCGGATGCGGAACGCCATCAGCAACACCGCCCAGTACGGCGACCTGACGCGGGGCCCCCGGGTCATCGGGCCAGAGGTGTACCAGGCGATGCAGGAGATCCTGGAGGAGATCCAGAGCGGGGAGTTCGCCCGCGAGTGGATCCTGGAGAACCAGGTGAACCGGCCCGTCTTCAATGCGCTCACCCGTGCGGACGAGGAGCACCTGATTGAGGACGTGGGGAAGGAGATCCGGGCCCTGATGCCGCAGTTCCGGAAATAACACTCCCTACCTTTTTCCAGTTCTTCGCTCCTTATCCGGGTGAACTGAAGATCAGCTTATCCTCAAGGGGGTGGGACCAGGAGGGGGCTCTGCCCCCTCCCGTCGCCCTCCTCCGATGAGGATATTCCCCCCATACCTGTCAGCTTTTTTTCCCCGCAGCACCCATCTTCCCGGTATGTCTGTCGCGATTGTCTATCACAGCGAAACGGGGAACACGGCGAAGGTGGCAACCCACCTGGCATCCGCCAGCGGCGCTGATCTGGTCCCTGTCAGGGACTGCGCGGGGTACAACAAGATCACTATGTACCTGCTCGGTGCTCCGCGGGCCCGGCGGAGGGAACTGGCCCGGATCGAACCTGCGGTGATTGATGTATCCCGCCATTCACTGGTCGTTGTGGGTTCCCCGGTCTGGGCCTGGTCCCCGACCCCTGCCGCCAACGCTGCCGTCGCGGCGCTCCGGGGCTGCGAGGGGAAGAAGGGGATCGTCTTCGCCACCTCCGGGGGCACTCCGGGCGAGACCCTCACGATGATGAGGGAAGCCCTCGCAGCCCGGGGCGTTGAGGTGGTGGGTGCCTTCCATTTTGGCCGGAAGGATCTGGTGGACGCGCAGAAGCTGGCCGATCTGGCTTCTGCTGTGAAAACGGCGGAGGGACAGGGGTAAAGGCGGGATCCCGAAAGGCAGACCGGGTCCTCCCTTCATGACAGAGTATTGCACGGGTTGTATGGGAAACCGAAAGGAGGGACTATCCTCATGGGGGTGGGACCGGGATGGGGCTCCGCCCCCTCCCGTCGCCCTCCCCCGGTGAGGATATGCGGATCCACCCTTCTCCTTTTCCGTAGTTGAAGGATTGTGGGAGAACCCGCTGCGGAGCATGAAATGACCCGCTGTTTCAATCCCGCATCAGGGCCGTGACCGTACCGGCGAAGCGGGCCAGCTCCTCCCGGGTCAGGGCCAGCCGCTCCCCCTTCGTGGTAACGGTGATCCCTTCACCGGTCGTCTCCCCGATGATCCGGTGAGGGACGGCTTTCAGCCGCGCCCCGTCCCGTACCGCCACGAGGAACCGTCCATAAGACTCCGAGAAGAGCCCGGTCACCGGGTCGCCCTCGAGCGTCACCCGGGCATCAGGTGAGAGATCTGCCAGCGCTGCCAGGAGGCCGCCCTGGGAGAGATCGGTGGCCGCCAGGCATGCCCCTTCGGTGACCAGCTGCCGGATCGTGGTGAGCACCGCGATATCGGCAAGCGCGGGGGCATCGCCCCCGCAGCCGGTGACCGCATCCAGTACAGAACCGCCGAACTCCGGCCGGGTCTCCCCCACGAGAGCCAGCAGCGCCCCTTCCGGCGCCGGCTGCCACCGCCGGACCTCTCCCTTCCCGACCAGGCCGATGGAGGGGGTGGGCCTGATCTGGGTGCCGAACTCGTCGCTCTCGTTGTACAGCGAGACGTTTCCCCCCACCACCGGGACACCCATTCTCCGGGCCATGTCCCCCAGCCCCCTGATGCACTGCTCCAGCTCCCAGCAGATCTCCGGATGCACCGGGCTCGCAAAGTTCAGGCAGTTGACGATGCAGAGGGGCTCTGCCCCCACCACCGCCAGGTTGGCAGCGTTCTCGTACACGGAGTTGGCGGTGCCCTCGTACGGCCGTATCCCGATCTGCCGGGGGTTGCATCCGCAGGAGAGGACCAGGGCAGCACCGTCCAGCCGGAGCACCGCTGCGTCCCGGGCCAGCGAGATGCTGCGGAGCTGCACGTCGTGGTCGTACTGCTCGGTGACCCACTCCCTCCCCGCCACCTCGGGGTGGGAGAGGACCTGCACGGCGAGGGTCTTCAGGTCTGCGGTGGGCCGGGCAAAGGGCCGGGTGATGTCCCGGGATTTGGTCTCCCACTGGCAGAAGGGGGCACCGGAGGTGAGGAGCCCGATGGGAAGATCGCAGACCACCTTCCCGTGGAAGAGGACCCGGTAGCGGTGTTCCGGGATCACCTTCCCGATTTCGCTCCAGGTGAGGTTGTACTTCTCTGCGATGCGCGAGAGGGCGGGGATGTCCCGGGACCGGGCCTCGATCAGCATCCGCTCCTGGGACTCGGAGAGCATGATCTCCGTCGGGGTCATCCCCGTCTCCCGCTGCCGGACCCTGTCCGCATGGATCTCGGCCCCGAAGGTGCTGCACATCTCGCTGGAGGCCCCGGCGAGACCTGCCGCGCCCAGGTCCTTGCAGGAGAGGACCGTCCCGGTCTCCGCCATCTCCAGCACCGCGTCGATGATCAGCTTCTCGGTGTAGGGGTCCCCGATCTGGACGCTGGGCCTGTCCTCGGCTTCCGAGTCCTCCGAGAGGTCCCGGGAGGCGAAGGACGCGCCGCCAAGGCCGTCCCTCCCCGTGGAGGACCCGACCAGGAGCAGGGGATTGCCCGGCTCCCTGGCACGGGCCAGAAGGTACCGGTCCGGGTGCACGATCCCCACGCAGACCACGTTGACCAGCGGGTTGCCCCGGTACGAGGGGTCCACCACCACCTCCCCCCGGACCACCGGGACGCCAATGCAGTTCCCGTAGTCCCCGATGCCGGCCACCACGTGCTCGAAGAGGTACCGGTTCTTCTCTTCGGTGAGTGTTCCGAAGTACAGGGGATCCATGAGGGCAATGGGCCGGGCGCCCATGGAGACCACATCCCGGACGATGCCCCCCACCCCCGTTGCCGCACCGTGGTACGGGTCCACATAACTCGGGTGGTTGTGGCTCTCCATCCCCACCACGACTGCGAGATCCTCCGAGAACCGGACTACCGCGGCATCGTCACCGGGCCCCACCAGCACGTTCGGGCCGGTGGTGGGCAGGGTGGCCAGCAGCTTCCGGGTGGATCGGTAGCTGCAGTGTTCGCTCCAGAGGTTCTCGAAGCAGGCGGTTTCCACCGGGGTGAGATCCCGCCCCAGCTCATGCCGGAGATGCGCCAGATCCTCGGATGACAGCATGTACGGAAATGTATGCCCACGGGGCTCCATAAAGCCCGCCGGTCCACTTCGGGGAGCTCCTTTAACAACCCGCCCGCCCCATGGATAGTCATGGCGGAATCGTACGAGGACCTCCTGAAGACGGCCTATTCCCAGATCACGGAGATCACCGGGACGGGGGAGCGGTTCCAGATCCCGGTGGCCAAGGCCTTCATCGAGGGGAAGACCACTGTCCTCGAGAACTTTGCCGAGATCGCCGATATCCTGAACCGGGACCCCATTGACCTGATGAAGTACCTGGTGGGGGAGCTGGGCACCGCGGGGAAGATCGAGGGAACCCGGGCCGTCTTCAACGGCAAGTTCGAGCAGGGAATGGTGAACAGCCTGATCCGGAACTACGTCGAGGATTACGTGATCTGCTCGGAATGCGGGCGGCCCGACACCCGGCTTGTCAAGGACGGCAGGATCCCGGTGCTCCGGTGCGACGCCTGCGGCGGGCACCGGCCCGTGAAGAAGAGGAAGGCCCGGACAGAACCTGCATCGGACCGGCTGCAAGAGGGTGCCATACTGGACGTGGAGATCCAGTCCATCTCCAGGCGCGGAGACGGCGTTGTGCGCCTGGGCAAGTACACCCTCTACGTGGCCGGGGCCAAGCCCAAGGACAAGGTGAAGATCCGGATCACCCGCATCGTGGGGCCGGTGGGTTTCACCGAGCGGGCGTAAAAAATATTCCACTACTCTTTATCTTCCATTTTTTCAATGTCATGGAATTCAAGACGTGAGAGAGCCGTACGTCCCGTTCACTTATTCTCAGTAGGGGAGGGCGACGGGAGGGGGCTTGCCCCCTCCCGGCCCCACGCCTGATAGGATATTCCCGTTTATGGTTTCCCAGGCATTTTCAAAGATTCTTTGACGCGAGAGAGGGATGCCTCTCCTCTTTCGACGGATCCATCCCGATGCGCAGGGCGAGAAGAGCAGGAAGTTCAGGCTTTCAGGTCCTTCAGGAGCTCATCGCAGTGGCCGGCGATCCTCCCGCAGGCCTCGCGGAGCACGTCGATGGGGCCCTTCTTCCCGTCCGTGGTGATCAGGAGCTCGGGGTCCGAGAACTGGAACTCCATCAGGTACCGCGCCACGTCTACCGACGGTTCCTTCAGCAGCTCGTCAGTGAGCAGGTTCAGAAAGGTGTGCCCCTCCCCCTTGAGCACAATCCGTGCCCGGTCCGCCCCCAGTTCGAGAATCTTGATCTCCATGCCGATTATACATGGCGGGCTGAATATAAAAAGGGAACCGGGTGGCCCCAGGCGTTCCGGGAAAAATCAGTCCACCTATCCTCATGGGGGGTGAGACCGGGAGGGGGCTCTACCCCCTCCCGTCGCAGTGTCTCTGATACCTCGGGTGGACCGTACGGTTTCACCCACTCGATTCATACGACCGGGACGCTCCTGGGGGGCTCCCGCCCCCATGAGCGTCTCACCAGGACATTCCGCATCCCTGACAGGGGGTCTTCAACGGGCCCGGGACCCGATCTTCTCCCCATCTCTGCAGAAGGATCCCCGCGACTGCCATCACCCTCAGAACGAGAAGGACTCCATGTCCCTGCCCTGGCGGGGCATGTCCCAGGGGATCAGGTGGGAGAGGTGCACGCACCGAAAATCCTTCGCCCCTGCTCCTTCTGCGAACCGGCACGCCTCGTCGTAGTTCATGTGCTTGTGGAGCCGGATCTCGGGCGGGGCGATGCCGTCCACGAAGAGCAGGTCCACCCCTGCCAGCAGTTCCCTGCTCCGTTCGGGAATGGAAGCAAGGGTATCGGAGGTGTACCCCACCCTCGCCCCGTCGTGCTCCAGCACCACTCCGCAGGCGTACACGGGGGGATGGTTCATCTCGAGGAGGGTCGGGGTGATCCCGAAGAGATCAAAGGGCCGGTAGGGCTCCACCGGGTGCCGGGCAAAAGAGAGGAAGTTGAAGTACTCCCCCGCGTAGTCCAGGGTCTTTCGGGCTGCAAAGACCGGAGGGGGATCCTGCACCCGGTAGAAGTCGCCGTAACCTGCGTAGTGGTCGAAGTGGCCGTGGGTCCAGATCACCGCGTCCACCACCGGTCCCCCGGCCGCCAGCAGCTGCTGGCGCATGTCCGGGGTGCTGTCCACGAGAATCGTCTTCCCCGCATGCTGGACAAGGAGCGCCGTGCGGAGCCGCTGCCTGCCCGAGCGAACCGCTTCGGTGCAGACCGGGCAGCGGCACCCCACCTTCGGGGTCCCCACCGCGTCACCGGAACCGAGGAGGAGCACCCGCATGCTATTCCGTGCCGCGCAGGTGGTTCCTTCCCTGGATGAGCCGGATCCCGTTCTCCAGGTCCGCCTCGCTGATGCACCGCTCCCCGCGCACCAGCGCCGAGAGGAGAGCCTCCCTGACCAGCACCCGGAGGTCGGCGCCGGAGAACCCCGCGGTGCGGCCGGCCAGGACTGCCATGTCGCCGGTGCACTCCAGGGACGAGGTGACAGAGGAAAGGATCTCCTTCCGCATCGCCTCGTCCGGGAGCGCGAACTCCACCACCTCGTCGAACCGTCGCCAGGCCGCGTCGTCCAGGAGCTGAGGATGGTTGGTGGCGCCGATTAAAAGCACCTGGTCCCGCACCAGGTTCACCCGGTCAATGTTTTTCAGGAGCATGTTCACCGCCCGCTTCATGGCCCCGTGGTCATCGGTGATGCGGCTTTTCGCCACAAAATCGAACTCGTCGATGAAGAGGATGCAGGGGGCCAGTTTCCGGGCGAAATGGAAGACCCGGTCGATGTTCTTGGAGGTCTCCCCCAGGTACTGGGAGGTGATCATGGCAAGCCGGACTTCCAGCACCGGGAGGTGGAGTTCCCGGGAGAGGGCAAGAGCCAGGGAGGTCTTCCCCGTGCCCGGCGGCCCGATGAAGAGGAGCTTCCCCACCTCCAGGATCTGCCGGGAGACCAGGTAGTCCCGGTGCTCCATGGCAGCCCGGATCTTGGCAATGACCCGGTGCTGCCCGCCCGAGATCACCAGGCGGGGGAGGGCCTGCTCCACCTCCTCGGGGGCACTGAGGATCAGGAGTTCCAGGGCGGCCCGCAGGGATTCATCGTCGGCGATGGCACGGGCCACCCGGGCGTCCAGGTAGGGCCGGGTGTCCTCCACCCGGGGGTTGGCTTCCCGGGCTGCCCGGTAATCCGCCGATGCCGAGTCGAAGTGCTCGAAGAACCAGGAGAGGGTCGGGTTGCCGCTGATGCGGGGCTTCCCCCCATGGGAGAGGAACCACCGGGCGGCCGGCTCCAGCGCCGAGATCCGCAGCCGCTTCCCCAGGGTCTCCTGCTCCACGAAGGGGTGCTGCTTCACCCGGTCCAGGGACCCGGTGATGCCCAGCACCTGCCGCAGCACCGCCTCCGGTACCACGACCGGCCGCCTCACGTCGTTCCCCCCCTCGCCAATGCCAAAGACGCGCCGGCAGAGGGGGTTCAGGTCATTGCCATCCAGCTGCGGGGTGGTGTTGAAGACCTCGGCCGTGAGGAGGACCTCCATCACCTGCAGGGTCTCGGGTGCGGCATCGGGGGTCATTGGTGTAACCAGTACTCTATCACCCGGGCTCCGATAATGGTTTCCCAAAGGGTACCTAGCGGGTGGTGACCAGGGACCCGTCCGCAGTCACGATCAGGGTGTGCTCTGCCTGGGAGACCAGGGACCCGGGCCGGTCATGGAGGACCGGGTAGGCATGGAGGATAGACGTCCGGACAAGGGTGGCGAGACCGATCTCCACCCGCGACCCGTCCAGCCAGCGCCGCGCAAAGGGGAGGCCGTTCCTGTCCCGCACCTTCTCCAGGATCTCCCGTGCGGCAGGCATGCGCACGGGCTTCTCGCTGATCTGCTGGAAGATCTGGACCCGCGGGCTGTCACTCACCATGCCGGTGCCGGTGGAGGCGAAGGGTTCGATGGCGAAGGCCATCCCTTCGCGGAGTACGGCTCCGCCATGGATGGCGACGTTGGGAACCGTGGGCGGAGCATGGATCCGGTACCGTTCCAGGCCATGGCCGGTGAGGTTGATGACCGGCCGGTACCCCCTCCCTTCAATCTCCTTCTGGATGGCCGCCCCCAGTTCGCCGGTGGTGACCCCGGGGCGTACCCTTGCTACGGCCGCCTCCAGGGCCTCCCGGGAGGCCTCCACCAGCAGGGAATTGTCGCCAAGGTCCACGGTGGCCGCGGTATCGGCGATATAGCCGTCCAGCTGCACGCCCAGGTCCATCTTCACCAAGTCGCCCTTCCGGAAGACCCGTGGATCTTCCGGGGTGGCGGTATCGTGGGCTGCATCCTCGTTGAGGGAGAGGTTCAGCGGGAAGGCGAGACCGGCCCCCTCCTCCCTCACCCGGGCCTCCACCGCCTCCACCACCTCGAGGATGCTCCCCCCCACATGCACCATGGCCGTTCCTTCCCGCAGGATCCGGGACGCCAGCTTCCCGGCTTCGCGGTACGCGTCCAGGACCTGGTCGTTCATATCCCCAGATGCTCCCCCAGTTTCGAAAGACGGGTACAGCCCCGCGGCGTCAGGAGGGCCATGTCCTCCAGCCGCACTCCCCCCACCTCCGGGTAGTAGAGGCCCGGTTCCAGGGTGAAGACATTCCCTGCTTCCAGCGGGCCTCCGCCCGGGCCCAGGGAGGGGTTCTCGTGCACTTCCAGGCCAATCCCGTGGCCCAGGCTGTGGATGAATCCCCGGGTGGTGCTCTCGAACCCCTGTTCCGCAAAGAACTCAACCACCGCCTGGTGGAGGGCGGCCCCATCCACCCCGGGCTTTGCCCGGGAGGCGGCCAGCCGCTGGGCTTCCCGCACCGCCCGGTACATCTCCGCCACCTTCAGGTCGGGCTCGCCCTTGACCACCGTCCGGGAGAGGTCGGCGCAGTATCCCGTGATCTCATCCTGGGGGAAGAGGTCGATAATGATGGGCTCCCCTTCCGCGAGAGGCCCGGAGCCCCGGAGGTGGGGGACAGCGGAGTCCGTCC
>Ga0315274_10000788_pt1 | contig 49119 bp, 46 predicted proteins | sample YL17G02_20_MG_FD_203700 | JGI IMG/M metagenome (GOLD analysis project Ga0315274, IMG submission 203700) | Sediment microbial communities from Yellowstone Lake, YNP, Wyoming, USA - YL17G02_20 | ecosystem: Environmental > Aquatic > Freshwater > Lake > Sediment | place: USA: Wyoming | collected... | reverse complement strand
CGTTAGTCTTTATCATCCTGATACATTTACCGCAACAGCATCTGTTATCGCCCAGGGGGTTGACTTTTTATTAAAAAATAAGGTCAAGGAAACAGGTGTTTTTACTTTTGGCGAAGTTATGAATCCGATTGAGTTGTTAAATCAACTTCGTTTGAAAAAATTTTTTGTTGAAGGTACTTAATTTTTAATCCAGCAGCTATCGCCTTCAAGATAGTCATCTGTTTTCCAGAATGCTTGTGCTCTGCAACCACCACACACATCTCGATAGGTGCATTTCCCACAGGTTCCTTTTAATAATCTTCTGTCTCGTAGTTCTTTTAGAACAGGGTTATTTTTGTTGAACCAGATATCTTCGAAGGTTTCTTGTGTTAGGTTTCCAAGTGTATGCGGTAAAAGATGACAAGGATGTACGTCTCCATTACTTGAAACATGACATACCCATCGTGCTGATAAACAACCCTTGAAAAACTCGGTTAGTCGCCCATATTTTTTATAAAAATATGTATCTGTTCCACATGCGGAGTTGATAGTTATTAAATAAGGATAGGGTTTCAGCGTTATCTTGCTTGAAGGTGCGATGTCTTGGAGATATTCAAAGAGACGTTTGCGTTGTTCGGGGGTAAGAACCTCCTGTTGTAGTTCTTTTCCTCGTCCAGCGGGAACGAAATCGTAAATGTACCACCCATCGACATGAAGCGACTCTAAGAGAGTGTACATGTCTCCTAATTCATTGATGTTGCTGTTCATAAAAACCGTTGATATCTGTGTAGTAATACCAGCGTTGACACAGTTTTTTATACCACTGATTGTTTTTTCGTATGTTCCTTTTTTATTACGGATATGGTCATGTGTTTCTGGTTTTGCGCCATCAAGGCTTATGCACACGTGATCTATGTTTAGTATTTTTAAGCGTTTCACACAGTTTTCATCGAGGAGTATTCCATTGGTTGAAATCGATGTATAGAGCCCTAAGTGTTTTGAATACGTCAAAATATCAAAGATATCTGTTCTTAGGAGTGGCTCTCCTCCCCCAAAATCGATCATTCCTACCCCTGCCGTAGAGAGCTTGTCTAATACATGATACACATCAGTTGTTGTTAATTCTTCTCGTTGTTCTGAGGAATAACAATGAAGACAGCTCAGGTTACATCTGTTTGTAATATCAAATACCGCATAAATTGGTATACCAAATTTGATCGCGATACGTCCTTGTTTGCTTATGCTTCGGAAAAATGCGTTGATTGATGCCATCGCCTCTGCATTGGAAGATAAATCACCTAGTTCGCTGCTCTCTATTTTCATAGACATCATTAGTATTTTGAATATGATGCTTCCAAAAATAAGGTGTTTTTTGCATTCTGGGCAGATTGTTTTTTCGTTACAATTGTGTACTATTGCTTCGATACGAGTAGTGCCACATATGGAGCATTGTTTGGAGTACCACATAGCTATTGGTTTAACAAGTGGATTACGCATTGTTAACCTCTTTTATTTAACCCCGGTTAAGAACTCAGATGGGACGAACTTTTTGCTTACCGCATCATATCGGCTTGCTGTATCTACAAGGTCATAAAAAATGTCAAAGCAAAGAAATCCTATAAAATGAATAGGCTGAGCGAAACCGATTATAACACCGAAAAAGGCAAACGTTTTCAAGAAGAATCTGTGTTTAAATATGAAGGTGATACTTTTTTTGTTGCTTTTCCATCGTTCATGCCCAAATTCATCCAGGAAAGACCCTGCTGCAGCTACGGGTATGATGTAAAACGTTGTTACTTCTATATTTATTATATGCAAAACAAAGGCGATAGAAACCAGTGTGATAAATAAAATGACGCTTATTACGTACGCTGGATGATCTAATTTGCCTGCTATCAGTATTCCAATAACCGTGCCAAGGACCATACCAATTACTGGTTCTTCTGTTAATGCTAGATATGCCATGGAAGTCGGTATAAAGATTGCAAGCGGTACAATCCATAGTCTATACGATTTGACTTTTATTTCGTCTATCAGTTGATCCATGGTTTTTACTGCTATCCCTAAGAGTACACAGATTCCCACGATTGTAAATCCATGAAAAACAATGTTTTTCGGATAAAAAAAACCGATGAGGATGCATCCAATACCTATTATGAAGGATATCGTTACGATGAAAACTAGTTTTTTCATGATGTTTCTATCGCATACATAACGTTATTACATAAATATGTCTTTGTACATATTAAAAATTCGGTATACGTTAAATTATTAGGATGATCTGATGCGGAAGTTTGGTTCGAACGTAATCATGATGTTTTTACTCGCTATAGCTGGAGTTTATTTTGTTCTTAGTCAAATCCTTAGCATCCCTATCTCGAACACGGCAGTTCTCCTAAGTTTCATACTGCTTTTTTTCATCATTATCGTTATTCATGGATGGGAGACCTTAGGGGCTCGTGAGTTGCTCGTCTTTTTTTTGATTGCCTATAGCATACCTCTCCTCTATGAATATACTGATGGATTGGGATTTGGTGGATTGGTGGGGTGTACGTGCATTTATAGTGATCTATTGGGGCCGAAATTCTTTGGTAAAGTTCCTTATGTCATACCGCTTGTCTGGTCAATCTCTCTTTACTGTGCTTTCACTATGACAAATATCATTTTCAACAGAATCAGGATAACTCATAAGTTCGAACAGGTAGTTTCCCTACAATGGTTTTTTAAAATTGTTGGAATGGGGGTTGTAGCAGGTTTGATCATGACGTCCTGGGACTTGATTATTGATCCAGTAATGGTTGCAATGGGTGTTTGGAGTTGGCCAAATGGAGGATCATACTATGGCATCCCTATATTGAATTATGAAGGATGGATAGAAATCCCTGCAGTAACCTTTGTGGTCTACAGCGTTTATCTTCGTATACAAAAGAAAAGCCAAGTCTACATAGGGGGAGAAAAACGATCGAGTTACACCCTTTTGGTGGTCGTCCTCTACCTAACTGCATTAATTGTCTATGGGATTTATGCGGTGTATGAACAGGTGATGTATGTAATTCCATGGGCAGTGATGACGATGGGATCATTTGCTGTTATCGTAGTAATTCAGTTCTATCGATCGTATCCAAAAGTAGGAAAAGAGGTTTTTCATCCGGTTGAGTGAAGCGGGCCTGGTGGCTGATCGCCCCCTGCTTCATCAATAACAATATTCGCCTAGGGTACTGGCGACTGTGTCCTCCCCTGATGGTAATTCGTGTGTCGCCCCGCTGAGGAGTTTTTTTCTCCTCAATACTCCTAGATAAAAAAACTCTATGTTTACTCATCCTGATATTTATTCTATATAATAACATTTAAATCCACTGACTTAGATGTTATTATTAACCGATGTTTTAAGGGACTGCGATAAAATATGCAAAAGAAGTGGATAACGCAGATTATTGGATGCAGTATCATACTGGCCATTATGATAATGTCACCAACTACAAGTTGCGAAAATAAAATAAAAAATAAATTTAATCAAATCAATGAATCTTCTACTGATTGGTGGCCTATGTTTCATCATGATCTCAATCATAGTGGATATTCCACTTCTATCGGACCAAATACAAATCATATTTTATGGATATCTAAAATTGGAGATGATGTATCAACTTCCCCTTCGGTTGCGGATGGGAGGGTCTATCTAGGTTCAAGGGATACAAATGTGTATTGTCTTAACGCAGAGACTGGTGAAAAAATCTGGAGTTACACAACTGGTGACCTCATATATTGGTCCTCACCGGCGGTTATCGACGGAAGGGTCTTCATCGGTTCAGAAAATGGTCGTGTGTTCTGCCTCAATGCAGAAACTGGGGAAAAAATCTGGAACTATACAACAAAACATGGAATAAGTTCTTCACCGACAGTTGCCGATGGAAAGCTCTACATCGGTTCAGAAGATAATAATTTTTATTGTCTGAACGCTGAGACGGGGGTAAAAATCTGGAACTGTACGACAAATTATACTACGATTTCTTCACCAGCAGTTGCCGATGGTAAGGTCTATATTGGTTCAGGTTACGATATGTACTGCATCAATGCGAACACGGGTGAAAAAATCTGGAATTACACGACAGGATTACCTATCTATTCTTCACCAGCGGTTGCTTATGGAAAAATCTATTTTGGTTCAATTGACGAAAATATATATTGCCTTAATGCCGAGACAGGAGCAAAAATCTGGAACTACACGGCAAATAATCTTGTGATTTCTTCTCCAGCGATCGCAGATGGAAAAATCTATATTGGATCAGGGTCAGGGGATGGCAAAATGTATTGTCTCGATGCTGAGACCGGAGTATTAATCTGGAACAACTCCATAGGTGGGGCAGATTGTGGACCGGCGATAGCAGATGGAAAAATCTACGTTGGAAATGGATATGGCAGGGTGTGCTGTCTCAATGTGAACACAGGTGTAAAAATCTGGGAATACCCGACAGGGGGGCCTGTAGATTTTTCCCCTGCAGTAGCGGATGGCAAAGTCTATAGTACCTCAAGGTTTTGTCCTTTTATATACTGTTTTGGTGGACCTTCTCTAGAAATTAATATCACCGGAGGCTTTGGCGTCAATGCGGTCATTATGAATAACGGAACCGCAAATGCCAGTGGCGTTGAATGGCAGATCCAAGTGAAAGGTGGCATCTTTCACAAAATCAATAAAACGTTCAATGGCACTATCAATGTTCCCATAAATGAAGCGAAAACCGTGAAAACAGGTCTTTTCTTGGGATTAGGCTCTATCGAAATCACGGTGAAAGTAGCTGATATTGAGAAGACAGCAGAAGGAAACCAGTTCTTTATCTTTTCGACAATAAACTAATAGGCATCTTATACCTCTCCGTTCTTTACTTGTTATTTTACCTGTAAAACTGCACGCTCAATTGTAAGGCAGCTTCAAGGATAATAACATCTAATATTTTGTCGGAGTGCCCTACGTTGTCATTTTTTCGGTCTTTTTCAAAGGGGAAAAAAGGGGATACTTCGTACCCCCACTTTTTTTTCCCCCTTTTTGTATTGTACAAGACCGAAACAGCAAAAGTTGTTGAATACAGTATTGTGATGAAAAAAATACAGGTTTCAAAACCAGGACTAAAAAATCCTCCCCCACAAAAAATCATGATCTTGTCAGAAGGGGGTTTGAGTAATAAAAAATCAAGTGATTATTTAGTAAATATTATCTCTTTATCATATTCCATAATTCTTTTTTCCAGAAAAAATAGAGATAAACAAGAAACGATATACCAGCGAGTAAAAATCCAATTTCAATTGGGAAACCACCGTATACCGATACTAAAACGCATACTAATAACGGGATTATTACAAATAATAAGGACAAGAAAGAAGCAGTTAGATATCTTAAAATTAATCTTTGACCGGGAGCCGATTCAGCAGGATCCTTCTGTATGGGTAAATCCTCAGATTTCTTTTGTTTTTCTAAGCCCTTTAAGAATTTCTGATAATTGTTTTCAGTTTCAAATTCTAAAGGAATACCTTGCCAATCACAATTCCTGCATACGTTTGTACTCCAATCAATACCTGGAGTTATCCCATCACGCATATCTGCAATATCTAAATTTTTACTACCACATCGCGGACATGCTGTTATTTTCACCTCTTCACTCAAGGATAAATCCGTTTGCTGATATTAACTTTTTTGGAGGTTTTCCGTAATTGAAACCTTATAGCGAAAACCCTATTAAAGATTCAAAGTATTCGATTCCTACCGAATCGGTCTTAACAAACGGAAAAAAGGGGGTCATAGAGGTACGAGTTTCTCCTGTTGAGATTAACGGGCCTGGCGGGATTCGAACCCGCGATCTGCAGCTTAGGAGACTGCCGCCCAATCCAGGCTAGGCTACAGGCCCAATGTTTCACATTATCAATTGGATTCATAAGAGTCTTTCTCTCAACGGAAGCTCGATACGCTCTTAGATTTCAGATGAAGAAAAACCATAGTGATTTTTTTGTAGATTTTTTATCTAAAAAATAAAAGGTTCCACCAGGGGACGAGAAATTAATCATCCTCGACAATCTTCACCCTTGATAGGAAGATTTTGAATTGTTGTATTGCTGTATCAGTGGAATTTTCTGCGCAGGTGACATTGACTGAAATTTGTGGAACAGCTTTTAGGAACCCGAGTCCCACACCAAAGAGTGGAACGACCACGTCTACTTTTGTTCCTGCAGGGATCGTGTCAGGGAATGCGTACTTCCCTTGAAGGATGAAAAGACCTCCGGTGATGACAAGCTCCCCGGCAATCCCGGTTGCATTCGCATTTCCTGAGTTCTCAATCTCAATTGTTAATGTTTTTCCACCAGACATCTTAGTAATCGTAAGATCGGGTTCGGATACTGATACTTCACCGAAGCAATATATTCCGCCCCATACAGAAACAGAATCACTTTCTGCCGAACCTAGAACAAGCAGACCATCTGCCATTGATAACGTTCCATACACGTAATTCGTAGAGTCGTTGTTTACAAAATGCCCTGATACGAGATTTCCGGTGAAAATATCAAAACAACACATGCGGGCGCGACGGTCCGTTCCAACACCGATATCTTCAACGATGAACAATCGGTTCTGCGCGATCGTGGGTTTTGCGTTATACTCCCCGTTGTTCTCTGATGAATAGTTCCAATATTCGTCTCCAGTCTCTATGTTGAGACAATGGATCATCCCAGGGATCGACGCGTACGGGTTGAGAGCACCAACGAACAATCTCCCGGACCCGATGGCAAGAGAGGATGCCACCAGGAACCCTTCCTTGAGAGGAAATTCCCATTGAGTCGTACCATTTCGGACACAAAAGACGGCATCATCTGATGATCCATAGATGGTGTCGTCCACCACCACCGGATATCCTGTCGTTATTTGTTCATTTGACTGCCAGATCACGTCCCCGGTCAGAGCATCAAAACAGGTTAAATAATTACCAACACCGGCACCATATACTTTGCCATCGACGACCGCAGGAGAGATATCTTTCGCATTATCTGTATTATACGACCAGGCGATCGATCCATTTTCACTATGTAAGCAATACAGTTTGCTTTTATTGACAGAGGGATATTCATTGGTACAACTGATGTAGACCCGATCTGCGTAAACCACTGGAGAACTCTGGATGAGAATATCTGTATCTAGTAAAACGTTCCAAATTTGTTGTCCTGTTGACGCGTTGATGCAAAGAAATTTTCCGTTCAACGATGCGACATATACTCTTCCATTACACACAGCTGGAGACGAAAATAATTGATCATTGATGGTGTAGTTCCAGAGGTACGAGCCGTTATACAGATCTAAACAATGAATATGACCTTGCCACCAGTTACATGTTGTTATGTATGCTTTTCCATCGACGATAGATGGGGAGGATTCGATAAAATCAACGACCGTATGATTCCATATCACCTGATTGATGTCAGGTGCTGGTGAGCTGGTATTTGCAGTACGTGCTTCATCATGACAGAACATGGGCCACCAATCAATTGCAGATGAAGTTTGAATTGTTTTCAGATTATTCTGTGTCTGAGACGGACTGCTCAGAGCCAATGCTGGAGTTGTTAATAGGATCTGAATCATGATGAGTACAAGTATTTTCTTCATAGGACTCCCTCTATTGTCGGATTTACCTTGGTCATATTAATCTTTAGTATGGTATATAAAATTATTGAGTTATATATTATAAAAATATACAAGAGTGTTCACAGAAATTTTTTTAAAAAAAATCTTTTTTTTCCCCCCTTCAACAGGAAAAGAAGTAGTTTTGGGTGATTCTTAAAAGTTGACTCCCTTTTTTTAGAGCGGCTTGTAGTTGATGGAAAAATGAGCAGACGATCCATCCGTCTCTTTTATCTGCGGCTTCTGCAGTTCCTGTAACCGGATGGTCTCAAAAGGAATCTGTTTCTGCTGCAGAAGTGCGGAAATCCCAGGCACGTGCCCATCGCCGACACAGGCGATTATCTTCTGATGTTTCTCATGCAATGCGATGAGCTTGAGTGCCATATGCTCGTTTCGCTCATCGATCAACGTTCGTTTGATCGTGGGGAATTTCTTGCCGATCTCCTGGATGTAAGAATCGAAGTTCTGTTGGTAGTTTTTCAGTTCCTGTTCGACCCGTTTCTTGCTGACAAAGAATCCAGCAAAACCTGAGAACAGAAGTTTGAATTTTTCAGAAAACGGCATCGTGTTCCACATGCGGATGAAGAGCTGTTGTGCGTTCGTATCAATGAACGCGACCGGCAGCTGATGTGATTGCGCATAGTGTATCGCGGTCAGCATCTCGTCTCCCGCGTTCACGCCGTATTCCTCTGCCATGCTCTCCTGGAATTGCGCGAGCATCTTATAGACGATCGGCAGGTTCTTTTTTGCTGCATGATAGGCGGCAGGATCAGTGTTCCGCAGCATGATTGCCTGGTACCGTTGCGGGTCGAGTTCGACGCCGATGATTTCCGGTTCTTTTTCCTCAAAGATGTTCAGTAGTGCTGCGGAAAGGTCGAAGACGTGTCCGGTGCCGATGAGGGTGATCATGGGTTGCGGCAAATACGATGGTATTTGATTAAGGTATGCGTTCGTACAACCCCAGTATTCGACAATCGTCGATATAACAATCGACAATATTAAATACTATGAAAGACATAATAATACGCATGTGTAACGTCATCGACGATTATCGGGAAGATGAATTATCCGACGCATGGATAAGAATCGAAAGAAGGAAAATGCTGTATTCATAATTTTCCCCCCTTTTCCTCTCTTTCACCCTTTATTTTTTTTAGTTATTTCTCCGAGAGAAAACCAGATCGCTAGTACCGATAATGTTCAGACTTGTACGGACCATTCACCTTCACGCCGATATAATCAGCCTGCTCTTTAGAAAGTTTTGTCAACCGGACGCCAAGCTTCCCCAGATGCAACCGTGCGACCTCCTCATCAAGGATCTTCGGCAGCATGTACACCCCGATCTTGTGCTTTTCTTTCCACAATGCGATCTGCGCAAGCACCTGATTCGTAAACGAATTGCTCATCACGAAACTCGGATGCCCCATCGCACACCCCAGGTTCACCAGACGTCCTTCCGCCAGCACAAAAATCTCATGACCATCAGGGAACACATACTTGTCCACCTGCGGTTTGATATTCACTTTTTTCACACCTTTCAAGGCATCCAGCTTCCCGACCTCAATCTCATGGTCGAAATGACCGATGTTGCACACGATCGCCTGATCCTTCATTTTTTTCATATGATCAGTCGTGATAACATCCTTGCACCCGGTCGCAGTCACATAGATATTCCCTTCAGCTAGACTGTCTTCCACGGTCTTGACCTCGTAGCCTTCCATGACCGCCTGAAGAGCACAGATAGGGTCAATTTCGTTGACAATCACCCGAGCGCCAAACCCACGCATCGACTGACAACAGCCTTTGCCGACATCCCCGTACCCGCAGACCACCACGGTCTTGCCTGCGATCATCACATCGGTCGCCCGTTTGATCCCATCCGCAAGGCTCTCCCGGCACCCGTAATGATTATCGAACTTTGACTTGGTCACGGAATCATTCACGTTAAACGCGGGGAACAACAACGTTTTTGCCTCCAACATCTGATACAACCGATGCACACCGGTCGTCGTTTCCTCAGACACCCCTTTGATGTCCTTGACCAGACGGGACCAGTACGTCGGATTCTTCGCATAGATTTGTTTCAGAAGCTTCATCAGCTCCTCGAAATCCTTGCCGTCCTTGGAATAATCCTTCTTCAAAAGCGACGGGTTCTGCTCCACCTCAAAACCTTTGTGCACCATGAGGGTCGCATCACCACCATCATCCACAATCAACTGTGGTCCTTTCCCATTGCCAAAATCCAACGCCTTCTGCGTACACCACCAGTACTCTGCAAGGTTCTCCCCTTTCCACGCGAACACAGGGACACCGGTCTTGGCAATCGCGGCAGCAGCATGGTCCTGCGTCGAAAAGATATTACAGCTTGCCCACCTGGCCTGCGCGCCCAGCTCTCGTAACGTCTCAATGAGCACCGCGGTCTGAATCGTCATATGCAGGCTCCCGGAGATCCGCGCGCCCTTCAACGGTTTACTCGCACCGTATTTCTCCCGCACCGCCATCAGCCCGGGCATCTCTTTTTCCGCGATATCGATTTCCTTTCTGCCAAACCCGGCAAGGGTGATATCTTTGACTGCATAGTCGTTTTTTTGTGATGCTTTCATGACACCATACTCCATTCTTATTTTTCTTTCAGGATGAGTTTTGCATCCACAACACAGATGCGTTTCTCATACACAAACACAGGATTCAAATCCATCTGGTCAACCTGATCAATAACTTCCTCACCCAGTTTTGAGACCTTCAACACCAGGTCAATGACGAGTTGTTTGTTTGCTTTCATCCCGCGGAACCCTTCCAAGAGTTTCTTGCCAGCCAGCTCCTCGACCATCTGAGCTGCATCGTAGGAATCGATCGGGACGACACGGAACGAAACATCCTTGTACAGCTCAGTGAAAATACCACCGATCCCACACATGATGGACAGGCCGAACGTCGAGTCCTGGACCAGACCAACGATGATCTCCACGCCTTTCTCCTCCATCTGATCGACGAGGATGTTTTCTGAAGGGAATTTTTTCCGAAACGCTCTGAAGGTTTTCTTCAGCTCGTCAGTATTCTGAATGTTTAATACCACGCCCCCGACATCGGTCTTATGAAGGATAGCAGGTGAGCAGACCTTAAGCGCGACAGGAAACCGCAGCGTGAGTTTCTCTAGATCTTTTTCTGTCCGAACCACCTGATATTTTGTAGTTGGAATCCCATACGCACGCAGCAGGTCCTTGACCTCGTTTTCCGCAAGCGCACCGGTCCTGTCCGCAAGAAGTTTCTTCACAGCTGCATTCATGGTCAGTCCTTCTTCCGGTTATCGATAACTCGTTTTGCCTTTAAACCTGTTTCGAGGATCGAATTCGGCGGCAACACATCAACACGCGGAGTGAACACGATCACGGATTGGATGTCCCCTTTGAGCTTCAGCGCTAACTGCTCGGAATCGACCTGGCTGAGCCGCTGCTTGGTCTCCACCTCGACCGTCAACAGGTCGACATCATTTTCCGTGGACAGCACCATCCGCCAGTTCCCCCCGACCAACGGGTTGTTCATGAGCACTGACTCGATCTGACCAGGGTAAATGTTTGTTCCCCGGATGATCACCATGTCATCGGACCGCCCCTTGATCATCGAATGCCGCACATGGGTCCGACCGCAGGAACAAACCGCTTGATCATAGAGTTTCGCGATATCCCTTGTTCGATACCGCAGCAGCGGCATGCCTTCTTTCGTAATCGTAGTCAGAACAATCTCGCCTTCCTCTTCGACCCCGACTGGTTCCAAGGTGATAGGATCGACGCATTCGACAAGGAAATGATCCTCCCAGAGATGCAGACCATCATGCTGGTCACAGTCGGTGGACACGCCAGGGCCGCACATCTCGGTCAGACCGTAAATATCATGCACATCCATGTCCCAGGTTTCCATGATCCGCTTCTTCAACCCAGGCGTGAACATCTCCGCGCCGAACAACCCGTTCCTCACCTTCAAGCGCTTCGGATCAAGACCCATCTCTAAGGCAACCTGACCTAGGCGCATCGCATACGAAGCGACCCCGGAAATAAACGTCGTGCCATAATACTCCATGAGTTTGATCTGTCGCTCCGACTGCCCTTTACCGGATGGGATGACGAGCGCACCTATTTTCTGTGCACCGTAATGAAACCCGAACGCACCAGTGAACGTCCCGTACGGGATCGGGTTCTGAAAAACATCTTTTTTTGTCAGACCAGACATAGACAGACATCGCGCCATCACCTCAGACCAGACCTCAAGGTCACCGCGGGTGTAACACGCGGTCACCGGCACACCGGTCGTCCCTGAGGACGCGTGAAGCTCCACGCAGTTCTCCAATGACGTGGTCATCATCCCGAACGGCGCGTTCTTCCGCAAATCATCTTTGGTCGTAAACGGCAGTTTCCTGACATCAGCAAGGGTTTTGATGTCCTCTGGTTTCACCCGGAGCTCCTTGAATTTCTTCTTATAATGCGGCACGGTCTCGTACACGAGATGCACGGTTTTCTGTAACCGCTCCAGCTGCAACTCCTGAAGTTTCTTCCGCGACACGGTTTCCATTTTCGTGTTGAAAAGATGATCCATAGAACTCCCACGCCCCCAATACACTGATTATTTATTAAGGTTGATGACCTGAATGCTAAAAGGAATGGTGAAAGAGGCGAAACAAAGGTTATTAAAGGAGAAGTTTGTTATAAAATTGATAACGGGGGAAAGTAATGGATAAATATCCACTGTTAAGGAAAGGGTTGGTTTGTGGAATAGTAGTCTTGTTTTTAGGCTTGAGCATTATGCCACTTGTTGGAAGTCTTTCTGTAGAAAACCGTGTTTCCATACATATCCCAATATATGGAACAGGTTCACGAGACACGGATACGACTCCACCAGTGACAACCGCCACGCTTAATCCCCCAGAGCCCAACGCTAATGGTTGGTATAATACTATAGTTTGGGTGACATTGAATGCGACCGATAATGAATCGGGGGTAAATGTGACGTATTATCAGATTAACGATGAAGGGTGGGGGATCTACACACAGAGTTTTTACGTGCCAGAATATGGATTCATTGTTGTCGAATTTTATTCAATTGATAATGCAGGAAATGCAGAAGTTCCGAAACAGGTGGAATTCAAGGTTGATCTTGAACCACCAAATATAACCATTTCTTTAGACCCATCATCACCTGATGGCAATAATGGTTGGTACATTGGCAATATTACTGTAACCGTGAATGCTACCGATTCTTTATCTGGAGTCAATGTGACATATTATCGTTACAGTAGTCAGTCGCAGTGGCAGATATATACCGGCCCCTTTAACTTAACCGATGATTTTCCTCGTGCTTATATATTATCCAAAGATAATGCAGATAATTTCTTTTATTGTGTCACCCCATCCTTAAAAATTGACCGAGAACCGCCAAATCTGGTCGTGAACAAGCAAGTATTTTTTAATAGAATCGTTTACACCGCATGCGCCTCTGACAGCCTCAGTGGAGTAGCCTACGTTGAGTTCTACCTTAACGATGTGCTCAAGTTCACTGAGAATGGATCAGGACCCACCTTCGAATGGACGTTAACCCCTATTCCGCACATCAACGGGATAGTTAAAGTCATTGCCTATGATTGTGCTGGAAACAACGCGAGCATTTCGGCAAACACCTCAAACAGCTTTGAACAAAATCAGCAGAGCACTCTCCAAAGCAATCCATCACTAAACCCACAGAGCATTCCAGGTGGCCATCAAATTAATCAATTATTCCATAACCTCATATTTAACCTAATGCTGCGTCATCAAATGATGAGTTAAACTGTTCCTAAATTAAAAGGGGAAAATCAATGAAAAGGAAAGGTTTGGCAGTTGGAATCATTCTCTTATTCGTTGGAACCTGCATCATTCCAGCGATTGCACAAGATATAGAGAAATCATCGTCACCAACATCAAGAGGCGATTGGTTGTATGTTGGTGGGAGTGGACCAGGGAACTATACGAAGATTCAGGATGCGATTGACAATGCAAGTAATGGTGACACAGTGTTTGTCTATAGCGGATGGTACAATGAGAGCGTTATTATTAACAAGTCAATTTATGTATACGGTGAAGGAAGAGATACGACTTTTATTGGGAGAGGAGAAGACCCATATACAGCCGTGAGAATATTACGTGATAATGTTGAGTTCAAGAGGTTTACAGTTCTACATGGTGGACATGGCATATATATAAATGGTTGTGTGGGTGGTCAGATTTCAGAAAATTATGTGGAAGAAGGGGCATACGGAATAATGGTTTTAAATTCTGATACAGTTGTTGTTTCGAATAATACAATTTATAACTATACCGAGGGCGTTTATATTGAGAATTCAAAAAACGTTATAATAAGAGGGAATGTTATCAACGGAGGCGAAGGATTTGGGATAGATATCAATGGTTTTAAAAAAATTAGTATTAAGAGAAATACCATAAAAAATTATGTAACTGGTATTTTTCTTGTAAATACATTTTTTTCTGTTGTTCAGGAGAATAACTTTCTTAATAATGAATTAGATGCCTTATTTAACGAAGCATTCTTTACGGTTTGGCAACGGAATTACTGGAATCAACCTCGTCTATTGCCTAAAGTTATACATGGAAGGTTAGGGCATGGTCTAATTCCAATTCCTTGGTTTAACAATTATGATTGGCATCCCGCCAAACAACCCTATGATATCCCTGGAATGAGATGAAAAGAGAAAATATGAAACCAGGTGAGTCCCTCAATTTTTTCGATTGTACAGAACTCTGATCATCCTGTTTTTCAGACCATCGAGGTCCTACTATTCCCGACCTCTGGATTAACCCCCAAGAAACTATTTAAAGCCATATTCCTTCAAATCGAATACCTATGAATCAACAACGTGAACTCCGTGGATGGCAGATCCATCATCACGAACAACTATTTTTCAAAGGAAACACAGGTGCCCCAACCATTCGACTCAAATTCTTCCATTATCCAGCCTACCGACAAACCGTCATCATCAATCAACCCCCTGCATACTGTAAACTTAAGACGAAACCGAACAACACGTTTTTCCTGTTCCAGCAGAAGGTTCGGACGAAAGGAGCGATCTCTCTTGAACGAATTATTTCGGTCTATCCACAGCCCTCAACACTCCCTGTGAACAAGACATGGGGCAGGATATCGGACATCCCTCGACTCCTCCAGCGAAAATACAAACAAAGCTTCTCGTATTGGCCGGTGAGCTCATCAGCAATCCAGGATATCTCCCAAGAACGCTGGTTCGCCACCGATGACCTGTCCGACTGGGTGCAAACGGTGAGCCGCTACATCACCATGAAAATTAAGCATCCTGAAAAACAAGAGAAACGGCTAGGTGCTGATCAAGCGCTCCGCACCGGTAGCGGTGATTGCGACGAATTCACGGATCTGTTCGTCACGCTTGCTCGGATACGTGGAGTCCCGTGTCGACGGTTAACCGGATATTTCATCCGTCAAACGAATACGGAACCTGAACCACACGCCTGGGGAGAACTGCTGTCACCAACCATCGGATGGGTTCCGATCGACATCGCATTACGTAATCTTGGAAATCATACCATCAACTATGTGATCGGCAAGATCGAGGAATTCAACCCCTCCCTTCTCGACTATCAAATCCTAAGACAAACCTCCGCGGTGCACTATCACTGGGAACGACCGCTTCCGTTCATCAATCCATTGTATTGAGAAAGAAAAAAAGGAGGAAAACACCTACGGATCATCGTTTTCGATTGTTCTGTATTTGAGGAACCTCATTTGATCCCGAGGACAACGAACAAGAAGAGAAAGCCTCTCACTGTTTTTGTGACTGAACCACTGCCAGGTACATCTACCTTAACGGTAATGATGATGTTCCCGAGCCCAAATATAGGTCTATCAGACACGACCTCAGAACCACCGATTGGAATTGAGGGAATCGTCCCGGATTTGGTTTTTCCAAGAAGGACAAATCCACTAACAGTGATACTCCAATTTAAGGAGGTGACATTGATTTCTCCTTTATTGAAGATTTCTGCACTGACCTTTAGCAGTCCTCCGGTGATATTGCCGATTTCTACCTCACTTGGTGCGACAGCTGTGATGTAATTTTCTTTTGTTTCCGTATCTGAAATATGACCATCTGAAACCGTTAACGACACTGAATAAATCCCGGGGTCATAGAACCATAGTGGATTCTGGATGGTTGAATCAATGGCTCCATCGTTGTCGAAATCCCATTGCCATGAATTAATCGTCGTGTTTTCAACAGTTGACAGATCAGTGAACTGCACCTGTAAAGGAGCGGTACCGGACAGTGGAGTAGCGGTGAAATTCGCGGTGATATTCACTTGTTGCGGAACGACCATGCCACCAGAAAAGCAAATGACTTTTCCATTTCTCCCCCCAGCCATCATCTCCATCGAACCATCATTAATCACATCAGGGATAGCGGCAATAGCATCGACAGCTTCCCCGTACGCAATCGGTGCTGTTAACTCTGAGCCATTAAACCCATTCAAGAAATAAACGTAATTACTTTGATACAATGTACCGACAAAGACGTCGTTAATCGCATCACCGGTAATATCTCCGCATGGTGCAACATTCCACGGTTGATCCGCGGTTGGATGATCCCAAATTATAGCACCGGTATATCCGTCAATGACTTGAGTAGTATCTATAGAACTATGTGCTGGGATAATATCGGTATACCCATCATCGTTCACATCACCCATGTTTTCAAGTCGAGTGATAATCACTGATCCAATCGAAAGAGAGAAGACTTGAGCCCCAGTCGCTGCATTCAGTCCATAGATATGCCCTGAAAAATCACCAATGATCACATCTTTTACTCCATCACCACTCACATCATCGAGCTGTTCAACTCCCCAGACTGAGGATCCAGATACCTGATACGACCATATCTGACCACCTGTTGCCCCATTGATCCCTTTTCCATATCCAATGGTCTCTGCTTCATTGGAACTTCCTGAGAGCACATCAGGGGTTCCATCGCCAGTGAAATCTTCCACCCCCATGACTGCAAATCCTGGTCCCCCTAATGGTAGCTCCCACAATGATAGACCAGTTAATCCATTCAAACAGTACACTCGTTTAGGGCCGGTATCTGAACCATCATCACCGGTTGTTGCCAAGACGTCAAGGACGTCATCATTATTATAATCATAGCGACAATCAACTTGATAGACCCAGCCACCGCTCCCATACTCATGGGTATCGTGTGTCCATAAAGTGTTTCCGTTCAAACCTGAGAGACATTCAATGGACAGATCTCCACCAGTCGTCCCAACAACAACATCGTTGTACCCATCATTGTTGATATCCTCGTTGATCGCTAAACCATGTTGAAGGTAGATGTTCCCAGAGTAGATATTATGTGTCCAGAGAACAACCCCTGTCCCAATCGCACCACCGCTGAAACATCGAATATTATTATCTTCCGAGCAGATAACGACATCGTCAATACCATCACCATTGATATCCGGTATTGCCGCAATTGCCTTCGGGCTGTTATCAGACCCCCCAGAAATTTGATACTGCCAGATGATAGAACCAATAGGATAATCTGTATTGCGGTTATCTGGCAGAGCTACCCCAAGATTCGAATCAACACTGGGATGTTCCAAAAAAGAAGACAGAGCAACCGCGTATCGGTATGCTGAGATATCTGGAAAAGAATCAGGAGAAAGTATCGTCGTTGTGACACGCTTTGACTCCATACCAGATATCCCAATGATTCCAAGTCCACTAAGAATTACACTTATTCCAATAACATATGCTATTATCGTTTTCATAATTTTTCCCTCATAACTAATATAGGGAGAATATATATTTAACTTTTTGTGTATATAATTTTAAACGTTTCCTGAAAAAAATCCATGGAAAACAGTATTTTGTCGTGAAAATTTAAATACTATAGCGTGTATAATATGTTAGGGGAAGACTATATGAAAACAAAGAAAATAATATGTCTTGTAGTTTGTATGCTGATGCTAATGACTGTTGTCCCTGTCATGAGTTTTTCACTTCAGACAGCGGAAGTAAAGATAACGAATATGACATCGGAGGTTCGTACACCACCGACTCCTGCCTATGCATCAACTCCACGGCATGAGATAACAATGGGTGCAAAAAAGGTTCCCTATTATCCTGATTTAACAGTGGGGAGTATGAGTGATATCGTCATCAGCATGCTTGAGCAGGTTGATGAATCCGTTTTCTTAGGTCATGAAGTAAATCTGACCAGCCTCGGGCCACGACGTACAGGAACTCCTGCCTGTGTCGCAGGAGCTGAGTACATCTATAACCAATTCGAAAGCACGGGACTGTGGGTACGGTATCATCCCTGGAACAATGGGGGTTACTCATCAAATAATGTTGAAGCGACCATGAATGGGACTGATGAATCGAGCGATGAAATTTACATCATTTGTGCTCATTACGATACGGTATCAGCAGGACCAGGGGCTGATGATGACACTTCAGGGACAGTAGCGGTCATCATGGCAGCGTATATCATGAGTCAATACCAATTCAACCATACCATCAAGTTCGTTGCATTTTCTGGGGAAGAACAAGGTCTTTTAGGAAGTGAAGTGTATGCTCAGCAAGCAGCTGCGGCAGGGTGGAACATCGTTGGTGTGCTCAATGCAGATATGATTAGTTATGCAATAACTACCAATGATGGGAATAATCTCATCGTGTACGAAAATACCGCATCAGAATGGCTGTACACCTACACCTCGAACGTCAATACGGAATATAGCGATTATATTCATCTCACGCTCATTCATGGGGGATGGAGATGGGGAAGTGACCATAATTCATTCGAGGACCAGGGATACGACGCGTTGTTTTATTTTGAATATACCGAAACACCCTACTACCATACCTCTGGTGATATCATAGCCCACATCAATGCATCCTATGCGGCAAAAAATATACGACTTATTCTTTCTACTCTTGCTGAACTTTCCGAAGCAAGTCCCCTAAGCAATCCTCCAGCAAAACCTGTAATCACCGGTCCTCTCGCTGGCATTCTTAATGAAGTGTACACCTATACCGTCGTCACCACCGAACCTGATGGAGAAGACGTCTACTATTTCATTGACTGGGGCGATGGGACGGACAGTGGATGGCTCGGTCCGTTTAATTCAGGGACACCGACAACAGCACAGAAATCGTGGAACACCACATCAACCTATACAGTACAAGCCAGGGCGAAAGATATCAACCAGATTACAAGTGAATGGTCGGATCCGATCTATGTGTCGATTATAAACGACCAACCACCAAACACCCCGACCATCGACGGTCGTGCAATAGGGAAGATAGGAACCGCCTACCCCTATACATTTACCACGATTGATGCCAACGGAGACGATGTGTATTATTATATTGATTGGGGAGATGGCCAGTTGGACGAATGGGTAGGCCCTTATAACTCGAGTGAGATAGCGGAGATTATGCATCAATGGGATACGAAGGGAACCTATACCATTAAGGCAAAGGCAAAAGACGTGTACGGTATTGAGAGCGACTGGGGTACTCTGAAGGTTATCATGCCGACTGAATATGCCCCCTTTATCCATGGATTCCTCCAGCGCCTCTTCGAGACGTTCCCCCGGATGTTCCCGATCCTACGACACCTTATGGGGTACTAACGCCTCATCCTTTTTTCTTCTCTTTTTTATTTCCCCTCTATTGTGTTCAATCCATGACATGCTACTGCCTTGTGCTCAGCGACAAAAGTTTTAAATAAAGATTTCCCTTCCTTACCTCCTACAACCAAGCAGGATAACAGGTGTACCATATGGTAAAAAGCATGTACGATTACGTAGGTGATAAGTGGAAAAAACCAGATACATCCTTCAAATCACCGCAGAAAAACAGATTGATTCAGTGGAGACGAGAAGAGAATTTTCTGAAGGTTGACAAACCATTACGAGTGGACCGTGCACGATCACTCGGGTATAAAGCAAAACAAGGGTACATTATCGTCCGGGGACGCGTGCGACACGGCGGGCTGAACCGCCACCAGATAAAAGGAGGGAGAAAACCCTCTGCACGAGGAACAAAGAAACTCACCCCGGCGAAGAACTCACAGAGAATCACCGAAGAACGAACAGCTGCTCGATTTCCGAACATGGAAGTACTGAACTCCTACTGGGTAGGAAAAGACGGCATGTACCATTACTATGAGGTTATTTTGGTTGATCCAGCGCATCCTGTGATCGTGAACGACCCGAAAATCAACTGGATTTCCGCGTTCCCGAACAGACGACGAGTCTTACGAGGGAAAACCAGTGCAGGGCAGAAAGGACGCGGGTTGATGTACAAAGGGAAAGGCGCTGAGAAAGTCCGTCCAAGTATCCGTGCACACCAAAGCAAAGGAAAGTAACCGGTTTTTTATCGGACGACCATGACTGGTTTTGCCGCGTATTGTACTACTTTATTGGCGACGCTGCCGATCGGGTATTTTCCCAATGAACTTGATCCTCGGCTCCCCAGAACAATCAAGTCGCAGCGCAAATCGTTTGCCACATCGATGATCAACGCAGCGATATCTTCCCCTTCTTTCACCATCCCTGTGATCGTATAACCATGAGACCCGATATCGTGAATAACGCTATTGATAAGATTATGCGCCCGTGATTTGATAATCTCATAGGTTTTTTGATCCAGAAGATTCCGGTCAGACGGCAAGGGGATGATCGCAATGATAATCAGTTCGCCGTCATCATCGAGAATCATCATCGCTTTGTTCAGCGCGTTTTCTGCTCCTTCTGAACCGTCAAACCCGACTAATACTCGTTTCATGATTTATTTTCTCCTCGACACGGGGCCTTTGGCCGTGTCTTGTATTTCAAACCCGAGTTCCTCAAGGTTGTTCCGGATACGGTCTGCGGTTTTCCAGTCTTTGTGTTTTCGTGCGTCTTCACGCGCGAACAGCAGCGCTTTCATCAGTTCATCAACAGTGGGTATCTGTACGGTTTTTCCGCAGGATTGCAACAGTATCTGAAGTTTGTTTGTTATATCTGGTTCTTCTTTTGTCCGTGCGTTGGTTTTCGGTTGGAACAAAGTAAGCACAGAACCAATTTTAAGATAAACATCCAACGCATGCTTGCACAGCTCCGGATTTGGGTGCGGTTGCTGTTCAAAGAACTTGTTGCTCTTGTTGATGAACTCAAACAGCGACGCGAACGCTTTCGGCGTGTTGAAATCATCATCCATCGCTTGCTCAAACTCTTCCTGGAGTTCTGTAATCGTGGTCAGGTACTCCTTCTCAACCTCATGTAACATCGTAAGGGAAGGTTTCTGTTGAGATGCGTGTTTCGCATGCTGTTCAAGTCGTTCTTTGACTCGATAGAGACGTTCACGTCCTTTTTCGATATCGGTGAGTGCTTTTTCACTAAAATCAGGGGGACTCCGATAGTGCGCCTGGGCGAAAAACATCCGCAGGACCTCCGCGTCCCAGGTCTTTAGCAAGTCCTTGACATTGATGATGTTCCCGATAGATTTGGACATCTTCTCGCCGTTAATAGTGAGGAGACCGATATGCATCCAGAAGCGGGCAAACTGCTTCCCGGTCGCAGCCTCTGCTTGTGCAACCTCGTTTTCATGGTGCGGGAACTGCAGATCCATGCCTCCGCCATGGATATCGAACGGCAACCCAAGGAACTTGCTGCTCATCGCGGAGCATTCAATATGCCAGCCTGGTCTGCCCGCGCCCCACGGAGAAGGCCACGTCGGTTCACCTGGTTTTGCGCTCTTCCATAACGCAAAATCCAACGGACTGCGTTTCTGTTCCCCAGCTTCGATGCGAGCGCCTTTTTTCATCTCAGCGATGTTTTGACCGGAGAGCTTCCCATAGGTACTGAATTTTTCAACAGAGAAATACACGTCACCATCGGCAACATACCCGTAGTCTCTCTTGAGGATCTGTTCGATCATCCGGATCATGTCAGGGATGGTTTCTGATGCCTTCGGGTACAGGTCAGCCCGTCGTACACCGAGCGCATCAAGATCATCTAAGCATCGATCAGTGAACCGCTGTGAGTACTCGAGAGGATCCACACCTTCCCGGTTTGCTGCAGCGATGATCTTATCGTCGACATCGGTGATGTTCTGCACATACATCACTATATTTCCCTTGTGCTCAAGGTACCGTCGAATCACATCAAAAGCAACATAGGTCCGGGCATGACCGATATGCGCGTCGCTATAGACCGTCATCCCGCACACATACATCTTGACTTTGCCGCTCTCAACAGGAACAAACTCTTCTTTTTTCCTGGTAAGCGTGTTATAAATGTTCAACGCCATCTCCTGCACACTAGTTCTATAGCTAATGGAAGGAAAATTATATACTTTATGGGTGTCAGGGTGCTTTCTCATGACTATTTCTTTTAGAAAAGACCCTTTGAACCTTTAATTTTATATACGAGTAATTTATTAGGGACTTTCCTTAACAACAGTTAGCGGAGTTTAAAGAATGGCACGAATCCACGCGCGAACAAAAGGAAAATCAGGTTCAACCCATCCGATGCGAGAGAAACACCCAGAGTGGAGCTCATTGAACCCTCGAGAAATCGAAGGACGTATCCTGGAGCTTACAAAAGCAGAGAAATCCACAAGTGAGATTGGGATGATTTTACGTGATCAATACGCGGTCCCTGATGTCAAAATCGCGACCGGGAAAACCATTTCTCAGATCCTTGAACAGAACAAGATTAAACCAGAACTCCCTGAGGATTTACAGAATTTGATTAAGATCGCGTTGAAACTGAAGAAACACATTGATCATCATAAAAAGGATCTTAAAACGAAACGGAGCCTGTCACTCACAGAATCAAAGATCCGCCGACTGATGAAGTATTATCGTCGGGAAGAGCGACTTCCAGAAGGGTGGAAGTACAGCCTCGAGCAAGCAAAACTGATGTTCGAATAAAAAATCATTCCATTATCTTTTTAGCCTGAAACATGTTTTTCGTTATGTAGAGTACAGTCTATGGCAGAAGATATTACTGAGGCATGCAAGAAAGCAGCTGCGTTGCTCTTGTCGCATCCATCGTCGAGTCGTATTCGAGTCGTGTCGCATTATGATGCGGACGGCATTTCAGCTGCAGGAGTCCTCTGTACCGCATTGTACCGCGCGGGGTTCGAATTTCATGCGACGCTGATGCGGAACCCGTTTACGAAAGGCTTTGATCGACTCAAAAACGAACACAACGAGTTGATTATTTTTTCTGATATGGGGAGCGGGCAGATTGAGACGATCGAACACATGGGCTGCAAAGCGATCATCCTTGACCATCATCAGTATCTGACCGATCAAACTTCAAAGAATATTGTTCAGATCAACTCAAATCTCCTTGGGGCTGATGGGAACTATGAGGCGTCTGGTGCGACGTTGAGTTATGCGTTTGCGACAGCACTAGACCCAGCAAACGAGGACCTTGCGCCTCTCGCTCTCGCGGGTGCGACCGGTGACAAGCAATTCATTGGTGGTGTCCGTGGGTTGAACAAAACCATCCTTGAGAATGCGTTGCAGAAAGGGTTCCTAACCGAACAGACTAGCATCAAACTGTATGGTGAGACGATCGCGGATGCGTTGTTTTATTCTGCGGACCCGTACTATCCTGGTCTTTCTGGTAACCGGGAAGCAATCGAGACGATGCTGGAAAAGTTGAATATTAAGAAATCAGCGAGTCTTCAGGATATTAATCATGAGACGATGATGCGGGTACACTCGTTTCTTCTCTTTCGGTTAATCAAAGCAGGGTGTCAACAAAACATCTTGGATATGACGATCAGAAAACGATACACCGCACCGCAGGGCTGGGAGCTGGAGCGGTTTGCTGATCTGCTCGACGCGTGTGGGAAAAACGGGTACCGGAGTCTGGGACTCGCGCTCTGTCTTGGCGACAGCACCGCTTGGAAAGATGCACTCATGGTCGAGAAAGAATACAAGCAAAAACTCCTGGATGGACTCCGACTGGTAGAACAAGGCGGCATTCATGAGACCGATGGGATGCGGTATTTCTATGCTGATAATTCCTCGCTCGGTGGCGTGATTGCTGGGATTGCGATGAACTATGTGCTTGATGAGAAGAAGCCATTGTTTTCTCTTACCCGGAAAGAAACCGATGATGAAGTGCATGTGTCGTGTCGTGGGAATCAGAGGCTCGTGGAGCAAGGGTTAGACCTTGGTTCTGCAATGAAAACTGTCGCCGCGGAACTTGGAGGATTTGGAGGAGGGCATAAGATTGCTGCTGGTGCTACTATAGCGTTTGACAAAGAAAAAGAATTCATGGAAAAAGTTGATACAATTCTTGTACAACAGATGAAGGGATAACATGAAAGCCGTCTGTACACTGACGATTGAGTTTGAAAACGCGGAAAAAGCAAAAAAAATACTCCGGTCCATTCAGACCGATGACCACGGTTTTGTGAAATCAAAGCAGAGCGGAAAAACACTTGAGGCGATTGTCGAAAGCACCTCTGTTGCCTCATTGCTTCATACGTTGGATGATTATCTTTCGTGTGTCTCTGTGGCTGATGAGATAGTGAATAAGTGAATAATAGGTATCCACAAGTTTTATTTATATTTCCGTAGAATCTTGCTTTTCCTCTGATATTCCTGGGTTTTCTCTTAAAAATAGAAACAGCTATAGGAAGTAAGCATCCTTTTTCATATTTGGATTTTTTATACCATTTCTACGGATGGGAATGAGTGTTTCTAAAAGTACAACATTTGAGACATATCCCTGATATTTTTTATTAAATTCTGAAACGAATTTTTTTGCAGAAACAATGTTATCCGTCCAAAACGAGACCATACCATCGTATAAACCATGGACATATTCAGCATTTTCAATCTCAAATTCAATATCAGAAACAAGTTGTTCAAGTCTTCCCGTCACCATAAATTTAACGACACTTTTATCAAAAGGGATCGATGTTCTTTTTATAAGCATCATATAATGCTTCAAATTATAGCCCCTTTCATCGGAGATTGCAGAATACCCCCAAATTGTTTTCTCCTCTTCCAGTTTCTTGATAATCCGAGAGACCTTTTGTGGAGACAACATGCATTTTTTTGCGATATCTTCAATATTACCCCTCGCATTTGTCTGTAAAACCTTTAATACTTTTTTTTCATCTTTAAACAATGTTTCTTTTCCGCTCTTTGACATGCCACTCGCTCCTTTCCAGCGATACTCATTATAACAAAACGCGTATTGCTAATAAAAGACTATCTATCTGGAAATACGATTTAAACTGTACTTCTCTTCTGATGTTGATTTATTGACCCACATATAGGGTTCTAAGGGTATGTTTTTAAAGGAGATAGTTGTTATAAAATTGGTGAAATAAAAAGGAGATACATCTTAGACCTTTTTGTATCCATCTATGCTTACAACATCTGATTTTTTTAATTCAAACCAGAGTTGTTGTACTCACCATACTCATAAGAATTAAGTATCCATGGAAGGATAACCTTCTGATGATGCGATTTGAGTTACAAGCCAGATTTACGCTCAGCGGCGATGTCTCAGGACTGACCAAAGAATTTGAGAAGTTTATCGCAACAACGAATGAGTCGATTCTGAAGAAAGGTCCGGAGAAACTCGCAGTAATCGAGCATTTTACAATCGAGAAGGGAACACTTTCTCTTTCCATTACTTCAGAGGGGACTCTTCGCCCACATAACGCACTTCTGCAGATTAAAAACGCGCTCAGTAAAGAGCTGGGTAAGACCCATCATGTTGGTGTACGTGGTATCACCATTGAAAAATATACGATCAGTTTTGATCTCACGCGAGAACCACTCAAAGACGTCAGCATCCCGTTTGCTGAGGTGAAGATACAAGGAAAACACGCAACCATACTGCTCTCGGATGTGTCTGAGGAGTTTCTGCGAAGGAACTACATTGATCGGATGATAAATCTTGTGAAAGAAAAAGTGGAGAACCAGTACTACGAGGGAAAAGCAGAGTTCTGGAAGCTCATTTGGAAATCCGAGGAGAAAAAACCAACATGGATGAAAGATCCAACGGAAGAAATGGAGAAGCTCGATTGGCTGAAGCAGGGTCCGACGAAGGGGAAATGGTTCTTTCGTCCTCAGGCAGCTGCGATCCTGAAAACCATGGAGCGTATCGCGATAAAAGAGGTGTTACAACCACTCGGGTTCCAGGAAATCATCGAGTCACACATCAAACCGTTTGATATCTGGCTGAAAACCGGTCATATGGAGGGCATGCCCTATGAGTTCTACTATGTCGTCGAACCGAAGACCAGGGATGCAAAAGACTGGGAGCGGTTTATTGATCTGACGAAGATAACCAAAGAGGTCCCTGTCGAGGAGCTGCAGAAGAACCTCAGCGCGCCAGCCGCGGGTATTTGTTACGCCCAATGCCCGATGATTTACTGGTCGTTTAAAGGCAAGACCATCGCGGAGAAATCCCTGCCTGTGCTGGTGTATGATAAGACCGCTATCTCCGCACGGTATGAATCCGGGGGGCGGCATGGGATTGAACGAGTGGATGAATTCCACCGCATTGAACCAGTCTATATCGGAACCAGGGAACAACTCCTCGCGTTAAAAGAGAAAATGCTTGAACGGTACAAACATGTGTTTAACGATATTTTCGATTTGGAATGGCGGATGGCATGGGTCACCCCCTGGTACATGCAGCAGGCAGGGAAAATCGGTGATGAGAGCACGCAGGATACCGGGACGATTGACTTTGAGGCATATATGCCGTATCGGGGGACCAGGAAAGACTCAGAGTGGCTCGAGTTCCAGAACCTCAGCATCCTTGGAGATAAGTACATTACCGCGTTCAATATCAAGGCACAAAAAAGTGAGCTGTGGAGTGGCTGCTCCGGGATCGGTCTTGAACGATGGACGACCGCGTTCCTTGCACAAAAAGGACTGGATCCAAAGCATTGGCCTGAAAGATTTAAGAAATATCTTGAGAAACTTCCTGAGGGCATCCAATTCCTGTAAATAAAAGACAAGTATTTTACAAGCGATTGTTTCAATGGTTTCTAAGAAATTATGTTACTTCTGTTATGAATATTATTTTACACAAAACATTTATATATCGTTGAGTATTATGAATAGGTATATTTTAGGGGCGAAAGGAAAATGGACAAAAAAATTGTGTTAGTTGTAATTATGGTGGTAATGAGTGCTACTGTGTTTCCTGTAGCTGGATTACTACCAATGAAGGCAGGTATTGCAGAACAAACAAAACAGATCGAACTCGGCAACACTGGGAAAAGCGGATCAAATGATGTATGGCCTATGTTCCGCCATGATGCAGGAAATACCGGATGTTCTCAATTTTTTGCACCAAATACAAACCATCTTGCTTGGAAGCATCAAATCGGAAGCGATATCTATCAATCAACTCCCATTCTCTATGCAGACAAACTCTATATTAGTACGAATTGGAATTTCGGAAAAACTCCGAAAATGACAAAAATATTCGATACCCCGCCATTATCTCCATCGGAGTTTCTTCAGGGTCTCCTTGAACGTCAAAACGATGCATCCGCAGGACTATACTGTCTTGATGCTAAAACAGGAGAGCAACTCTGGTTCCGCCCGATGGATGCACCAACTAATCCTGCAATTGTCGATGACAAAATTTACGTTACTAATCTGAATTATGATTTGTACTATAGTTCGCTGTATTGTCTTGATGCAGCAACAGGAGAAATTATTTGGCAGAAATCAATAGATAGCTTGATTTTTTCATCGACTATTGTTGCGAATGAAAAAATCTACCTAGGCTGTTTTGATATAAACAGTTACTACGGTTCAGTAAAATGTTATGATCTCTCAGGGAATCTGTTATGGAATCATCCTCTGCAAGCTTACGAAGCGTTATGGTTTTCCGCACCAGCGGTTTCAGGAGGTAATGTATATTTTATTACCTCAGATATGTATTCATACTACACCGGGAAATTGTACTGTCTGAATGGTGCAACAGGTCAGCTCCTTTGGTCTCATTCTGTATTTTCATTCTGGTGGTATTTCTTCTATGGAACAGCTTCGGCTGTGTGCGCAGACATGAATGTATACGTTACCGATTTTAATATGAATACTTATGAAGGATCCCTTATATGTTATGATGGAGCGACTGGGAATACTGAGTGGACATGTTACCTTGGAGAAGTGCTCTCTTTTGCATCGCCTGCCGTCTGTGAGGATAGCGTGTATGTTGCCGCAACGAGTCTTTCTTCCTACGATAATTGGTTATATCGAATCGATTCTAAGAACGGTTCTTATCTATGGAGAGTATCTCTGCCTTATTCTTCCTATTTAGGTTTTGGATCTCCTATTTGCTCTGCCGATAAAATTCTTATTTCCCCCGGGATGTATTACGAGTATTCCAGTGAACTCTATTGTTTTGAAAGAGAAGACGGAATGCAAGATTGGAAATTTATAGTAGATTCTTACATATTAGGTGGACCATCAATTGGGGACGGTCGGGCGTATGTCGCTGATAATGCAGGGAATATCTACGCATTTGAAGATGTACTGAAGATCCAGTCTGTACGGGGAGGATTTTTAGGTGTAAACGCAATCATTCAAAACACTGGTAACACGACTTTAACCAATATCAATTGGAGTATCTCTGTTGTTGGTGGTTCTTTGGGTATGATTAATCGAACACGGTCCGGTACAATTCAAGAGTTGCAGGCGGGAAAAAGTAAAATTGTTCGATTGATTCCTGTAATTGGTCTAGGAAGTGTAGAAATCATTGTCAAAGCGACCATGCCAGATATAAGCACTATTAAAAAAGTGAAACAGGGGTTGATTCTTGGTTCTGTTTGCCTAGTACTGCCTTAGACGAAATCAGTGTGAACAGCGAAAAATTAACTAAATTCATAACGTTCATCATTTTACTTGAATCAAGAGAAAAGCAATGGAGGCTTTTTCAACGGAAAAAAAACATACGCTATTCACTATTACGTTTCTTCTTTTATTTTCCCTTCTGTCAAGCCCCTATTTTGAAACGATAAACTGTGGTAGCGTCGAGGCGTTAAAACATCAATTTCATCAGTTCAATGAGAATCGCCCTCCGATGACGCCAAGCCAGCCACAAGGTCCGCTGAACGGAGATGTCGGGGTAGTTTATACGTATTTGAGTAATGCTACTGATCCTGATGGTGATCAGATATATTATTTATTTGACTGGGGTGACGCCTCTGAAAGCAGCTGGATAGGCCCATTTGACTCAGGGGCGATAGTAAATGCATCCCATGTCTGGCACGAACGAGGTTTATACACCATAAAGGTCAAAGGAAAAGATACGTTTGATGCAGAAAGTAACTGGTCGGATTCTTTGAATGTGATGCTTTCTGGTCCGTACCTTACTTTTGGGGTGATCAACGGTGGTCTTGGTTTAACCATTGAAATCAAAAATATCGGGGAGAATGACGCGAAAAATGTTGAGGTTGATATTGAGACAACCAACGGAGTTATCGTAAAATCTATCCCAAGTCACTTTCAGATTCCGATACTATCCGCAGGGAATTCGACAGAAAGACAGATCCGATTGTGGGGAGTTGGTCTTGGATTCTTTACCGATCTGCCTAGGGTAATCCTTACCATCCACGCACCTGATGCGAAGACGAGAGGAAAACAAGTCGAGGTCCGTCTGCTAGGACCGTTTGTCAAAAAGGTTGGTGAGTCGTGGTCTGCTGACGAATCATACAACGGATATACCCTTTATACCCCTATGATGTCAACAAAGACATTCTTGATAAATAACAGCGGTGCGGTAGTACATTCCTGGAACAGCAGCCATAAGCCGGCGTTGTCTGTATACCTGCTTGAAAACGGAAATATTCTTCGCACTGCATTTCCAGGATATAATCCTCGGTTTTGGGGTGGTGGGATTGGGGGACGTGTTGAAATGTTTGACTGGAATGGAACACGTATCTGGTATTTTGATTATACAACTGATCAACATTGTCTGCATCATGATGTGAAGATGTTGCCGAATGGGAATATTTTAATGATCGCCTGGGAGTATAAATCAGCGGCAGAGGCGGTTTCAATGGGTCGTAATCCAAATACGCTTCCTCATGGTGAACTCTGGCCAGATCATCTTATTGAAGTTCAACCAACCAATGGATCAGGGGGTACGATTGTCTGGGAGTGGCATCTTTGGGATCATTTGATCCAAGACTTTGATCCTACGAAGGAAAATTACGGTGTTATACAAGAACACCCAGAGTTAGTTGATGTTAATTACGGTGGTAAAATTCTTGCGGATTGGACCCATATCAATTCTGTTGATTACAATGCAGAATATGATCAGATCCTCTTAAGCGTGTTGACTTTTGATGAGATTTGGATTATCGATCATAGTACAACATCAGAGGAAGCGGCTGGTCATACCGGCGGGCGATATGGAAAAGGTGGTGATCTTCTCTATCGTTGGGGAAACCCGCTGACCTATCGTACTGGGAGTGAGAGTGATCGGAAGTTATTCAATCAACATGATGCAGAATGGATTAAACCAGGTCTTCCCGGATCTGGGAACATTCTTATTTTTAATAATGGCCTGGAGCGACCTGGTGGAGATTATTCCTCGGTTGAAGAGATTGTTCCTCCGATGACGAGTAATGGAACGTATGGTCGTCCTCAGGGGTCTGCCTATGGACCAACAGAGTCGGTGTGGAATTATACTGCGGAAAAACCAACTGATTTCTACGCGATAAATCTTGGTGGCGCGCAACGGTTACCGAATGGAAATACCCTTATTTGTAACGGGCCGCATGGTCGGTTCTTTGAGGTGACTGTTGAAAAGGAGGTTGTTTGGGAGTATGAAAATCAGGTTCCAGACCCGCTTGATAGCCATGTGTTTAAAATCTGTCGTTATGGACCAGAGTACCCTGGTCTGAGATTTCTTTAATCTCGAATGGCAGCAAAAAATCCCATACGAAAAATACATGGGTTGAAAACTTTTGGAATCGCCTATTACGTTTTCCAAAACTCATTCTTGGAGCGAAAGAATTCCTGTTCTTCCCTGGAGCGTCGTTCCACCTCTCCCCAATGATGATTGCGCTTCCTTGGTTCAATGTCGATTGGCATCCAGCGCAAGAACTGTATGAACAGAAGTAACGAAACCAGGAACCACGGTATGAATACAACAGATATCTCATTACTTCTCAGGGTGGGAAAAAACCTTTTAAGGAAGCATTCCTTCCTGGCCCTGTATGGCAAAGAGACGAAAAGAAGGAACCGAGCAAGAAGAACAATTTGATTTTCAGATACCGAAGTTTGACGAAGAAGCATTCATTAAAAGAGAACGACGGAACATTAAAACCCTTTTTATCGCATTTCTCTTTGGTCTGCTCATCGCAGTAATATGTTTTGGTTTCTGGGCAGCAATGGAAGAGAACTTTCTCCGCTGGGAGTTGGTCCTCCTGGTTGGTGTCGTGAATGCGATTTGGATAAAATATCTGTTCTTGAAACTGAATATTGATCTGACTGATTTCGGACGAAAAGGCTGGCTGACCGCGTTTGCCACCTATTTTTTCACCTGGCTCCTCCTACTCATCGTGTTGGTGAACCCTCCGTTCTATGACGGGGAAGCACCACATGTCGAAGTCGTTGCGTTGCCAGGGATGCAAGAACCAGGGGGAACAATCCTGATCGCAGCCTACATCGTGGACAACGTAGGAGTCAACAAAGCAGGAATCAACTTCACTGTCATGGATCCAAATGGAATCATGTCTGTTCCCGAGTTTACCTTTGAAAACAATATCTTCCGGTACACGTATGAGAACCCAGGTAACCTCAATGGCTCATATAATTACACGTTTATTGTCTCTGATGTAAACAACAGGAAAACAACCATGACCGGTTCATTTAGCTACGCCACCGATGTTCTTGAGATCATCTCGTCTCGTTTCACCGGGATTATGAGCGGGGATGCTATCACTATAAAGGCAGACGACCGGATAAGTAAATATAATTTCAGAGTGTACTACAAGATTGACAATGGGTCAGACCTCGACGTTGATCGAAAGGAGATAAACGATAGAGAAAAATATGAGACCTCCGCGGAGTTCAAAGGATGGACAGCAAATTCCACCGTGACCGTGCATGTGTACGCAGAAGCACGTCATTACTTCCTCAACATCCCTGAAAAATTCTCCAATACCGTCAAAGATACACGGCCTTACATGTTTTCAACGGCGAACGACCAAAATATCGGAACTGAAGAGCCTCTTGTTGAATGGAACTATACCTTAGCGTTACTGCGGAAACCACAATTGCCAAACACGGTGAGCTACGCGTTACCCTATCCTATAAGTATGGGGTCAACACCAGGGTTTGAAGTTGTGGTCTTGGTCCTTGCTATCGTTGTCGTCGTCTTCCTACTCAAACGTAAAAAAAATGATAACAAGACATGAACGAGATAACCAGCTTCTGTCAATCATTCAAAAAGGATTTTACACCTCGCGCACAGGACGCTCGACAGCCGGTTCGGTGTTGGTCAGAAAAAGATGTTCTCAATGGCAAGGTTGTCGATGCGTACGTTATTATTTTGAGGACACGCGGATGCTCCTGGGCATTGGCATCGGGGTGCACGATGTGCGGGTATTTCAACGACAGCATGTTCGCACCTGTTTCTGAGAAGGATTTTCAGTCTCAGTTTGAGAAAGCTATGCAGAGCTACAAGGGTGAAAAGATAGTGAAACTTTTCACTTCAGGTAGTTACCTTGATCCTCATGAAATACCGGTTACTGTGCAACATGAACTCCTCAGCATATTGACCGAGCGGGCAGAAAAAATCTCGGTGGAATCACGCCCGGAGTACGTAACAGATAAGAGGTTAGCAGATATTCAAAAGGTTGTGTCGTCTAAATTGTTTGAGATCGGTATTGGACTGGAAACCTCAAATGATCTGGTGCGAGAAAAAGCAATCAACAAAGGATTCACTTTTAATGATTATAAGAAAGCAGTAAAACTGTTGAAAAAACATCAGATGAATGTGAAAACGTACGTGCTTATGAAACCACCGTTTTTAACAGAGAAAGAATCACTGAACGATTGCATCCGGACAGCCCAGGACATCGCTTCATACACTGATCTAGTCTCATTGAACCCGACGAACGTGCAGCGTCATACGGTTGTTGAATACCTCTGGAAACGAAACCAGTACAGGCCGCCGTGGCTCTGGAGCATCGTTGAGTTTTTAAAACAGAGTAAGAGCGTCACCGATGCGTTTGTGAAATGTGATGCGGTTGGTGGTGGAAGTATGCGAGGGGCACATAACTGTGGCGTCTGTGATCGGAAGGTGCTGAATGCGATTGAAGAATTCTCCTTGTCACAAAAACAGGACGTGTTGAATAATCTTACCTGCGACTGTAAAGAAAAATGGCTTGACCAGCTTGATCTAGAGAACCTGAGTTTTGGTTCATTTGTTGATTTTGCGCGGTGGAAACCATGAAACAGGTGGTTGAACAGAACGATACCGTGGTACTCATCGATGAAAACCTGAAGAAAATCATTGTTGACACGAACTGGAAAACCGATAAAATCAGAGGGATCGGGGTTATCGATCCAAAAACTCTTGTTGGAAAAGAATATGGAAGTAAGTTTGTGATTGGGAATAAACAGTTTTGGGTTCTCTCTCCGTCGTTACAGGATAAACTGCAGGGGTTGTATCGTCAAGCACAGATTATTCTACCACGCGATGCGGCCCATATCCTCATGAACTGCTCCATTGAGCCAGGACAGACGGTGCTTGAGGCGGGGATTGGGTCTGGGTCGCTGACGATTGCGCTTGCTTCAGCTGTCGCCCCAAATGGAAAAGTCATTTCCTACGATATTAGAGCAGAGTTCATTGAGCATGCGATGAAGAATCTGAGACAATCAGGTCTCACCCAGTATGTCACCACAAAAATCAAGGATGTGACTGAAGGAATCGACGAAAAAGACCTTGATGCCATAATCCTTGATATTCCGAATCCGTGGGCAGCAATTGAACACGCGTGGAAGGCACTGAAGGTTGGCGGGTATCTCTGTACGTATTCGCCGTTGATTTCTCAGGTTGAGCAAACCGTGAAAACAATTGAGCAATATTCGTATATTGAATGTAAAACCTTTGAGAACATCCAGCGGGAAATGGTTGTTTCAAAGTATGGGACCCGCCCGAGTTTTGATATGTTGGGTCACACTGGGTACCTGACGTTTGCACGAAAAGTACAAACCCTCTGAAGGGTTTATTCTCCTGAGCGGGGCGGCTCCGAATGCTTTAAATTCCTTTTAGGCATACACTGGTCCAACGATACGAAGGATAGTAAATGGAGGCAATTGTTATGACGAAACGTGTGTATAATTTCTATGCAGGGCCAGCGACGTTACCGCTTCCTGTTCTTAAAAAAGCCCAGGAAGAGCTCCTTGATTTCCATGGAACCGGTATGTCAATTCTTGAGATTTCTCATCGATCAAAAGAATACGACGAGGTGCATAAGAAAACTTCAGAGCTGCTGAAAGAGCTCATGGGTATCCCCAGCAACTATAAAGTATTGTGGCTGCAAGGCGGTGCATCAACCCAGTTCTTCATGGCGCCATTAAACCTGCAACAAGCAGGGAAACCAATGGAATATGTCCATACTGGTGCATGGGCGAAGAAAGCAATTAAAGAAGCAAAGTTGTATGGTGAGGTGAAGATCGTTGCCTCTTCAGAGGATCAAAAGTTCACTTACATCCCGAAGAACGTCACCTTCGGTCAGAATGCAGCGTTTGCGCATATCACGGGAAACGAAACGATCGGGGGAATCGAATGGCAGGAATGGCCAAAGGTTCCTAGTGAGGTGCCGCTTGCCTGTGACATGTGTTCGAATTTCATGGATAAAGTTATTGATGTCAAGAAGTTTGGTCTTATCTACGCTGGTGCGCAGAAAAACCTTGGCCCTGCGGGGGTCACCGTGGTGATTGTCCGAGAGGATCTCATTAACCGGGTTCCTGAGAACGCGCCGACCATGTTGAAGTACAAGACCCATGTCGAAAAGGATTCCTTATACAACACCTGCCCGTGTTTTTCGATCTACCTCTGTGAACTGGTCTTGGAACATTTGAAAGCTCTTGGTGGTATCCCTGCGATGGAAAAACAGAACCGGAAGAAAGCAAAACTGCTCTACGATATCATTGACAAATCTCAGGGTTTCTATCGTGGTGTTGCAAAACCAGAGTCACGATCACTCATGAACATTACCTTTAATTTGGCAACCCCGGAGCTTGAGGCAAAATGCGTCGATGAAGCAAAGAAGAAAGGACTCATCGGTCTCAAGGGTCACCGGGATGTCGGTGGCATGCGAGCATCTCTGTACAACGCGATGTCGCTCGAGGGCACCGAAGTGCTCTGTAAGTTTTTAAAGGAATTCCAGGAGCAAAACCAGTAAACCCTGGATTTTTCTTCTTTTTTTCTTTCTTTTTCAACGCAACGGAAATGAATACTTTCGGTGACCCTGTTTGTAGGTATATAAACCAAAAAGCGCCTTATGGTATTAATTGACTTGAGTTGCGGGGGACATGCCAGCCCGGTGTTTGCTGGCATTTCTGCCACTTTTCTTAGAATTTATCTAATGTTTTTGTTTTGTATTTTTTCATGAGATTTTGAGCAGTTTCCCATGAATGTCTCGTATGTGGCGGCAACTCTCCGTACGTATCTACCCATGTTTTTAGAAATTTTGTTGTTATAGGGTCCGCAGGATACCCACTCCCTAAAGGAAGATTGATCTTTTTTTCAAGTTCCCGAGCTATCCGTCGAACGTGCTCATCTCTAGTAGTCTTAGCTAGAATTGATGCTGCACCAACAATAGGATACGTTTCATCGGCCTTATGTTTTGAGATCATCGTTGGTTTCCAAGTAAGCCTTGAGAGGATGTCCTTTCCGAATCGTACTTCGTTCACATCAGCAGCATCCACATAACAAGTATCTGGTTTGAGTTTTTCGATTACTTTACTAAAAACAGAGACTTCAAGTTCGTTTAACGTCATGACTTTTCGCAGGTCATCGATATCAGAAGCAGGGATGACCATTATTTCATATTTTACTACGATGTCTTTTATTTGTTTTGCTAGCACTTCTCGTTTGTTTGGAGTGAGTTGCTTAGAGTCGCGTGCACCGATTCTGATTAGTTCAGCATCGTTTTCAACGAGCACGCCGGCAACGACAAGAGCTCCAAAAACCGGCCCGCGTCCCGCTTCATCAGCACCACAAATCATTGAGTTCTTGTATCAGATGGAAGTAAAAAGATGTTACGGAAAAAGCTATAGGCAATTTTTTAATATCGGACCCTATTCAGGCCCTAGAATGCCGCCGTAGCTTAGCTGGTGGAGCGGCTGATTCGTAATCAGCAGGTCAGGGGTCCAAATCCCTTCGGCGGCTTGGCAAACTTTTTTCCTCCTGTAAAAAATATACAAAAATGTTTTTTCTTCTGGAAAGATGGAAAAAGGGCTTTGGACCCTTAGAACTCTTCAACAAGGTCGTTAATCATTCGGACAAAAACATGAGTTAAAACCGTGTTAATGCTTCTGTTTCCAAGGATTTGTTTTAAAGAACAGTATGCGAGAGGTTGTAGAGTATAGAAAAAGTTCATGCTTCTAGCTTTGAACAATAATGTTCAATTTGCTTGAACCATAATCTTCAATTTTTTTCTTACTCTGCAACCTCCAATAGAAAGAATTACTTTGTTGATATAAAATAATTATTTAAAAACATATTAAAAATACTTTGAGAATAAGTGGATTTGATTCATCAAACATGATAATGCTTATTCGATAGATGTTATTTATTTTCTTTGAAGAAAGTAATTAATATAAGAAATGGATTAATATTCCATAAGCGGGAATGAAAATTATGAAAAAAATATTAACAATAGCAATAATAGGAGTTTTAATTCTGAGTGGGCTAGGGGCAGCCGCGTTCAGCACGAACGTATCTATTAAACAAACCACAAATATAAAAAACGAATCAACATCGGTTCTCTTCTCGTCACAACCGACACAACTAGAAAAAGACGGGTTTGTTCAAATAGAAATGAATGGTGCGACGACACAGTTATTGGAACCAAATAAACCAGTATTACCTATCTATGTGAAGACCTATCAGATACCTTTTGGATCCACGAATATCCAGGTGACATGTAGTCCTAAGGATATCGGAACCATGACTCTTACAAAAGAGGTTATCCCTGCTCGTATCGCTCCGTTATCGAAAATGAGCGAGAGTACAGAGTATATGAAGGATTCTTCAGTCTACGGAAGTGCTGCGTTCTATCCCAGCAACTGGTATAGTTATGATCTTGGTGCAGGTCGTAATGAGAATGATCAGCAGATGACCTTTGTGAAAGTGGTGTGTTATCCTGTTCGATATTCACCGGTACATAACCAGGTTGAGTACGCTGATGGTTTTGAGATCAACATGAACTATGATGCACCGGCAACACCACCCAAGACGTTTGATACCTCGTATGATATGGTTATTATCGCTCCTGCTGCGTTTGAAACCACGCTTCAGCCTCTTATTGACTTTAAGAATAGTAAGGGTGTTGCGACGACGTTTAAATCAATGGAAGATATTCTTACTGAGTATCCTGGGGTCGATCAACCGGAGCAAGTGAAATATTTCATTAAATACGCGTATGATACCTGGAATATTACCTATGTCTTACTCGCGGGTGGCCTGAAAAATCATATCTTCGCGATCGATAAGGATACCATATCCGCGGGTTGGAAAGCATGGTGGGTCCCCGTCCGCTATGTCAGTATACCACAGGATGAGGATGAAGGATGTTTGTCAGATCTCTACTATGGATGTTTGTATAACGTAACCGGTGATTTTGACAGTTGGGATTCAAGTGGTGATGGTGTCTATGCCGCCTGGGGTATGGCGGGTTTGAACAATGATATCTTTGATATGTACCCTGAAGTCTATGTGAGTCGATTGCCGGTAGCCAATAAAATAGAACTCAACCATATGGTCAAAAAGATAATAACCTACGAAAGCACTGGTCCTGCTGAAAAACCATGGTACACGACCTTTATCGGAGTGGGGGGAAGAACTTTTGCGTACTATGCAGGGAAACCTGATGGTGAATACCTCTGTGAACTTGCATATAATTACACAAAACTAGCAATCCCTGATTTGAAATTAGTCAAAGTATTTACAACAAACAGAGATACAGGTGGTCTCGTCCCAGACAAGAAAGGCATTTCCAAGGCATTTAATCAAGGAGCTGGCTTTGTCGACTTCGAAGGACATGGTGGTCCATCCAGGTGGGATACGAACTGGTTTGATGTTGATGAACGGGTTGGTATTAATATTGCGAATTTTGTGCGGATACAAAACGGGGAAAAACAACCTGTCGTCGTCGTCGGTGGGTGTCACAACGGGCTGTATAATATTACCGCACTCGTAGCCATGCTCGACAGAAATGGAACAACCCACTTTGGCTATGGATATCCTATTTATTTCTGTTTCAGCTGGGGCCTTGTCATAAAACCCGTTGGTGGTGCGATCGCTTCGACTGGCTGTACTGGGTATGGTTTCGGCAGTGGAGGAAACCCGAATACATTAAGTGGGGCACTTGAGATGAACTTCTTCTGGCAGATCGGTAATAATAGCGTAACAAACCTTGCCAAAGCTCACAGCCAAGCTATATCGAAGTTTATTAATGAAAACACCATAAATCAACTCGCAGCGTTCTGTATTACGAACTGGGCGCTCTTTGGTGATCCAAGTTTGAGATTCGGTGGGTATTCCTCATAATCGAGGAATCTATCTTTTTTTCTTTTTGTTTGTCATTTTATTCGCACAAAAAAACATGAGGTCACCCCTTCCACATCATAAATGATGTGGCTTTCCCCTCCGAGGGGAAGAAAATGCCTAGCGGCATTTTACCAATAACTTTCCGGGCGATTCCTCCCTGACTTAAAAGTCATGGATTTCTCGCTCGGAATCCTTAAAACCGCGCTAATGCTTCTCCGCTACGTTTATATAAAGTTTACTATTATTAGGTTTTAGATACGATTTCGGCTATTTTTAGGATAGTAATCCGGACTTTTTTTCGTATCCCTTCGGTGGCTTGCTAACTATTAGCATGATAAGTTAAACGGGAGAAAACTTAAACGGATTTCATTTCCAAAAAAACTATTATTTCAATCTTATTATGATCAGATTTTAATGTCCATGAGTTCAAATCCCTTCCCCTGCATAATTTTCCAGTAAATTTTAAGAACTTAACAGATATTTCTTTTTTTTGAGGACTATTTTAATTATAGAAAACAGAAATGACCAAAGGAAAAGAGGTTAATTCTAAACTAACTGATTTACATAAACTTAATGACATTCTTTTCATAGCAAGCGCAATTATTTTTAATATTGGTGTGAGTGGTGTGTATCTTTCTTCAAAATTTGATAATGGAGTTCTCCGGCAAACCTTTGGTGCGATTGTCATTCTATTGTCAATCCCATTTACCATTTCACTGATAGGATATATAAAGGAAAAAGCAGAAAAAAAGATAATAATCTCGCTTGTTATTATTCTCCTGTATCTCGTTCTGGAAATAGTATTTGATTACATCCTCAAAATTCCGTTCAGAGATATTTTAGCGTTGCATATACTCTACATCATCGTCTTTTACGCTGCTGCCTTTAGTATGATAGGTGTTTCCTTCAATATCAATAGAAAAATGGGTTTTATTGTCTTAGCAACATTCTGGATATTGATTGGATGTTTGATTTACATGTATCTTGGTTAATTAGCACTTCTTCAGTAGAGTTATTCTTTTTTTTATCTTGAGAATATGGTGGAGCGAAAATTATAAATAGTAGATGTTATATATACATAACATAATGTTAGAAATAAAAAATAAAAAGTTGTTTCTAACAAATAAAGAGTTAGAGATAACAAATAAAAAGTTATCACTAACACATAAACATCAGAGGTGAAAAAATATGAAAGGGAAAAAAGAAATTATTGTAGCAACCGTACTTGTTGCTATGGTGCTATTGACCCTGTTTTTTTATCTAATGGGTACAGGTGAAATCGAATTTAATCAAATCTTACTCGTTGGTATAGTCGTGATACTCGTTGGTTTAGCGATGTATATAATATGGGACAGAATAAAGAATGTACAAAAAGGATTACCAGCAAAAGATGAACGATTAATCAATATTAACTATAAAGCAGGATACTATGCGTTTATCGCAGCAATTTGGAGCGCTGTTTTTACCCCGCTATTCTTCGACGTCTCCTCCGGATATGAACTTAAAGGCGGGGATGTCACCGCAATTGTTGTCCTTGTCTCAGGATTTGTGTTCGTTGTATCGTACTTATACCTCTATCGGAAAGGGAACTAATTATGAAAACACACATCAAAGAACTTAGAGCACGATATGACCTCACCCAGGAAGATTTAGCAAGAAAAGTTGGTGTACGACGAGAAACGATTCTCTTTATCGAAAAAGGAAATTACAACCCGTCTCTCCAATTAGCCCACGATATAGCAAAAGCATTACAAACAACCATTAATGACTTGTTTATTTTTGAAGATGAATAAGAGAATCGTCATCCGTCAATCATTGTCATACCGGTAAACTGGGGTTCAAATCCCTTCCCCTGCATACTTTTCCTCTTGACAAAGATTTAAATAACCAAGGATTCTTTATTTTTCATATAGGGGCAGGAAAAAGATGAAAAAAACCTACAAAGGTTTGGCGATTGCAGTCATCTTTTTGTTCATCGGTGTCGCAGTCGCACCCAGCATCAACGTCAGTATTGTCAAAGCATCCAATGATAACGACCTTGTTGAAGTCACCTCAGAGGCATGCGGTGTTAAAGGATTCGGCAATCAAACAGTAAAGCTCACCAAACAACAATACCAGACTCTCGAGCAGTATCTTGTTGATTTCAGGGCACGATTGAATAAAACGACTGATAGAGAGAAAATATTCCTTCTATTCAAAGAGGTAATTATAGAGTTGAACAGGCATGGTTTATTTCCAAAAAGAATGAGTGTTGAACAGGTTCAAACACTTCTCATGGGTGAAAATCTAAATCCTCGATATTGTAGTCTCCTTGATAGAATACAGGAATCATATAGAAAAAATGCAGATGCTTATGAGAATTCTTTTTGTTTGATAGCAGGAAAAACCACAACGACTGTTTCCCACGGCCTCATTATGTCTTTCGCCTCTTTTTTAACCTTGTATTTATTGATTTTGCACACGCTTCCTTTACCGGTCTTCGATTTAATTCCATGTTTGATGTTATACTCCTTGGGGGCTGGTGTTTTCTTTTCAGATTTAAGTCCGTTCATGTTCAAATCAACGGTTGGTATTGGATGTTTTAGTCCGATGGGTCCAGGTGGCGTAGCAATGCCATTTTGGTACCCTGCTGAGGGATGGTTATACACGAATGGATTAAATGGCGTGAAAAACTGGTCGGGAAGGATGTGGGGTAATATCTCATTGTACAGAATGAACTACGGAATGTATGAGTTCTATCCTGGAGCACTTGGTTTTTCGGGAATTAAAATTGGTCTCCCATCTTCAAATAGTTTCTACCTTGGACATGCTATTAAAGTCAAAGTCACGAAGAACATTTAGCACTATAAAAACACAGTAAAAATTATCAAAATCATCATCTGTCAATGAATATCATGCCGGTAAACTGGGGTTCAAACCCCTTCCCCTGCACTTTTTTCTTAATGCCGAGTGAAATACAGAAGATGGATCTAGTCCTTTTTATATGTGAAAAAGGGAAAGCTTATATATAACAAATTATATAGTAATTATAGGTGATTTATAATGAATAATATGACCACTATTCAATTAGATAAATCTGTAGTAAACTCTCTGAAAAAAATACGGGAAAATCCAAGACAAACCTATAATGAATTAATCTCGCATATGATAGAAATTTTTACCAATATAAAGAATAGTAATCAATACGATGAATTTCTCCATAAAATTCAACAACAAAAAATGAATGAATTATGGCACAATAAAGAGGATGAGGCATGGGAAGATGCTTAAATCAGGCGACATAATAATTGCCCAAGTACAATTTACAGATACCTATGAGATTAAAAAACGTCCGGCGTTGGTACTCTTCGAAGAATTTAACAATATCGTCGTCGCAGGGATAACAAGTAACATAGATATGAAAGGAATTCCGCTTACAAAACAAGAGGGAGCGATAAAAGACAGCGTGATTAAACTAAACTATATATTTACGATATCAAAGTCTATGATCTCAAAGACGTTATTCCCTTTAACGAAAGAAAAGAAGCGTATGGTTTTTGATGAACTCACAAAACGATTACAAGCCTTGAATAAATAAGGTCGTATATAGTTGGCAACGCACGATTTGAGGTTAGTTCCTGCAGAGGTTCTGGTGTTCAAATCCCTTCCCCTGCACTTTTTTATCTTGTAGGATTTGTATCTTTTTGGGTAATCCCTTCGGCAGCTTTCTTAATAGTAACGAATTTAAAAGATTACTGTTTTTCTTTTTTTGATTTTATTTTTTGATAGACTCGATGAAGATGTTTAAGAAAATGTGCTAAAAAACGATCTGTTCGTTGAAACTGCCGCATAAAGATTGTTTCCTCAGAAAGGAAAAGCGCCTTGAGATGATGGATGTCTGTTTTCGGTGAGAAGAAAACGTAGAGGGGAATTCCAAGCGCTATGACAATGATTCCAATAACTTTTATAAACAGGGGTGTTGCGCCGATCAGGAACATGCTAATCAGATAGAGACATATCACAATTCCAACCACTGGAAGAATACGCTGCCCAAATAATTTCTTCAGCTTATTTCTTTTTCCAAGGACAAGTAACGCAAGACATGTTAACAGAAATGCAAATGCTAAGTTAAAAACAGAAAAAGAAATCAAGTCTGAAAGACCAGAAAAAATACTAAGAGAAAAGGCAATGATTCCTTGTACGAGTAACGCCGTGTACGGTGTCCGATACTTTGGATGTTCTTTTGAAAATAATTTGGGGAAGAGACCGTCGATTGACATCGCATACGAAAGCCGAGCGGTTCCGAGGGTCCCTGATTCATCAGAACCGGAAACAGAGACCAATGCACCGATCGCCATGATAACTGCCCCGGCGGTTCCTAAGAGTGTTATTCCTGTCAGAACCAGGGGGACCTTTGTTGTTTCAAGTGTTGTCCAGTTGAGAAGACCATACACAACAAAGTTTGTGAGAAGGTAGAAGATGGTGACAATAATCATCCCGGTGATAATAGCTTTAGGAATTGTTTTTCGTGGATTTCTCACTTCACTTGCGGGAAGAGTACCCATTTCAAATCCGACATACGCCCAGAAAATCAATACCAATGCAACACCAAAATTTCCAAATCCAAGCGGAGCAAACGGGAGATAATTTGAAGAGAGCGTCTGAGGGTGTATAGTAAAAAAGCCAATACCGAGGATTATGATGAGAAGAAGGGGAGCGAGTTTTACAATCGTTAAAATATCGTTAATTCTCCCTGCAGCTTTTACTCCTCTGATGTTGACATAAGTTAAAGTGAATAAAAACAATCCTTTGATGATGATCTGTTGGTAGAACTCTAAGCTAACAAAGTATTGAAGATATTGGACGAACGCAATCGCGAACACCGGTAATGAGAGTATTTCTGCGATCCAAATACTCCAGCCGGTGAGAAACCCGTAGAAATCATCGAATGCTTCGGAGACATATGCAAATGGGCCACCAACGCGCGGAACATAATAACTACAATACGCAAATACCAGGGCAATAATGGTTGCACAGATTCCTGCAACAACCCACACAAGAATTGCCGCGGGACCAAGTAGCCCTGCGGTGAGTGCAGACGCAATATAGATATCTGCCCCAACGATGGACCCAACGACAATGCTGGTGAGATCAAAAGAGGTGAGTTCCTTTTTTAGGGTCATTTGATAGTGGTATTAAATATAACGTATTCAATTTTCTCTTTTTATTTCAGAAGATTATCTACTGATTTCTTTTTTTGCTTTTATCGTTGATTCCGTTCGCGTTCCAGTGTTGAAATAAGATCAAGGAGTTGTTGTATTTTGGATTTTACGAGTGGAAAACAGAGCTTCTGCGGGCATTCGCTGTCAAGGATCGCACACTGGTTGTCTTTATCGTAGACCACGGGATAGAGGGTACATCCTTCCGGCCTCTGGTGATAAATGGTACATCGTGTCCCATTATGAAACACACAACGACCCTGGTGATTCTTCAGCTGTAACCATCCATTGCATTCTGAAACAAAAAATTGGCGATCATATCCCATTTTTTGAATGTTTTCAATATCACGATATGAAAGTATCATGTTTGTTTCGATGCAGCATTGTATGCATTTTGTTTCAAGACAGCGGTTCGACATACGGCATCATCCCTAATATCGCAAAGTATTAAAAACCATTTTGTGTTTCTTATATCTTAGAATAACGATGTATCCTTCTGAAAAAAGGGAGGAAAGGGGAAGTTGAAGAGTAAAAAAAGAGATTTCATCTATTAACTCTGCAACCCCCAAAAGAAAATACTTATTGGGAATATAAATGTTTCTCAAAAGGTCTTTATACTGGCTTATACAAGCCCCTATGCGAAACATTAATAACATTAAATGGTATAGTGGTTCTCTAGTCTCCTAGACAAAGAAAGGTAATAAAAGAGCTAAAAATCAGCTCTTATTAAAACAATACATCATGGGGGAAAAAAATTATGGCTAAAAGTAGCAGAAAACAAATAGACCAAGATGAGAAGCGAGTAATTGAGCAGCTGCAACGAAATTCCAACGAGAGTATAGACAAAATCGCAAAAACCTGCGGGTTTTCCAGACAGAAAGTATGGCGTATTATTAAACGACTCGAGAACAACAAAACAATTTGGGGATATACAGCAATACCAGATAAGGAAAAACTAGGTGTGCGCCACTACATCATGTTGATCAAACGATCGAACGAGCCTGCGAACGACGTCATTGATGACGTTATCGATGGATTCAAGAAATATTCAGGGAAAAACCTTGGTGTTTTCGTCCAAACCGCCTGCATGCTCCATGGTCAATATGATGTGATGCTCTGTTTCACCGCAAAAGACATCAGCGTTGCAAAACGATTCACTGAGTTCATCAACAAGAAATACTCGACATATATTAGAGAAATCATGATGTTGGAAGATATTTTCTCAGTGAGAATCAGCGGCATGATGAATCCAAAAGTCGATGACCTAAAAGAATTCTTCAAGACAAACTAATTCGTTCGAGGGCAATGCCCTCCCCATTCTCCTTTTTTATGAAGTAGCATATTATTCACAGATAAAATGTACAACACGTCTTTTTTATGAAGTATTTCGAGAAAGAGAATTAAGAGAAGGGGTCTAAAAAGTCTGGGAGGAAAAGAATGAAAAAGAATTTTTCAATTCAATTCTTTAGACCCCCTCACATGCCCCTGAATGAGAAACAGGTAGATAAATATAACTCCCTGATCCCCCCGCAAACACAATGACCAGCAACGAACCAAATAGCATTCATCCCCGATACCTCACGCTACCGGGACAGTCCTTATGAGAAAACACTTAAAACGAATGTATTTTTAAAAAAAATTTGGGGAACTCTTCCTGCAAAGAGCTCTTTTTTCACCGAACCAGAATTATATTAATGATGGATCAGACCAAGTGAAGTGAGTTCCTGAGAAAGTTTCTCCACCGCAAGGGAAACATCTGTGATCTTCCGTGCCCCCGTGCACACGATCTTCCCCGAGCCAAACAGGAGCATAGCCACTTTAGGTTCTTTGATACGATAGACAAGCCCAGGGAACTGCTCTGGCTCATACTCAACGTTTTCTAACCCAAGCGCCATGGCAACCTCATTGAGGTTCAACTCGCCGCCAAGATCAGAAATCGCGACAATGTTCTGAATGACGATCTCAGGGTCTTTATAGACCTCAACACCTAACTTCTTCAGTTTCTCCGCAATGATATTAATCGTGGTTCTGACATCCTCAATATTTTTCGCACCAGTACAATTCGCCTTCCCACTCCGAAACAAGAGGGTAGCGGTTTTTGGACTGGCCAACCGATACACAAGCCCAGGGAATTGCTCTGGCTCATATTCCGCTTCTTCCAATGATTGTGCGATAACGTCCAAATCCAATTTATCGGAAAACGACGTTGACGCGACAATATTTTCTACTTTTACGTCTGGCATACATTTTCCTCCTTTTTTATACCAAATGATAACAGTTTCTCCAACATTTTATCAAGAGCAACAGTAACATCTTCAAGCCTGATTCCGTTGCAGACAATCTTCCCCGAATCAAACAGCAGTATAACAGTGTTTGGGTCATCTCCTTTATAAACCAATCCAGGGAAAACCTTCCGGTTATATTCCACGGTTTGTAGGGATTTCGCGAGACGTCGTAATTTCAACGACTGGTGCAGATCAGTTGACACGGTCACGTTCATTACCTTAATCTCTGGTGTTTCTTCCAACGGTACACCAATGACATTCAGACGATCAGTAACCATTTTAACGACTTCATGGACTTCATCCATGCTTCTTGGCCCGGTCACCACCACGTTCCCCGTGGAAAACAGGGTTGCCATAGAGCGTGGTTTAGAAAACTGCATTACTATTGCGGGAACCTCGTCAGGATTATACGTTACATCGGGGAGAATTCCCGCAAGTTCCGATAAATCCAACGACGACGAAATTGTAAAAGACACAACGATGTTTTCCACCGAGACCTCAACCATAATAAGATTTCTCTCCTTGAAGTATATAAAGGCTTTTTATAAACATTTCGTAAAAAACGAGGTTACTGAAGAAAACCTACCACACTTTATCAATATCGATGTCCTCTTCCTCACCAGCTACCGCCTTTTTCTTCCTGCTGGTTTTTTCCTCATTCGCTTGATCTAGGATACCGTGGAACTCATGGGTTCTCTCATTGATTCGTCGTTCACAGTTCGAAACCACGAGCTCCCCTCGGGTTTTTTCAATAAGACCACGGACCATGTCCTGCTTCTTTTTAATAGGAACCAATGCCGAAGGATAATCAAAACTCATGATCGCATCATAGATCCGGTCCATATGCTGCAGGTACTCGTTTGCTTTCGCGGTATTTCCGCCCAGCATAAAATCCAGGGCGCCGCGTCGCAACTCCCCGACGACGTCACACAGCCCGAGCAGGTACGCGCTATATGTGGTTTGAATTTTATCCGGGTCAGGGAGATCCTGCCCTTTCATGATGTTATACAGACAGTGAATCTCGACAAACTCCTGGGCCGCATTCTCCACAAATCCTGCATGGAAAATATCAGGATGATCCTTGGTAAAATCATATAACTGCGCAAGCTTCGCAGATGCTTGTTTAATATAATTCTCCGCCTCATCCATCTGATCGCGGTGGAGCTGCTGAATGCCTCTTCGACAACAAATAATGATATCCCGGGAAGTCTTCAACGCATCTTCCCGTATTTTTTCCTTCTCCCCGATATGATGATCAATCTTTTCGATGATGCCATCAAGATTCTTCATTGCGTTACTAGGAATGTCTTTTCTACTCATTTTCCTTCCATCATTTTTTATTCACCCAAAAATCAGGTGTCTTCCCGGAAAGAACAAGAAGCATCTGCTCAGCACAAATCTTACCAGCCCGTAACTGTCCTTCTTTCGTTGATGCACCGATATGTGGTGTACAGACAACCTTCGGGTGGTTGACAAGCTCTTTAAACGTCGGGGGTTCAGCTGCATAGACATCAAGAGCTGCTGCTCGGACTTTCCCGCTATTTAAGTGCTTCAACAATGCTTGTTCATCAACCACACCACCCCTGGCACAGTTGATGATGATAACACCGTCTTTCATCTTCTCAAAATCAGGTTCTTTAATCGTGGCTCCTTCTTCTTTCACAAACGGGATATGCAGCGAAAGATAATCAGATTCTTTGAGTAATTTCTCCAACGACACCATCGCAATCTTCGCAGTCGGTGATTTCTGGATGTACTTGTCATAGGCAAGAACCTTCATGTTGAACGCGAGTGCTCGTTTCCCAAGCTCAGTCCCAATCCGCCCGATTCCAATAATTCCAAGCGTTTTTCCGCACAGCTCGACACCTTTGAACGCTTTCTTCTCCCACAGCCCCTGCTTCATCGAATGGTCTGCCTGTGGAATTGACCGTGACGCAGCAAGCATCAGTCCGAACGCAAGTTCAGCGACACTTTCGGTCGTACCGGTCGGAGCGTTCACGACTTTGATCTTGTTCTTCGATGCCGTTGGAAGATCAATGTTGTCCACACCAATTCCTGCCCGTCCGATAACCTTCAGGCTGCCTTTTGCTCCTGCGTTGATGACATCAACAGTTGCTTTTGTCCTGCTTCGCACCATGAGCCCATCGTACTTTGGGATCTCTTTGAGCAGCGTTGCCGCATCCATTTCATTAAAAGTGACTTCTTGACCAGCGTCTTTCAACTGTTGGACAACCTCATTTTCTGTCTTATCAGTAATAAGTATTTTCATTACTATGCCTCCATGAGGTGTATCGCCACGTAGATAAAAATGTTTACGCTCTCTACAGGAGCTCCCGGAAATCAACCCCGATATATTCTGCTTTCTCCCCAAGTTCTTCTTCGATACGTATGAGTTGGTTATACTTCGCGTTACGATCGCTTCTTGCTGGTGCACCAGTCTTAATCTGCCCCGCACTTGTCCCCACCACGAGATCAGCAATGAAATTATCTTCGGTTTCCCCACTGCGATGACTCACCACTGCAGTCCATCCCTCATCCTGCGCCATCTTAATCGCATTCAATGTCTCTGTGACAGAACCGATCTGATTGAGTTTAATGAGCACAGAGTTTGCCGCTTGCAACTCAATCCCTTTCTTAATGCGTTTTGTATTCGTGACAAACAAATCATCACCAACAATCTGAATTTTATTCCCTAATTTCTTTGTCATCTCCACCCAGGAGTCCCAGTCATCCTCCGCATGGCCATCTTCAATGCTCACAATCGGGTATGTTTTGCAGAGATCAACATAGAAATCAACCATCTCCCCACCAGAATATGATTTCTCGCCTATCTTGTAGATACCGTCATGGAAAAACTCACTGGACGCAGGATCTAATGCAATCTTCATCTTGTTGTTATATCCTGCGTTCTCAACTGCCTGTAGCATCAGATCAAGACGGTCATGGATATCAATGATCTGAGCAGGTGCAAACCCGCCTTCATCACCTATCAGAACACCGCCCGCACCAAACTTGCCCTTTAATAGTTTTGCAAGATGATGGTAACTCTCAGAAATCATTCTGATTCCTTCAGTAAAATTTTTTGCACCGGTCGGCATAAGCATATGCTCCTGGATTGAATTCTCCTGACCTGC
>Ga0315274_10000787_pt1 | contig 49224 bp, 39 predicted proteins | sample YL17G02_20_MG_FD_203700 | JGI IMG/M metagenome (GOLD analysis project Ga0315274, IMG submission 203700) | Sediment microbial communities from Yellowstone Lake, YNP, Wyoming, USA - YL17G02_20 | ecosystem: Environmental > Aquatic > Freshwater > Lake > Sediment | place: USA: Wyoming | collected... | reverse complement strand
GCCGCCGGTTTCGCAAGAACCTCTAAGTGTCGGCGCAGGAAGCCGCTACGCCTGAAGCTCTTCGAGCACGCCGCGCCGGTCGAGTTCGTTCAGGTAGAAATGAACGTCCACGCCGCTGAACGGAAACTTCCCCTCGCTTCTCATGAGGACGCGGAAGAAGTTGTAGTTGTCCTCGATGTACCTATCGTCCCCCGTGAGTGTGTACACCGCCCAGGCGGGGAACAGGTCGTTGCAGGCCCAGCCGCCGCCGCGCTCGATAGAAGCCAGTTCTCTCTTGTAGACCTCGACGTCGCTCAGGCACTTGATGAGAAAGTCCTTGACTTCCTCGTCTCCCGTGCGTTCGTAGTAGAAGAAGCAGGCGCGCCAGCTGATGAACTCGCCGTAACCCTGTCTGAAAAGGCCCACGCCGAATGGCAGGTGGTAGGTGATCCGGCCGTCCTTTTCGGCCTTTCTCCTGTAGAACTCGAAGACCTCGCGGCACGCGTCCAGCCAGCGCTGCTCGCCCGTGTGCTCGTGGAGGCGGAGGAACGCCAGCATCGGCCAGCCGCACTCCCGACTGGTCTCGTAGAAGATGACCGGATCGTCCTTCTGCCAGCGGAGCATGTTCTCCCCGACTGACAGCGCCGCCTCACGGAAGTCCGGCTCGCCTGACACGCAATAGGCGGCCATCAGCCCGTCCGCCCACATGTGCGACGGATAGGTCGCGCCGTCGGTGTGCTCCGGGCAGTGGGCAGGCATCGTCCCCTGGCGAAGCGGGTTCGGATCGTAGGCAATGAAATCAACGTGAGCGTTGTGGCGCGCTTCGACGATGGCCGTGAGGAGACTTCCATGCTCCCCTCGTCTGTAGTAGTCGCGCATGAGGTCGAGTATGGGATCATTCTCATTGTTGTGCGTGCGATTTCGGTCGGGAACGTAATCACCGTAGTCCAGCATGCCCCTACCGAGGGGTCCCTGGCCCTTCAGGACGGGGCTGAGCTTTGCCTCCACGAGCATGTAGCGCTCCTCGTCGCAGCGCAGCCATCGGTGCAGCTCCAGCACCCGCGTTGAGCGGACGTAGTCGGGGTCAAGTGTCAGCTCCACGGGGCTCGGCTCTCCGGCCCACGCGGTCTCGCGCTCGAAGTAGATCGCTTCCATTTCCAGGGCGGTTCTCCGGGTGTCCGCGAGCGAGACGTAGAGATCGTGCTCCTTCGACATTCCGCGGCGCAGGTGCAGCTCCCCGGCCCAGGCGGGCCATACGTCGAAGGTCAAGACGTTGCGGTCGCACGAGATGCCCTTGGGGAAGTTCTGGCTCATCTCGCAGAACCACGCGACCACCGAGCCTCCCTCGCCGTCGGCGGCGAGGTAAGGGTAAGTCTGCCGCAGGCCGCCGCCCATGCCGGCGCGCGGATTGTCCGGGCGCAGGTAGTACGAATACTTCGAAAGGTCCTCGCGGAGCGTGTCCAGGTCGCGCATGACGACGCTCCCACCGGCGGCTTCACCGTACCGGTTTCTGCCTTCGTCGCCCGCTGGATCGCCTGCGATCATCTCCACGTTCTCGCTGATCTCAACGATGCGCGGCAGCCAGTGCTCGCCGGTCTGGCGCTGGCGCACGTGCTTCGTCGTCTCGCGTCCCAGGGCGGTCGGCAGGAGGATGCGGATGCTTCCCAGGTGCACGCCCCTCTCGGGCGGCTCGGCGTTGGTGAACTTGTAGGACACGGCCACCCCCGGCTCGTGCGGGCGGAAGGTGCAGCGCACGCGAAACGTGAGCATCTCCGAGCCGTCGCCGGCCGTGTGCCGACCGGTAACCTGCACCACGACCCGCCGGTGGCCGGACTCGATGACCCGCACGTCGAGTCCCTTCGAGTCCGAGGCATAGAAACGCTTTCCTTTCAATGTCTCGACGATGATGTCGGAGCCCGGCGCTGTCATCTCCTTGCCGTTCACCAGGTACGACTCGAACAGCGAGAACCGCCTCTTGCCTATCGCCGCGCATAGGTTGGCGGTTGTGACGGTCACGCGTTCGTCGGTCTCCTCAACCCGGAGATCCTCGGCCGGGGCAACGCTTCTGCCTTGGATCAGGGCGACCTTTCCGGTCTGGCTGGCTTCGAGCGGCATGTCAAAGTCCAGCAGCAGCCACTTGACGGAGCCGTCGAAGTGGCGCTCCAGCACCCTGGTCTGGACCGGGGCCAACTGGCCGTTTGCCAGCCTGAGCGCCAGCTTATCGCATTCGCGCAGCACGCCCTCGGCCAGCGGGACGCCGTACGTCACCGCATGGTGGCTGATCGGCTTGTCCAGGGCGTTCCGAACATTGATCGAAAGCAGTTCCTTCGCCATTGCCATGACCCCTTCCTGTGATTGCGACGGCGGCGGACAATGTACAGCTTCAAGCGGGCTTGCACAACGTCCGGCTATCGACGTGGGGACAGGGCTGGCAGAGCGCAAGTGGCCACTGATCGCAATTGGGGGCCTTTGTCAGGTGCATCTGGTCGCCTGCCGAGATGTTTGACATTGGCCCGCTGAAACAATACTCTTAGGGCGTGGCAGGTGGGCAAGCACTACAAGCGGGAGCGGACTATGACAGTTGCTTACGACCCTCTCAACTACGACAATCTCGCACGTAATGTCGTCCAGGCCCTGCTTGACAGCAATGAGGTGCCGCTGCCGCCCACGGATGGGTTTGAGGGGGCGGGGGTCTATGCCGTCTACTATCACGGTGATTTTGCGCCGTATGCGCCGATAGTGGGCGGACAACCGCCGCTGCCGATCTACGTCGGCAAGGCAGTTCCAGTCGGCGCCCGGAAAGGCGGCGTCGGCTCGCCGTCAAGCGCGAGGCGTGAGCTCTGGAACAGGCTCAGGGAACATGCAGAGAGCATCGAGGCCGCTCGCAATCTTCGCGCAGGCGACTTCACCTGTCGTTATCTTGTCGTCGTGCCTGTATGGGTTTCGCTGGCGGAGCGCTTCCTTGTGGCTCACTTCAAGCCGATCTGGAACGTGGTCATTGACGGGTTCGGCAACCATGACCCAGGCGCAGGCAGGCGGGGGATGAAGCGGCCGCGCTGGGATATCGTGCACCCGGGCAGGCATTGGGCGGAGAGGCTTGAAGCAGCGGAAGACGCTGACGCTGTCTTGGGTAGGCTGCGCTCTTTTCTTGAGAGCCGGTAGGAGCACGTCGGACAGCGACGTGGCATGCACGCTCATGCAGGTGCCCTCAGGTGTATTGCTTCTTCGTATAGTTCCACGCGCTTCTGTGTCTTACCCGCGCGCACCGATGAGTTTAGGATGCTGGATCCGGTTCGCTTTGTTCGCACACGGTGGGAATCCACCATCTTGAATCCGTGCAGCTCGCCGATTTGCGCGAAGAACTCGTCGGTCTTCACCTCGACTCCCTGAAGGATGTTGTTGCCGATCACGACGACGACACTGCCGCCGGGTTTCATCAAGGCGCGCGTGACTTCCCAAAACCTGTCACAGTCATTGAAGTACGAAGCGGCGTAGTTTGCCCAGCCCGTGCCGCCGTAAACGCCCTTCTCCGGATTTTTCGCACGTACTGCGTCAACTACCTGTTTGATCTGGGCAATATCTACCTGCAGATGAATCTCCGGAGCAGCGCGAACCGTTTGCCAGAACTTGCCAAAGCTCTCCAGCGCCATTGCCTTCAGATCGTGAGCGCTGGGCAATAGGTCGAGCCAGTATAGCTGGGGCCTGGTGTTGCGAATGTAGTGGTAGTTATTCAGGTAGGGTGGCGAGGTGATCAGGACATCAATGCTCCTCTCCGGAACGGTATCTGCGTACAGCAGGTAGGAGCGATTATAGATGTTCGCCACGGGTTGATGCCGGAACCGTGTCAGGTGCTGCTGCAGAAAACCGATATCGGCCTCCATTTCCCAGAGCTTGTCGACCAGAATGCGTTGGACATCCGCGTGGAGGACTTCGCTCTTTCCCGCTGCAACACGCGTGCTCAGGCTGGGTTCGTAAGAGTAATTGGAAAAGCTGACCATCACCGACCCGAGTGCGACCTTCAGCAGGTCACGGAGGCGTTGGTCGGCTTGGCAGTTTATGAAGTCAAGCACGAAGAGCACCTGTCGCTCTACGTCTGAACTGAAGAAAGGCTTGCTGCTCCTGAAGCCCGGCGGTGGTTCAGCTTTTGGTCTGGCAGTGCGTGAACGCAGCTTGGCGCGCATGAACTCTGCAAAGCTATGAGTCGTCTCCGATAGCAGGGCCAAGTCGTACTCGTGAGCGTGCAGCTTGACGTGACAGCTGAGGGCCGCGTAAGGGTTGATCTCGAACCCCAACACGTTGTGCCCGCGCTTGACTCCCTCCAGCAAGGTCGTGCCAACGCCGGCGAAGGGATCAAGCACGCTGACGCCAGCACCGGGCTCCGCAGCCATCTCTTCTAGCACATGTTCAACGAATGCCGCTGAGAAGCCGGCGATCCATGGTACCCACCGATGCAGCGGCTCGCGTCGGTTCCCTGCAAATGCAGTGTCGCCGAAGGATGTCCGTCTCTCAGACTCAGCAGGTGTTGTGCGCGCATCGAACAGCTCGCGTTGCTGATACGCCGGCATGGCTTCGGCGACCCTGGGCTGCCCTTGCCCACTCAGCCAATCCTCAAGCGCCTGGCGCAAGAAGCGCCATTCTCGCCCGGCCTTCTGACAGGGGATTCTCTTATCTCGGGCCATCTCGCCAAGGGTCTTTTCGCTCACGCGAATGAACCGTGCAGCTTCAGCCAGCGTCAACACCCTCGGTCCGTTAGAGTAGTCGGCAGGCATTTTCTCGCAAGCTCCCTTATCTTCCGGCAGCTTAGTATATCGCGCGGTTCCCCCATGTCAACGCGGCGGTCCTGCTCTGCCTGAAGATCACCTGCGGCACCGGGGGAAATGGCCTACGGTGGCCCATGATCCCCCGCACGCACAGTTGAGCGTTGGGTGCCGGCGGCCTATTACCTGTCAGCGCAGCGTCATGCGGATGGCGTGGTTGGTGCAGTGCCTTGCGCATAGGCCGCAGCCCATGCAGGCAGGGGTCGAGGGCGCTGCCCCGTATGGGCATATCCGGTCGCAGAGCCCGCACGACCTGCGCACGCTCGGATCGCACTGGGGACCACGGACTGCAATGAGAGGCGAAGGCCGGACGGCCTCGCGCACGCCGGCTCTGAACGTCCCGATGGCCGCGCAGCTCTCAAGGCAGCAGTTGCACAGCTCTATCGGGATCCCGAAGCTGTAGACGAGGTGATGGACCTGGCCAGAATCGGCGGCGCGCTCGCACAGCGCTGCCGCCTCCTCGGCGGTCAGCCGCCGTCCAAGTCCGCTGCCGATCTGAAGCAGGGCTGCCAGGCCGAACGAGATGCAGGTTTCGGACTCGTGCCGCTTGTGGGCTGGGTGGCTGCAAGCCTTGCGTCCCGCCCGGCACGCGCATGGTATCACTGCGATCAGCCTCTGCGCGCCTGTCAGTGATGCAAGGTCGCCGGTCGGCAGGACGTGCTGCGCCTTGTCGCGCAGGAAAGGGAGCGGCCGGGCGTAGAGGACAAGCAGGCAGACCAGGCGAAGCAGCGGACGCAGCGTCACGCGCCCGACGCGCGTCGCGCTCAGCGAGACCAGAAGCATTCCGAGCCGAATCAGTCCGGCGGCCGGCCAGAACAGGAGCAGACGCGCTGCGAGCCTTGTTGATGAGTTTTGCATGTTCAGGTGAAACAGTCCACGAACAGGGTCATTCTGAGCTCGCCCCTGGGCGAGCGAAGAATCTGGCCGTGACTCCGCCGGCCGCCCATACTCGCGTACAGATCCTTCGTCCGCCTGGCGCGGACTCAGGATGACCGAGCGAGGTGGCCTCTCTAACCCTAACTGGCAAGACTCAGTAGAGCCTCTGGCAAAATGCAACGCGGCTCACGCGGCATTTTGCTTGAGGCTCTTCGTTTCACGGCCGCCACCAGTTCTCCTTCAGGTACTCGACGTAGAACACGGCGTTCTCGACGGGCACGTTGCTGGGGATCTGGTTGCCGACCGCGAACACGAACCCCGGGCAGTCGAAGGCCAGCTCGAGCGTGGCATCCACCTCGGCCTTGATCTGATCCTTGGTGCCGAAGGTCAGCGTGCGCGCGTCCACCTTGCTGCTTGCGATGACGTGGGTTTGGCCGAATCGCTGGACCACCGTTTCGAGGTCGGTCAGCGGTTCAAAGATGAAACCGTCCGCTCCCGCAGCGGCAAGATCGTCAACGAACTCCGTGAAGTCACCGTCCGAGCAATAAAGGACCTTCTTGCCGGCATTCTTCAGCACGCTCCAGAGCTTCTCGTAGCGGGGGAAGACGGCGCGGCGGTAGAAGTCCGGGTGCATGAACGCGCCCTCCGACCACACCATGTCGTCGTGGCAGATGAACACCTCGATGGACGTCTCGGCCCAGGCCCTGTAGTGACGCATGCTGAGGCGGAATATGCCGTCCAGCACCCTCTCGAACCTGTCCCGGTCCGCGGCCGCCTGGAGCAGCATGTCCCAGCCGAACGCCAGTATCGCGCCTGACACGATGGTCCTGTAATAGCCCCCCGGCTCCACCCTTTCAGGGCGCTCCTTCCGCGCGTTCTGGTACCAGTCCTCGTAGAACCGGACCAGCTCATCGAAATCGGGCAGGCCGTATTCCTCGACGGCGTCGAACGCCCAGACCTCCTCGACGCTGCTGAAGGGGCAGTAGACTGTGTCGCGCCTGTCTCTGCCGCCCTCAAGGAACTCTGCGTGGCCCATGTCGGTGGTGCGGCCCCTTTCGCTCCACGGCACGGGGCCGTCGTTTGTGCGCCAGTCAACGTCCATTTGGAACCAATCCGTGAACCTGTCCTCGCCGATGTGGCGCACCAGGGCGTCGTTGCTGCAGTACTCCATGTGGGCCAGTCTCGGCGTCGGCCGAAGGTTGATCGTGTCAATGCCGATCTGGTAGCTCACTGCGGCTCCTTCTTGGCCACCAGGCGTGGCGTTCCACGTTCCGGGTGCCTGTCCCGCGTCAGGGGTTTGCCGGACAGCTTCGCGATAACCACCTCGCCGAGGTAGAGGATGCTGCAGCCGGGTTCGAGGTGGCCGGAGAACAGCTCATCGCCTCTCAGCGCCATGGTGCAGTGCATGTGAGGCTTGTAGTCGGCGATGATGCCCTGCACGCTGCAAAGCTCGATGGGGCCCTCCTTCTCGATGAACTTGTCCTCGGCCGGGAAGTCGGTGTGCACGATGTGGTGGATGCGCGCGACGTCGAACGTGCCGATGCCGCTCAGCACCACGCCCGTCTGGATGTCCTTCTCCCGCGCGACCTGCTCGATGCACTTATGGAAGTCGTCCCCGTAATCAAGCCGCACGCAGATTATCTCCTCGACGTGCATTCCGTCCAGTATTTCCATTGCGCTCTGCCTCCTGAAGAGTGGTCGCCGTCAACCTTCATGTTATGGCCGAGTACGGCGCGCATCAAGGGACGGTCTTGGGAAGGGAATGCATCGCCGGCGCCGGGATTATGCGAGCAGAAGGATGATGGGGAGCACGACGGCGAGGTACGCCGGCGTGGCAAGCAGGAAGATAGTGGGTAACTGCCCGCAGCGTGGGACCGGAACGGAGCATGGCGGGCACGTCACAACAGACCCATCTCGATCGCCTTCTCGGCGATCTGGACGGTGGTGACTCGTGAGCCCATTGTCTGTTGCGAGGAGTGCCCCCTGGAGCGCTGTTTGGCTGCACAGAGGCGTCACTGCGAGGGCTACGCTGAACTTTAGCGAGTGGCAGGGAGTGCAAGACGCTGTTCCAGCCTTTGTGCTCGTCCTCCCGCAAAACAGGGAAAACCGCAGTAGCAGCATAGGGCCGCTGCACGCCGTACGCCATAGACGCGCCCCTGGCCCCGTTACCGTTTGAGCGTGGTTCTACACGTCTTCAGCATTCTCAAATCCGAGAGGGGGAAGACGTTCTATTATCCTTTCGTCAACCATCCTTTGATACTCCCCCAGGGCTGTTAACTTGTTCTTGGCCGAAGCAAGCTGAGGGTACCTGGCTATCACTTTGGCTAGTTTGATATCTTCGGCAACAGTGCTTATAGCCTCGCCTATCTGCCTAGCAGTATCGCCGAGAGACCATCCTCCCCCGTGACCTTTGACTGCCGCACCATGTTGGTTGCATTTGACCTTGTGGAGCTCTAATTTGGCCTTCACTTTTTCTGGCCATGGGGAGTCTTTGCGCCCAATAGTTTCCATCAACCTGCTTTCAAGAAATTCGACCTTCAACGCCTCGGCCTTTGGAATATCCTCCGCTTCTCGGAGTTCTACCTCCATTTTCCTGTGGCTTACGCGCCAGCATTTCGTCTGGCGCTCGTTGTGCGCCACGAGGTACCTGGCGACAGTAAGGCGCGCGTAATTCTTGGCTTGGCGGCCGGGGGATCGGATTGGTTTCTCGTCGGCCTTGCACTCCACGACAATCCCCGGACTTTCCTTCTTCTCCTTGTCTTCGACGCTCCGCCAGAGCACAATGTCCGCGCGAGCTTGCCCGGCGCCCGGTTCGGGAACCGTGAGTTCCTCGGCCATCTGGTCAAGGGAATAGCCATATTCCTTGACGAGGGTACCCACGAACTCCTGGCGCACAAGCTCCTCGGGGATCCCCTTCAGCCATATCCCACGAATATGGCTGAATATCTCACTGCGACGCTGAACCTCGAGGTGTTCTGATGAAGCCCTGTCAGTGCTCTTTTGTGTTCGGGCCCCAAGGTTACCCACCCGTTTTTCAAGTCTTTCAACTTGCTGCTGGAGTTTCTGCTCGCTATCGCGCGCATCAAGGATGTCCTGATAAACAGCCTTCTTGATCTCCAGCTCGAGGGCCTTCGGCTCTGGCACGCTTTCTCCATCTACCACAACGCATCTGCCTTGGAATGCCCAAAGCCTGTCCTCGCCAATATGGACCGGTTTTTCCTCTTGCTTTGCCAGGTCTTGCTGAGAAAGGCAGCCGACCGCCGCCCCCGCGGCCTTGAGGCGACCTACATATTGATAGTACTTCGCTCCGGCCTTGCTTGTTTCTACTATACCCCCTAGTTCCAGAAGCGTGTCGAGCACAAGCTTTAGCTGCTTTGCGTTCAAGCGGTAACTGAGTCTCCTCAGAAGGTCCGAGTGACCGATCTTTCTTACGCTTTTCAGAAGGTCAAGGACTTTCTTGCCATCATCGGATAGCGCGGAGAGTTCCTCTGCAAGCCTGATTGCGCCATCACTATCTATGCTGCCTACAACTCGAATCGCGGGTTCAGCGGGCCCCAATTTACGTTGTCTCCCCATCGTCTCTTAGCCCTAGCGTTTCTGGCATGTCGAAAGTGCGCGCTTCCGACCGCATCAGTCCAACCGCGAGGTTACAGTAGACCCATCTCGATCGCCTTCTCGGCGATCTGGACGGTGTTGAGCGCCGCGCCCTTGCGGATGTTGTCCGAGACGCACCACAGGTCCAGCGCGTTGGCGCGGGACGGGTCGCGCCGGATGCGCCCCACGTAGACCGCATCCTCTCCGGCGGCGTCGGCGGCCAGCGGGTAGCGGGACGCCTTGGGATCGTCCACCACTGTCACGCCCGGCGCCTCGGCGAGTATTCGCCGCGCCTCCTCAGGCGAGATGTCGCGCTCGAACTCGACGTTTATCGCCTCGCTGTGGCTCATCGCCACCGGCACGCGCACGCAGGTGGCGGTGATGGCGAGGTCAGGGCAGTCGAGTATCTTGCGCGTCTCGAGGATCATCTTCACCTCTTCGTTGTAGTAACCCGGGAACTTATCCTTGAGGGCGCCGATCTCCGGGATGACGTTATCGTAGATGGGATGCGGGTAGGGTCCGAGTTCGGGCGCGGCGCCCTTGGCCGCTGCGTCGCGTTGCTGGGCGAGCGCGCGAACCCCGGGCAACCCGGTTCCGCTCACGGCCTGGTACGTGCTCACCACCACGCGCCGAATGCGGGCGGCGCGATGCAGCGGCGCGAGCGCAACCACCATCTGGATGGTGCTGCAATTGGGGTTGGAGACGAAGCCCCGATGCCGTCGGAGCGCCTCCGGATTGACCTCGGGCACGACGAGCGGCACGCGCTCGTCCATGCGGAAGTCGCTGCCGTTGTCCACGACGAACACGCCCCTCCCGACGGCTTCCCAGCCGTAGATCTGCGAGGCGCCCGACTCCCCCTCGGTGCCTGCGAACAGCGCTATGTCAAGCCCCTCGAAGGCCTCGTGACACGCGACGACCACCTGCCGCTGCTTGCCCGCGATCCGCTGCGAGCGTTCCGAGCGCGCCATGACGCGCAGCTCGGCCATGGGGAAGCTTCGCTGCTCCAGCACGCGCACGAGCTCCTCGCCGACCAGGCCGGCCCCGACCACGCCAACCTTGTAGCTTGCCTTACTCGAGCTCAAGCGCCTTCCCCCATTGCTCCTCGCAGAGAGCGCGGTATGCGGATGCCGTGAGCAGACTTCGCAGTTGATCCGGCGTATGCACCTTGATCTTGAGCAGCCACCCCTCGCCGTAGGGATCGCCGACCAGCGTCTCGAAGTCCCACAACAGAGTCTCGTTCACCTCGAGGACCATTGCGTCAGCGGGCGGCAGCATCTCGTGCAGCATCTGCGCGCTCTCAAGCGCGCCGAAGGGCACGTCCAACAGCATCTCGTCTTCTTTTTCAGGCAGCTCCAGCGCGATCAGCTCGCCCAGCATCGTCAGCAGGGGCATCGTGACGCCCATCTGCACGATGGCCTCGTCAAGCTTGACCCATTCATGGTTACGCGTATAACTGCGATCTTCCGGTATCATTTTTCGCAGGGAAAGAGGGTTTTCGGATTCTGGCGCAAACAAGCATTTTATCGCGTCTCCCCCGTGGCGTGCAACCGATGCGCCACGGAAGCCCCAGGAGGGGCGCCTGTGGGGAAGGTTTGACGGCGCGTGCAGCACCGGTGTTGACTTGCCTGTCCCCGCCTCGATAACATTTACCGGATGCGTACCTGCGGCATCCACAGTACCTCCGTTGCCCTGCTCCGCCGTGACGGCGGACTTGCGAACGTATCACGCACGGTCCCGATCGCCCTGTCGCTGCTCGCCGCCGTCCTGCTGACGGGGTGTCCCACGCCGCCGAAACGGGTCCCGCAGGAACTTGTTGTCAGGCCGAAGCCGCGCTATGAGGTGTACTACGTCAGGGAGGGCGACACCCCGGCGTCCATAGCCAGACGCTTCGGCGTGCCGTGGATGAAGATACAGGAGAACAATGGTCTTGCGTCGCCCCAGGGGCTAAGGACCGGATTTCCGCTCCTTATCCCGCTTCACGAGCGCACGGCGCCGCCGCGGCCTGATGTGCCGAACGAGTCGGCGCCGCCTGCCGCGAATGCGGCGGCGGAGCTGATAAAAGTCTCCAGGCAGGCCCTGAATCGAGGCAAGCCGTCGAGTGCCTTCTGGTGGCCGACGGAGGGGCAGGTGACTCGCACCTACAGCGGCAGCGTCAGGGGTTTCCGGGAGGCAGGCATTGGCCTGAGCGCGCCTGCCGGCACCGAGGTCTGCGCAGTGGCCGACGGGAAGGTGATCTGCCGTGTCGCGGAGGGACGCTCGCCGAAGCCTGGATGGGGCAACGTCGTCTCGATCCGGCACGCAGGCGAGATAGTGAGCTGGTACGGCTACCTGGACCGCGTGATGGTGAAAGAGGGGGACGTGGTTACGAAGGGGCAGACGATCGGCGCGGTCGGTTCCAGCGGCGGGGCGGAGCGGCCCGAGCTGGCGCTCAGGTTCTTCAAGAACGAACGCCCCGTCAATCCGCTCGACTACCTGCCGTGAGAGATGAGGGCCGAGCGAAGGTGGATCGCGTTCCCCTGTCCGATGATGTTGCCGTGGGGCAGGGCGAGTCCTCATCTTCACAGACTTGTTTTCGCCTTTTCGTGCCATGTCAGGGCTGAACTGTGGCCCGGTTCAGACCCGGAGACGGGATGGGCGCTGTGCCTGAAAAGCTTGCTCCGCCCTTGTTGGATGCGGTAAGATGGAATTGTGGACCTGGTCGGTCCTTTTATTTTGGGTCTGGCTATGGCTATCGGGTCGAAAACGAGCACGAGCCACGAGGTCCTCGGGCGCATCCTGGTGGTGGATAGGAATGCGGAGGATCTGAGGCGGCTGAGGGAGTATTTGGGCTCCCGGGGCTACGACATCGTGCAGGCGGACGGCTGTGAGGCAGCTCTGGAGCAGGCCGCGGCAGGGTCGGTGGATCTGCTCGTGCTCGATCTGAGCGATCCCGGGGTGGACGGGATGGAGTTCTGCGAGCGCTTCCACGACCACCCGGAGACGGCGTCCGTCCCGGTGCTCGTCGTGACCGACCCCACGGGCACCGACGTCGGCGCTGCTGCGCTTCGCGTGGGCGCCGACGACTTTCTCACCCGCCCGCTGGAGATGGCGGAGCTGCTTGTGCGGGCAAAGATGCTGCTGCGCATGAAGGGGCTCCACGAGGGGCTGCTTGCCCGCAACGTGCAGCTCTGGCAGGTCAACGAGCAACTGGAGCACCTCAACCTTGAGCTGGCCGGCCGCAACCGCGAGCTGGAGCAGGGCATGGAGATGGCCCGCAGGCTCCAGGAGGCGTTGCTGCCCCAGCAATACCCCCGCGTGAAGAACATCTCGTTCAACCACGTTTACGCGCCGGCGGACGAGGTGGGCGGTGACTACTTCCAGATCGAGGGCATGTCGGAGGATCGCGCCGCCATCTTCATGAGCGACGTCAGCGGGCACGGCGTTCAGGCGGCCCTGATCACCAACATCGTGAAGGCGGTCTTCGGGTACGTCTACCTGGAGGACAAGACCCCTGCACAGGTTCTGAGCGACGTGAACTCACGATTCCGCAGCGTCCTGGGAAATCTTGCGCCGTCCATCTTCGCTACGGCCTTCCTGGTCGTGGTGGACGGGGCCGGCTACAAGCTCAGCATGGCGAGCGCGGGCCACCCAAGCCCGTTCCTCATCAGAAAGCGCAAGACGAGTTGCGAGCCGTCCATGAGCACGGACGAGATCGGCCCCGCCCTGGGGTTCTTCAGCTCGCCGGAATACACGACCGTCGAGAGCACGTTGTCTCCCGGCGACACGGTTCTTGGCTTCACTGACGGCGTTTACGAGCTGACGAACGAGCGCCGCGAGATGTTCGGGTTGAAGCGGTTGCAGGCGTTGATAGCCGAGAACGCGCGGCTCATCCCGCGAGACCTGATCCAGAAGATCCTCATGGAGACGGACGCCTACAGGGGGGCGCGGCGGCGAACCGACGACGTGTGCATGGTGGCAATCGAGGCACACTAACCCTGGCCCCGTCGCAGCGCTTCGAATTCCTCTTCGCTCAGCGTTTTCACGCCCAGCCTGCGCGCCTTCTCGAGCTTGCTGCCCGCCTGATCGCCCACGATCACGTAGTCGGTCTTCTTGCTGACGTTGAGGGCGGCGCGGCCGCCGAGCGATCTTATGAGCCCCTCGATCTCCTCGCGGCTGTAGGTGCTCAGCGTCCCCGTCACCACGAACGTCTTGCCGGCGATGGCTGGACTCTCCGCTCGTAACGCCCGCTGAGCCTGCATGCTCACGCCGGCCTGCCGCAGCTTCCCGATGACCTCCTGCGCGTCCTTCCTCCGGAAGAACTCCGCGATGCTGTGTGCGACGGTCGGCCCGACCTCGGGAATCTGCTGGAGCTTCTCCTCGTCCGCCGCCGACAGGTCGTCGAGCGAGCTGAAGTGCTCCGCCAGAACCTCCGCCAGGTGCGCGCCCACGTGCTGGATGCCCATGGCGAACAGCAGCCTCGCCAGCCCGCGCCCCTTGCTCGCCTCGATGCCGTCGAGCAGGTTCTGCGCGGACTTGTCGCCCATGCGCTCCATGGCGGCCACGTCCTCCTTCTTCAGCCTGTAGAGGTCGCCGTAGTCGGAGACGACGTTGCGCTCGACGAGTTGTTCGACCAGTGCCTCGCCCAACCCCTCGATGTCCATTGCACGCCGACCGGCGAAGTGCCGGATGCGTTCCTTGCGCTGAGCGGGGCAGAGGGGATTGACGCAGCGCAGGTAGACACCCTCCGGGTCGCGCTGGACTGCCTCGCGGCAGACTGGACACGTCTTCGGCCGGCGCAGTCTCCTCTCGCTGCCGGACCGCTTCTCCACGATGACCTTGACGACCTGTGGGATGATCTCGCCGGCCTTCTCGACCAGCACGTGGTCGCCGATGCGGATGTCCTTGCGCTCCAACTCGTCGAAGTTGTGCAGGCTGGCGTGGCTCACCGTGGTGCCGGAGAGCTGGACCGGCTCCAGATCGGCAACCGGCGTGAGCTGCCCCGTCATGCCGACCTGCACCCGGATGTCCCTCACCACGCTGACTTGCTGGGTGGCGCCGAACTTGTAGGCGATCATGTAGCGCGGAGCCTTGCTCGTGGCGCCCAGGCGCACGCGCTGCCTGCGGTTGTCCACCTTGACGACGAGGCCGTCAATGGGGTAGTCCAGCCCGCCCGTGCGTTTTTCCCAGTAAGCGCACTTCGCCAGCAGGCTGTCCAGGTCCTCGCAGCGGGCTATGTCCGGGTTGGTGGGGCAGCCGAGCGCGCGGAGCAGACGCAGGGTCTCCCAGTGGGAGTCCGGCAGTTCAATGCGCTCGGCGTGGCCCGTCTCGTAGGTGAAGATGTGAAGGCCGCGGCGCGCGGCGATGTTCGGGTCGAGCAGCTTCAGCGAACCGGCGGTTGCGTTGCGCGGGTTGGCGAACAGGTTCTGCCCCTCCTGTCGCCGTTCGTCGTTGACCCGCTCGAAGGCCGCGAAGGGCATGTAGACCTCGCCCCTGATCTCGATCGTCGAGCCGCTCAGGTCCGCGGGCGCACCCGCCTCACCGGTGTAGAGCCTCAAGGGCAGGTTGCGCACCGTGCGGGCATTGTGCGTAACGTCGTCCCCGACCCTGCCGTCGCCGCGCGTGACGGCGCGCGAGAGCGAGCCGTTCTCGTAGACGAGGCTGATGGCCACGCCGTCTATCTTGGGTTCAACCACGTAAGTGACGCCGTCTTCGCCGCCGAGCAGTTTCATCACGCGCTTGTGGAATTCCCGCAGCTCGTCCTCGTTGTAGGTGTTGTCAATGCTCATCATGGGGACGATGTGCTCGACGGTGCGGAACTGGTCAATAGGCTGGCCGCCGACCTTCTGTGTGGGGCTGTCGGGCGTGATGAGCTCGGGATGGTCGCGCTCCAGCCGTTGGAGTTCCTCCAGGAGGGCGTCGAACTCGCGGTCGGATATCTCCGGCTCGTTCTTGACGTAGTAGAGGTAGTTGTGGCGGTGGATCGATTCGCGCAGCTCGGAGATACGCCTGGCTGCAGGGGACTTGCTGGCCACCGGACGCCACCTCTTCCCGGACGGGGACGCGTAGAGGCTCCTTCAAAACCTCGCCTGTCGGGTTCCGCACAGCGCGGCGAGACGCCGCGCCTACCCAGAATATGGGTAGGGCGGGCGTCCCCGCCCGCCTTCAGTATCGACCTCGCCTGTCGGGTTCCGCACAGCGCGGCGAGACGCCGCGCCTACCCAGAATATGGGTAGGGCGGGCGTCCCCGCCCGCCTTCAGTATCGACAGCCGTCGGTCTTGAAAGAGACATTCAGCTGGATTCCTGTGCGCAGGCCGAGAAGAACGCCCTCAGGTCCTCGACGCAGGAGCCGCAGAGCGGGCCGTGCTTCATGCGGTCGGTGCTGAGTCGTTCCCAGTCATCGGGTGCGATGCGGGCAGGGCGCAGGATGCACGTGTTGGTGCAGAATACGGCCCCCGTCGGGTCTGTGAACGTGTCGTTCCTGCCGGCCGTAGGCACCCCGAACATGAAGCATAGCTGCCGCATGACCTCCGTCTTTATGTAGCTGTACGGCATGCCCCAGATGTGTTCTATGCGGTGGGTGCTGATCACGGCGGCCGTGAAGGACTGGGAGCGGCCCACGGAATAGGACGCGCCCTGTTCCTCGTCCTTGCTCGCGGCGGGGTCGTACATGTCCTCTTCCAGCATGACGAGATCGTAGTGGTCGCCGTATAGCTTCTCGTCGCGCCAGGGCTCGCTTGCGAAGTCGCGCAGGATGCGTGTGGAGTCCACCTGCATGCGCTGTTCGTCCAGGGCGTCGTAGACGTACCAGTCCACGCTCTGCCAGGGAACGAGGTTGTTGTTCTCGTCGCGCCACTCGGGGGCCCTGTAGCGCCCGAAGTCATTTACCGGCAAGGCCTTAGCACACTCGCCGAGGATGAGGAGTTCCTTTATCGCGTCGGCCACGGCCGCCTTCTCGGGCCAGAAGCCTTTGTTGTCCAAGATGTTCAGGGGTTTGAATCTTTTCATCGTTCCTTGCGCCACGTGCCTATGGCGTCCCCAGGGGTGCCAACGCAGCTCTGACTACGTACATTATCGGCCATGCCGGGCGACGCTTCAAGTCTCATGACAGCGGAATTTGACCCCCGATACTCATCCGTTGTTGATCACGTCCGAGATGGCAAGGAAGTTCTCCTGCCAGCGATCGAGCGGCACGTCTTCGGTGATGCCGATTATGAGGCGGCCCGTGCCGGAGGCGGCCTCGATGAGTTCGCGCGTGGTCTGCTTGATCCGCTCGATGCTGCGGAGGTGAACCGATGAGGGGAAGTTGATCCACAGCACCTTGTCGGGCCAGGCCTCAAGCGCTTCGGCGAGCGTCATGTCCGTGTCAGGGGCGGGTGTGAATGCTTCGATGTAATGCAGGCCGCTGCGCGCAACGTCGCGCGCCCAGAGCCTGTTGTTTCCGTCCAGGTGCACGCCGAGGAGTTTCCCCTTCGCGTTGAACATCTCGGCGCATTCGTTGTGCAGCGGTATGCAGAACTCGCGGAAGCGCTCGAGGCCCATCACCTCGGGTACTTCGTTGCCGCCGTAGTTGGCGTGGGTGATCGGCGCATCGGCCAGGATGCGATAACGCTCACGGCGCTTCTCTCGCATCACCTTTTCGAGCTTGAGGATCTCATCGCGGCGCTCCGCCCACTCCACGGCGAAGGTCTCGACGCCCATCCACATGATCATGATCTCGTGCAGCGGGGAGAGGCCCACGTTGGAGCGGACAATGACATCCTCGCCCAGCCACTTCTCCCCGGCGAGATACTCATCGTAGGTCGGCCGGCACCGTTCATTCCCCGCGATGTAGCGCAGAACCTCGTAGTCCTTCGGCCCTTTGAAGAGCCGCTCCACGTGCCACCTTGTGTTCTCGGTCGGCTCGACCACCGAGGAGACCTCACCGACGGGCGTGCGGATCACGGTTCGCTCGCGGGGGCGTCCGTGCTCGGTGTATGTGTGGCTTTCAGTGATGCAGTCCGGCGTCTCGATTGTATAGGCGGGCACATTCCTGTTCACTATGCACATTCCCTCCTCGCGGAGCCGCCGCTCGACAGCGCACTGGGGAAGGAACACCTGGTAGGCCGTGAAAGGGACCTTGTCCGCGGGCTCGCCGCGCAGAACGGCGAGCACCCGCTCTCTGGGCGTCATGCTCAAGGTGTGCCTCGCTTTCCGCAGAGGGTATTACTCTATCACTTATCGCTTACCACTTCCTGGGCCACTCGACAAGGAAGACGCCATGTTCGGGGCTTCCGTGTCCCGCCGTGAAGAGCACGCCGCTCATGTCGGGCAGCACGAGCGGGTGGCGGTTGCAGCTTGCCCCGTATTGGTCGAGGGGCGATGAAGGGTAGCGGCACAGGAGGCGTTCATTCCACCCGCTGCGCAGGCCCTCGATGTCAATCGCGTAGAGGTAGTCGAATCTCTGTCCGCCGCCGGAGACGAGGTAGCGCGAGTCCCAGGTTGCCTGGAAGTGTCCGCCCCAGCGCTCGGGCGGGTAGGGCACGCACAGGTCCTCGCCGGTGCGCCAGTTCATGACGGTGATCCACCAGCGGTAGGTGTAGTGGTTGGCGCGCATGTCCTCCCAGTAGGGCAGGAGGTAGCTTGCGATGCGTGTGCCGTCCGGCGTCCAGACGTAATGGTCGCGCTGACCGTCCAACACGGGTCCCGGCCGGACAGTGTCCGGGAGCAGGGGCAGCGGCGTCTCGAACGAGCCGTCCACGCTGCGGATGTGGTTCACCGTTTTCACCCACCGGTCCGGGGTCGGCCATCGGTTGTAGGCGTACAGGTCGGGATCTGTCGGGCAGCCCACGACATGGTTGCAGAAGTAACCGTCCGCGTCGAGGATCTGCTCGGCCTTGCCGCCGGGATAGACCAGGTAGAACCGGGTATGACACTTTCCCCGCCGCCACCGGCCGAGGTAGAAGCCGGCGATCATCCGGCGGCCGTCGCTGAGGAGCTTGGCCGCTGCCGTATGCCACCCGGGCAGCGCAGACGCGGCCAGCACAGTCTGCCCCTTGATGTCCCACAGCAGCGTCTTCTTGACCCCGGCGTCCGTGGTCAGCAGGACCGCGATGTTCGTGGCGTCGTCCACGTCCACGACCTGGTGTCTGTCTGGGAACGGGCGCGTGACTTCGCCGCTCGTGAGGTCCATCAGGACCTCGCCGCCGGGCCAGTGGCTCGGGCTGAGCCCCGCCGGACGCGACGCGATGAGAAGGACCTTCCGGCCGCCTTCGAGAATGCTCCTGCACTGGTGGTACAGCGTGTGCCACGTGGCGCCAGCCGGCACGAAGGGGCAGACCTGGCGGTCCGCCGTCGCGACCTTCAGCACAGCCAAACCCGTCTCGGGGTCGTCCCATCCGTCGAAGACGCGGCTCGCCATCTCGAAGATGGACGGCTCCGAACGACACTCAGATGAAGAACTCATTGCTCCGTCACTCACCTTATTGATGTTCCGATAAGAAAAGGAACGCCGCAGCCTCTCTCCCTTTCCCTCTCCCGGTGGGAGAGGCTTGCCCGCCGTGGCGGGGGAGGGTGAGGGTGCCTTCCTTGCAGGGGACACCTTGCGGACCCGCCCTTCGACTTTGCTCAGGGCGGTGAGCCCGTCGAACCGCAAGGTGTCCCCGTACATCGCGGCTCACCACCAGGACCTGCTGCTCTTCCCCCCTCGGCGGCCTGTCCTGGCCCCCCGGACGATCTCGCGCGACTGATCCGTCAGGAACTTCAGCACACGCTGCCCCTGCCGTTTGTCGCCGCCCAGGTAGTCGAGCATCTTGCGGGGGAAAGTCGCGCGGAGCAGCTTCGCTATCGTCCGGGTTTGAGACTGAAGGGCCTTGTGCTTGCTGTTGATGTCAGAGGCGCTGCCGCCGGGCCGCCCGGCCAGCAGTCGCTGAGCGAGGGCGTACAGCTCGTAGTACCGCTCTGCCGCCAGAGCGCACATCGCGCCGATCTTGAGGCTTTTCGCCGACCATCTCACGTCGCTTTCCGTCCGGTCCGTCGGCCCCGCGCGCAGGGCGGCTTCCGTCGCCTCAAGTGCCTTTGCTGTGACCTTGCTGACCCGGCCCCAGCGCCGTGCAAGGCCCGCTGCTTCACCGGCTGGCAGGTCGTCGCCCCAGCGGTGGAGCGGGATGGAGCTTGGATTGCCGAACGCCTCGTAGTTCTTGGTCGTCACGTGCGCAACGGGCGGCAGTCCCTCGCGAGTGGACAATGTGAAGACCTTCCGCATGTGGCGGCCGGCGCCCTTCCCATACAGCCTTTCGCACGCACGGCCGAGAAACCCCTGGGTGCCGAAGATGTCCGGCGGCTGCACCGTCCGATCCCGGCAGCCCGCGAACAGTTCCCGGCTCTGCGCGAAGCTTTTCGGCAGCGAACCCCGGGAAGCGTTCCACGCGAACTCCGCGTTGAGGAGCTGAAGCGGCTCCTGGTAGGCGGTCCCCGAACTGTTCATCAGCACCGTGGCGCCCTTGTAGAACCCGCTCAGCGTCGGGGCGGCGGTGAACAGGTGATCGTTGAAGAACCCGTCGCATCCGTGGAAGACGATCGCACAGATCCCGTGCCCTTGCCCCTGCTGGCGCAGCACCTCGGCCATCTGCTCAAGGCGCCGCCGGGAGCCCGTGTGTCGCGTCAGGTGCTCGCGCGTGCCGAAGCAGACGTTCGCCACGTTCCTCATGCAGCGGCTCAGTGCGGCGAAGTATTGCAGGTGGCGATCCCATTCCTCGTCCGGGGTCTCGTACCCTCCGTAGGCGGGGCTGACGTGGACGACAAAGCAATCGCGGCTGGCCTTGTAGCCGAGCCCCTCGTCCTCGACCTCGAAGACTGCGTCGCTCAGGGAGTCGTAAAGGTGTGCGTACGCGCCTGCGGCGCCGTCGGGAGCCAGGGGGTCGTCGTTGGGCCAGCGCTCTCGGCAGGCGGGACATCGCTGGAGCCAGCTCGGCCCCAGGTCCTTCAGCTCGCCGATGTCCAGGTTGTGGATGTAAAGCGCGCCGGGATGCACGCTGCGGACGAACCGGCCGAGCTCCTTCTGCTTCAGTCTCATCAGTTCGTCATTGGAGAGGCACGTGCCCATGAAGCGGGATTGGCCGCGGCCGCGCCTGGGGTGGCCGCAGCAGGCGTAGCTCTTGCCGCGCGGGTAGCTGCGACGGTTGCGAAAGATCCGCCCGCAGCAGGCGCTCCCCGCGCCGTAGCTGGAGCCATAGCCGGAGTACATCAGATGGATGCCGAGCCCGCGCGCCTGCGCGTTGAGCCGGCGCATCATGGCCCCGTAGCCGGGGAATCTCTCCGCATCCCAACCGAAGCCGTCAATGAGGATCCCGTTGATCTTGTGGTCGGCGGACCATCGGAGCTTGTCCTTGATCCGGCGCTGGAAAGCCCTCTTGCCGTCGCCCCGGTCGTACGACCAGCAGCCGATCTCCGCCCACAGCAGCCAGTCGTTCATGCGAAGCTCGAAGTCCGGCCAGTCAACGATCTCGGCAACGCGGATCCGTTCGGCGCCCGGCGAAGGGACGCGAAGCTGGCGGAGCGTGGCCTCGGCGTATCTCAGGCCCTGTGGGCTCGCGGCGCCGTAGATCAGCCGGGGCGCAGGCCGACGCTCGACAGCCAGGAAGTAGGCTTGATCGCCGCACGGGCCGGAGAAGCGCCGCCGTTCCTGCGGCTTAAGACGCTTCTCGAAGTACTCGCTCACCGGCGCGCAGTCAGCCACCGTGCCGCTGATGATCCGGCACGAGGAAAGCGGGATAGATCCCGTACCGAAATGGAGCCGCTGGGGGGTGGGGATGATCGTCGTCATGAAGTCGTCTGCTCTCTGCACGCAGTCGAGCGGCCCTTGCTGGTCGCGGTTGAGTCCAGGTCAGTCTGCCATCCTCGGCCCCCGGAGTTGGCGCTGACACCGATGGGCCCACTCGGCACGAAACGGCGGATTATAGCCGCAAAAGCCCCCAGGTCTCAAGGAGCATTCAGCACAGCATCGGCCCGGCGCCCGCCGGCAGGCGCGACACTGGACTTTGCGCGGCGCGTTGGTTACAGTGCTCTTCCTTGCATCCAGATGGAGGAGAAAAAGACGATGCCTCGTTACAGGGACGCCCGCTACGGCGGTGAGACAGTGGTTCTGCAAAATGCCCATCTTCGACTCGAAGTGCACAGGCGAGTGAGCGGATGGGGCTGGGGAGAGCTGTTCGTGCCGGATCCGGAGGGAGGGCCCGACAGGTTCTTCGCAGTGCTCGAGCACCTCGCTGAGATTCACCTCGAAGCACAGATGCATCCACTCCGGTTGGAGGCGAAGACATACGACCTGCGAAAGACCGGCGGTGAGCAGACGCTTACGTTTGACGTGGTCGTCCAGAGTCCTGGCGTATTGCAGGAGAGCTGGGGCGGCGCGAACCCCGCGTCGGGTCGGGTCACGCTCGTGCTGCCGAAGGACGAGCCGGTCATTCACTACAGTGTCGAGCTGGAGTTCCTATTCCCGGTCTGGCTGCGCAGCCTTCGGGGACCATGGCTCCGGATCGGCGTAGACACCTTCCGCACGGCCCGGCACGATGCCATCTTTCCGGGGATCGAATGGCTGGTCGGGGACGAGTGGTCGAGCGGCAACGATTACATTGAACATCCCCACGCGCTCCGGCTCACACCCCACCCTCACAAGGTTGCGATCCCTTTGATGGCCATCAGCCACGAGGGGGTCACACTCGGCTTGTCCTGGGACCCGAACCAACGGTTCGACACGGAGCAGTGCCATATCGTGTGTCCGCAGCCTGTATTTGCCAGCCCGAACTTCGTTGACCGGCGGCCGCACCACCTGATGGGCCTCATGTACCCCAGCGCCTGCCACGGCCTGAAGGAAGACGAACTCAAGGCCGACCCGCCGATGTGGATCCTGCGCGGCCATCCGTCCGCGCCTTTCAAGATGATCCTGAGCGCCGACATATGCGTGGGCCGCGGCACGAGCCTCGACGTGGTCACGGACTGGGTCAAACGGCATGGCATGCCTGAGCCCGCCGCGCCGCGCTACGAATGGCAGGAGGCTTTCGGGCGCGTTGCCTCTGCCTACAATGACACGTTGTGGGTGGACGGAGAAGGCTGGGTCTGGGAGCATCTCGGCCGGCAGCCCATCCCATGGGTTGCCAGCCACTACTCGGAGTACGGCCACGACCGGAAGCTTGCGAAGGAGCTTGCCGCGAAGGTCGAATGGTGCCGGAAGAACCCCGCCGACGAATTACCCGAGCCTTCCAAGGAACTGCCGGTGGAGATAGTATATCGGTGGGTTAGCTGGTACGGGGGCCTCCACATGAGCTTCGAAGTGCTGTCGGACGACGAGCTTCGTCGGCTTGCCGAGGCCCTGCTCGAAATCCAGACGCCCGAAGGCGACTTCCCATTCGATCCCGACGGCCGGCACAGAACCTGGTGGGGCGGGAAGTCGGCGCTCTGGCGACCGCTTGGCCAGCCGGGCGATTCCGCTGTGGATCTGTGCGTCACTGCGGCCCGTTCGCTCATGGTAGCAGGCGAGAGGCTGAAAGAAGGGAAGTACCTGGACGCGGCGCGCAAGACGCTGGAGTTCGCCTTCGAGTGTGAACGACCGGAAGGCGGGGACTGGTGGGAGACCCCCCTGCACAGCCCGAACCTCATCGCCGCCGGCAACAGCGCAACGGCCTATTTCCTCGGCTACAAGAGTTTCGGCGACGAGCGATACCTTGAGAAAGCCCGTCATTGGATTCGCTGCCTCCTGCCCTTCACGCACCTCTGGCAGCCGACTGGGATGGAGATGCTCTACAACACCAAGCCCTGCTTCAACGACACCGCATGGTTCATCAGCGACTGGACGGCGAAACACGTGCAGTGGGAGGTGCTGGTCACGTTCGCGCTGTCCGATGAGCTGGGCATAGACTGGGCCGAGGTCGATCCGGAGATCGACTGGGCCACCTATCAGCGCGGCGTGACGGTGGCTGCGCTGCGCTGGACGATAGACCACAATGATCCCGATTGGATGCTGAAGTCCGAGTACCCGCTCGAGCGCACCGACGCCGCGAAGCTCGACGGCACGATGGCCGACACCTTCAACCCCGTGCACGGGACATACGGAGGCGGACCGTGCTGGCCGGACGCGGTGGCAAGGAATGTCGCCATCGTCATGAGGCGTGAAGGCCTGGTGTGAGCCTTGCCGGCGCGGAAGACGTGGATTTTGGAGGTGGAGAAATGGAAAGGACACTTCGACCCAGGCCCAAGGTCGGGTATTTCGGCAGTGGGCTGGCTGCCTATTGGCCTCAGTTCCCTAACCTCAAGCCGGCTGTGCTCGCCACCATGGAACGGCACGCCGCGAAATTGGGGAAGATGGGCTGTGAGGTCGTCAACGGAGGACTGGTAGACGGCGCCGAGAAGAGCAATGCGGTGGGCGACCTGTTCGCGCGCGAGCAGGTCGATCTGATAATCGGCGAGATCCTGACTTACACGGCCTCTCACGTGCTGGTGCCCATAGCGCAGCGCAACATCGCACCTTACCTCACGCTGGCTCTCCAGATGGTGCCCACGGTTCCTTACGATCGGGTCGGGACGGAGGACATGACGCTGATCGGCGCGGCGATGACGGCGCCCGAGGTCTCATGCGCGTTCAACCGCTGTAGGATCCCGTTCCATTGCGTCGTCGGGGGGGACTTCCAGGATAGCGTGTGGGAGCAGGTGGGGGAGTGGATCCAGGCCGCAGCGGCCAAACGGGCCATGATGAATGCCCGCCTGGGATACCTGGGACACTGCTACCCCGGCATGCTCGACATGTACAGCGATCTCACCATGCACCAGGGCGGGCTGGGCGTCCACGTCGAGATCGTTGAGATGTGCGACCTTGCGCATCGTGTGGGACAGGTCACGGAAGAGGAGATCGACGCCAAGGTCGAGGACGCCCGCCAGATGTTCTCGATGCCGGCGCCAGGCTACGACCGCATCACGAAACGTGTGTCGCCGGAAGAGCTTCGGTGGGCGGCCCAGGTCGCTTGCGCGGAAGACCGTCTGATCGCTGACTTCGACCTGGACGGGCTGGCCTACTACTATCGAGGCTGGAACAACAACGAGTACGAGCGCATTGCCGCAGCGATGATACTGGGCAATTCGCTGCTCACCGCACGGGGCATTCCCTGCGCGGGCGAAGCGGACCTCAAGACCTGCGCCGCGATGTTCATCCTCGAGCATTTCAACGCCGGCGGCTCCTTCTGCGAACTCTATCTCCTCGATTTCGAGGGCGGGTTCGTCGTGGCCGGACACGACGGGCCGGGTCACATCGGCATCGGCGACAAGAAGCCCATCCTGCGCGGCATGGAGCTGTTCCACGGCAAGGCGGGGCATGGCGTGTCGGTCGAGTTCAACGTCAAGAACGGGCCCGTGACGATGCTGGGCCTCACGCAGACCGGCGAGGGGCGCTTCAAGTTCGTTGCGGCCGAGGGCGAATCGATCCCGGGCCCGATCCTGCAGGTCGGCAATACGAACACGCGTGTGCGATTCGGCGACATGCGGCCGGAGGAGTTCGGGCAGGCGTGGACCGAAACCGGCTCCACGCATCATTTCGCGCTCGGCATCGGACACCAGATGGGCAAGATCGAGAAGCTGGCCAGGCTGCTGGATATTGACCTCGCGGTCGTTTCCCGCTGAAGAGCACGAGCGGCTGCGGGACCGCCTCGCCTGGGAAACCCGGCGCTGGACTTTGCGCCGCCGGCCCTTCAAGTTGGGCGGCTCATGAATAGAGCGGAATCCATACTCATCGGCCTTTTCGTCGGGATCGCATGTCCGCTATTGCTGTTTGTCTTCTGCTCGTGGACTGTCGCAGCGATCACTATCTACCACGTGTTGTTGCTTCCTTCCAGGGTCATAATCATTGCAGGGTTTACAGGTCTGGGAATTGGCCTGGTCATGGACATCGTGTGGCTGAAACGCTGGGTAAGAAGGTTCTACACCGCAAACACTTACCTCATGATGGCTGTTTATCTGGCTCTGTCGGTAGTAGCACTTGCCTTCTTCATGGGATTGCCGATTGGCAGTCTGGTCCTTGGCATCCTTGCTGGGGTATATGTCGGTCGCAGGCAATTCCACACAGGCGGCAGCGGGAGCGCATGCAGCAAAGCTGCGCACAAGGTGGGGCTTTTCGCTGGCCTCGTGACAACCGCAGAAACCCTGCCGATTGGGCTTCTGGCGCTGGACGAACCAAGTATCATCAACTTCGTGCGCTCCTTTCTCGGGCTTGAGGAATCGGTGATCGCCGGGCCTTTGGGTGTCACGTTGGTTGCGGCCATGTGCGTCGTTCTCTTTGTGCTGCAGTTATCGTGTACTCTGATCGCGGCGACATTCACGTTCAGTCTTGGCAAGGAGGATGGCCAAGCAAGCGCTCGCGCGGACGCGCAGCAGGTGCACCGCTGAGCTTGCGCGTTAGGCCTTGTATCGCGGGGTGGTTGCCATCGGGGAGGCGCGATGTTACCCAGGCTCGTCGGTATCTATAAGAATCACCTTCACCGGTACAGCCGGGAAATGGCGCTTAAGTCGCTCGATGTCGTAGACAAGTTGCTCTCCGTATGACACGCCAGAAGACATCTGCCTCTGCAACCCGTGACATGGAACAATCTCGACGCCCACGTCGGCCTTGTTTTCGTTGAAGAAGTATTGGAACTTCGCCATATCATAGAACATGAAGGCATACTTGCCGAACTGTACCTCGACCAGGACCTTCTCTTTGACAAAGTCAATCTGTTTGAACGCCCCCGTGATTGCCACCGGGCTGTCTGGAATAGTAATTGTATGCGTGTCACGCAGCTGCTTGTATCCTCGCGCGGCGAAACCTTCTGCGAACTGACGATTCATCTCCTTGGGCGCGTAGAGCGCTCTGCCCCGCTTCGTCTTCTCTCTGCTAATCTTGGTTCTGGTCGCTTCTACCTCGGAGATGACTTCGTATATCTCTCGCCCGCACAACGGATAACGCACTTGCAGGATTTCGCTGCCGCCGAGATGTGAGTATTGGTAGACAACCCTCATTCAGGCTTCCCCTTGTATCTGTACTTCCGCGGTTGCTCAAACAGTCGGACCTGAAGCGACTCCCGACAGAAACGAACGACCTTCGGAGGCACGTTCCTGTCCGCCGTCCGGGGGTCGTAGACTGACCTATACATAGGTCGAATCCTCAATGCTCCTTTCTCCGCCAGACGGACACGGTCTTTCGCGATTCTCACATAGTCAGGCATAGTCTCGGCCCCTATGGCCCTCCGGTTATGCATAAGAGCTGCAATGGCCGTACTCCCGACTCCGATGAAAGGGTCCAAGACCCAGTCTCCCTCGTCAGTCATGGACAACACTAGGCGTTCTATCAGCTCTACCGGAAACTGGCACGGATGGACCGTCTTTTCTACGTGGTTCGCTTTGACGTTTGGGATGTCCCAAACATCGCTTGGATTTTTGCCCAGCGGATGGCCCGAAAGTTGTCCCTTCTTCGGGCCCTTGAAGTGCTTCTTCTTTGGATACTTCTGCGGAACCCGCACGGCATCCAGGTTGAACGAGTACGTCTCGCTTTTCGTGAACCAAAGGATAACCTCGTACCTCCCTGAGAATCTCTTCGAGGCGTGCAGGCCGTGTCCGAAGTGCCACATAATCCGGTTGCGCAACCGCAAACCTAACGATGCGAAGATCGGATACAGGATGATGTCAAGCGGAGTGATTTCGCCGTTCTCAACGTAGTTTCCGACCTGCCAGCAAATGCTGCCGCCGCCATTCAGCACTCGGACGCACTCTGCTATCACCTCATGCTGCTGTGCCAGGTATTCTTCCAGGTGAAGCCGTCTTTCGTACGACTTGCCGAGGTTATAGGGTGGCGAGGTTACTACCAGCTTCACAAACCCATCAGGAATCTGTCGGAGCAGATCAAGGCATCCCCCCTCGTAAAGCACAAGGTCCGCAGCCTCGTCAAACTCTGATGCGATTCTCACCTTCCCCAAGTCGTCCCCCTCCCGGCGCACTCCGGGACTATGACAGTCTGCGTCACGCTCCCGCACGGGCCACAACACGGATTCTCCCATACGCCTGTTAGATGGTACACACTGGCAGGCGACCTGTCAACGACAACATCGGTTGCTTCTTCTGGGTCCTGCCGCTGGGCCGTCAGGGCTTGCGGGCGGCCTGCCAGCCGTCCGGGGTGCGTTGCACGTAGAGGACGACCCGGCCTCCGCGGTAGTTCGGACGCAGCCGCTTGCCCACGTCCACGCTCTCCGGCTCGACCTGCGCGCCGTCCTGCTCGCTGACGATCAGATCAACGCCGCGCTGCCTGAGCGTCTCCGCAGGCTGCCGCCCCGAGAGATCGTCCGGCCAGTGCCCAAGCTGGACGATCCGGCCGTCGTCCCCCGTGGCCGCCAGACCCACCGCCGCCAGCGCCCCGATGACTCCGCCCCCGGTGCCGCCCAGCTCCTCCGCATGAACCCCGCAGCGCAATGCCAGCGCAAGTGCCTCGCCCTTCTGAAGCACCTGCTCCTGAGCGCGGCGTCCAAAGGCCATTACCTCCTCGCCTACCTTCTCAACGACGCAGAGGCCGGGATCACTTCCGTCTGCACTCCAGGCGCGGATGCATTCGCTTGCCATCCGGGCGATTTCCTTCCAGTCGCCCTCGCTGCCGGCGCACAACATTATGGCGGCGGAGCTGTTGTTCTTGGTGTAGGGGATGTCGGGGTGGACGAGAAGCTGGTGGCGCGTAATGGCCCGGACGTGCCAGCGCTCCGCGAGCCGCCCGGCCATCCGGCGCGCCAGCTTATTCGTCCCCGGCGCGCCCGCCACGTCGGTATCGTCCAGACCGATGAAGATCACTTCGGTACGACCCACTCCGGAGGCCATTGGCAAGGGAACCACCACACGCCCGCTGCGTTGTTAGCTATTGTGATGCCTGCGTCGTTCGTAAGGAGCGCGGCATCATATGCCTCGACGTGGCCGTCCATGAACGCGAGCTGCACTCTGCCGCCGTGTCGGGTGGAGAAGCTCGACTGGCTGTCCACCTGCATCCCAACGCGACACTGGAAGCCTCTGAGCCCGCAGTAGGAATCGCCGAAATACCACGTCTGCCACGGCGACCGGCAGTCGCCCATGTGCCAGGAAGGCGCATCGTCCTTGAGCCACTTGTCGGCCCAGCCCCATTGGGTCTCGAGGTTGCGGTTGACGCCGAGATTGATCCGGTCACGCCCGGCCCAGTCCTCGCTGTAGACCGGTTCCAGCTCTCCGGCCCCGCGCTCCGGGCACAGGGACACGCCGGCGGGTGCGCTGAGGTACGGCGCGAGTGCGTAGGTCCATATCTTTTCGTTGCCGTAACTGTAGTACCCCCGACTGCGCACCAGCAGCCCGCCGTGGTCGTTCGCGTATTCGGTCGCGGCCAGGAGCAGTTGGCGCTGGTTTGACAGACACCTCACCATCCTTGCCGACACCCGTCCGCTTCCCATCGCCGGCAGCAGCATGGAGCACAGGACCGAGATCACGAACATGCATACCAGAAGCTCGATCAGAGTGAACGCCGGCGTGGCGCCACCCGGGTTGGAGGCTCGTTTCAAGGGTTACCCTCCGGATCGGGAAAGGCTTCATGGTTCATTTGAGGCCGGAGTGCCGGTCAGCCACTCGGATAGCTCACTGCTGTCCCCTGTGCTCCCGGCGCCCCGCACAAGCAGCATCGTGCGGATGCCGCTCGCCAACCACCGACGCGCCACATCAGGGTTCTGCTCGTACGCTATCAGCGTCCTCTCGCCGAATGAACCGGCGAAGCCATCCGGCACGCGCGATGGCAGCCCGGCGAAGCAGACGAGAGCGAGAGCCTCCGGCTGACGGCCGAGCGCCACCAGAAGAAGACCGGCACTCGCGCCGCCGCTGCCGGCGTCCACGTCGTCCGTCGCGCCCCTCGGCCGCACGACCTCAAGCACTTTTACTCCTGTGCCCTTGAGTTCCTCGCGCAGGCCCTCAAGCTCCGCCTGGCGATGCACCGAATGGGTGCCTTCCAACTCGCCGCTGATAACGATCACGCCGGAGCGCCTCGTCAGGCCGCTCGCCGCCATCTGCCCAACCCGCCGGCCGACCTCGGTGGAGAACGCTGCGCCGACCCTGGCGGATTTGGGCTTGCTCCGCCCGACTGCGCTCACGACAAGCCCGGCCGTCAGCACGCACAAGATGCCCGCGATTATCTCGCGCTTACCGAGGTGTATCAGTTCCTGATCTCGCTCCCGCAGGCGGAAAGCAAGGGACGCGGCCACCGCGCCCGCCAGGGCTCCGCACAGGAGATACGTCGGGAGCGCCCCCGGCCACCAGGTGGAAAACGGACGCACGAGGTCGGCCTGGGTCAGCCGCCCCTCCTTCACCCCGGCGCGCACGAGGAAGGCCACCATGTTGCTGGCGAGCCCCGCGGCCAGGCACCACAGGTAGATGCCGCGCCCGTCTCTCGCGAGCCTCAGGGCCACCTCCAGGACGAACGCGGTGACGCCCAGACTCGTCAGCGCACCGGCGCCGATTCCGCGCACGCCCGCGAGCGCCAGCACGCAGCCTGTCCCCAGTGCGGAAGCCCCCATCACTGCGCCGGCCATCCTGCGCGGCACGTACGCCAGCCCGAGCGTAAACGGAACTACCACAAGAACTATGGAATGCCCGGGTATGCCGAGATTCAGGTTAGCGAAGCCCCGTGCGACGGCGGTGAGGACGCCGATGCCTGCCAACACGGAGACGTCAGAGGCCGTGCTGTGCGCCCGCGCGGGGATGACTCGCCCGAAGCGACGCGACTCCGCGAATGGTTGGCAAACCGACATGCTCAGGACGGACATAACGCGCCTCCAGCCTGCGGGCACAGGTGCGGAGCTCGCTCCCATAGCACAGCAACGTCAAGGACAATAGCCACAGAGGACACAGAGAAAGACAATAACAGACTATCTTTAGGCTGCCTTGACGCCGTTCTCTGTGTCCTCGGTGCCTCTGTGGCGATGTAATATTGCAGGGCTAAGCGGCGCTTACTCTTCCTCGAACGCGGCGTCGAAAGCGACTGCGCTCGGCTCGAAGTCAACCGACTTGACGAACTGGCACGCTTCCTCCGCGCCGTGCTCGCGGTCCATGCCGCTGTCTTCCCACTCGACCGAAAGCGGCCCCTTGTAGCCGATGCGGTTAAGGGCGCGGACGATCTCCTCGAAGTCCACGTCCCCGCGGCCCAGGCTGCGGAAGTCCCAACCGCGGCCCGGCTGGCCGAAGTTGAGGTGGGACGAGAGGATGCCGCTCCGCCCGTCCAGCGTCATTGCGCAGTCCTTCATGTGCACGTGGAAGATGCGGTCGGGGAAGGCCTCGATGAACTTGACCGGCTCGACGCCCTGCCACTGAAGATGGCTGGGGTCGAAGTTGAAGCCGAACTCCGGGCGCCATCCCAGCGCTTCCAGCGCGCGCTCCGCAGTGACCAGGTCGAAGGCGATCTCGGTGGGATGGACCTCGAGCGCGAACCGCACGCCGCACTCGGCGAACACGTCGAGGATCGGATTCCAGCGCTTGGCCAGCAGGTCGAAGCCGGCCTGGATCTGGTCCTCCCTCGCCGGCGGGAACGAGTAGACCATGTGCCAGATGGAGCTGCCGGTGAATCCGTTGACGACGTCGATGCCCATGTTGCGCGCGGCGCGGGCGCAGTTCTTCATCGTCTCGATGGCCCACTCGCGCACTTCCTTCTTCTGGCCCTTGAGCTTGGCCGGCGCGAAGGCGTCGTGGCGCGCGTCGAGGTTGTCCAGAACGAGCTGGCCCGCCAGGTGGTGGCTGATTGCCCAGCACTTCAGCCCTTGCTTGTCGAGCTGGCTCAACTTCTCCTCGCAGTAGCCCTTGTGGCGGGCGCCGGTGTTCGGGTCGAAGTGGTCTCCCCAGCACGCCAGCTCCAGTCCGTCATAGCCCCAATCGCTTGCCTTCTTGGTCAGCTCCTCCAGGGCCAGGTCAGCCCACTGGCCGGTGAACAGAGTCACTGGTCTAGCCATGAGATCCTCCCGTCTGAATGAGGTCAGAGGGACACTCACTGGGCCCCGATCGGCCCGGTGCGGCCCTCTCTTTGTCGGTTTGCACGTTTCTGGACGTTTTTGGCCCTTAATTGGCCCTTAATTGGCCCTTAATTGGCCCTAAGTTCGGGGCACGTTGACCCAGGATTTCTCCTTAGCTGAATTGACCACCGCCTCCAGCACAGCCTGACATTTCGCCCCATCTTCGAAGTTCGGCGAGGGTTGGCGGCCCTCCGCAATGGCGTCCATCATCTCCTTCACTTCGTTGACGAAGCACTCGCCGTAGCCGATGATGTGGCCGTCGGGCCACCAGTTCTCGAAGCCGGGCGTCCGGGCGTTGGTGGCGAGCACTTTGCGGAACCCCTGTTCGGTTCCCTCACCGGCTTTCCAATAATCGAGATAGTTCATGTCCTCGAAGTTCCACGCGACGGATCCCTTCGAGCCGTTGATCTCCCATGCATAGTAATTCTTGCGGCCGCCGGCGAACCGCGTCGCCTCGAACGTCCCCAGCGCGCCGTTCTCGAACCGAGCGCACCAGATCACCGCGTCGTCCACCGTGACCCTGCCCTTCTTCTTGCTCGCTTTGCGGTCTGTCAGCTTGCTGGTGACGCTTGCCTCCTCGAGGGGCCGCTCCTTGATGAACGTCTCCAGGGTGCCGCTGACCGACTTGATCTCGCCCACGAGGTTGCGCGCCATGTCGGTGATGTGCGCGCCCAGATCGCCGAGCGAGCCGCTGCCGGCAACCGCCTTCTTGAGGCGCCACACGAGCGGGAAGTCCGGGTCCATGATCCAGTCCTGAAGGTACGTTGCCCTCATGTGGTAGATCTCGCCCAGCTCGCCCGACTCGATGATCTGCTTGGCCAGCCTGATTGCCGGCGCGAACCGATAGATGAACCCGCACATGGCCTTCACGCCCGCCTTCTTCACCGCTGCGAGCATCTTCCTTGCGCCGGCCAGGTCCATTGCCAGCGGCTTTTCGCACAGGATATCCTTGCCCGCCTTAGCCGCTGCCACGGCCTGCTCGACGTGCGCCACGTTAGGCGTGCTGATGTCCACGAGATCAATGTCATCGCGCGCGACCATCTTGCGCCAGCTGGTTGAGTATTCCTCCCAGCCGTACTGCTCGGCGGCGGCCTTGGCGGCCACCTTGCGCATGTCGGCGATGCACTTCATTACAGGTTTGCACTTCGGCCGCCAGATGGGACCGCAGTTCTGGTAACCGAAGCTGTGCGCCTTGCCCATGAACCCGGCGCCGATCATCCCGACGTTCACTTCCTTCTTCACCATGAGTTGTCTCCCTCCCGTCATTGGTTGGCTCGGTGCCTGTGAGTGCGAACCAGCCAGTGGCCTCCAAACCCCCACAGGAGCGCTGGAAACGGCTTCAGAGTTACCTACAGTAGGTCAGCGTTTGTAGGGCAACCCCGCTGAAATGTCAAGTGGAAGGCGGGGGCAAGAGACGGTGGTGAACAGCCCGGTGAGCTGTGACGCCACGTCCGGACCCCGCAGGCGAATGTGCAGACCCGCCGGCGCAGGCAGTCCCGGATGAGGCCGAGCCGCCGCTGATCAGAGCCCGCCAAGAAAGTCCCTCGCAGGAGGGCAGGCGACACCCCTCGCTATGCGGCGTATGTGTGCGCCAGACGCTGCGCTCTACGGCCAACACTCGCCGCAACCCTCGACCGCCGTTTGCACCAAAGCGACGCGCCTTCCCTTGTTGTGCACTGCATAGTTGCAGCGATCACGCCTTCTTCCTGAAGATATTGGCCTTCTTTCTCCGCTTCAATCGGTTCGCTTTCTTCTTGCGCTGGCTGATACCCATGTGGTTTCTGCTCCCAGTGTAATGCTGCAGCGGGATAGACTCTCCGACTTCTCGCGTCTTGGGGTTCCTGTTCCGGCCTGCCCCGTCCACCGTAATGTACCGCTTCTTCTCTGATAGGTCAAACCATTGAAGGCGCGTGTGGACTACCAGTGACGGCCCGCGGCAGCGAACGGCGAAGGGAGCGGTGAACGGACAGTGAGCAGTCAGCGGTGCTCGATGAGCCGTTGTGTATCGTGCTCGTCCTCCTCGCCCTGCCCTCCGCAGCCTTGGCGAAGGAGGGCCGTCCTCGTCGTCGGCAGGGCGTCGTGTTGAACCGAGCTGCTGACGGTTGTAGGATTGCTCGAGGTGCCGTGAAGGACAAGTCCGTCCTCTCCCCAATGGAGGTAGAGTCGAATGCCTGATGCGAAGCCCAAGAAGGTCAAGGTCACCGTGGTGAGGAAGGTGGACATGCGCACCATCCACCCCGGCCAGGATATGGGAAAGGCGGATTGGCTGGAACCCGTCTGCGATGCGTTCGAGGTCGGCGACGAGTTCATAATCGATGGGAGTGATTGTCCGCAGGGATTCTGCCAGGGCGCATTTGTGGACCTTTTCAGGTATATCAGCGGCCTCAGGGCCGGCGCGAACTACTTCTGGATGAAACGACCGGGGACTACGGTGGCCTGCTGCACGGACGGGATGCGCCCTGTCGTCTTCAAGCTCGAACGTATGGAAGAGGAGATCTGACCTCGCCGCGGGGTCTTCCTTGAACTCATCGGATCCCCATCGCAGGCGGAGGTGACTTGCCTGCGACTTCTTTGCTGCCCGCTGACTGCTCACTGGCCGTTCACTACTTGCTACTTACTGCTTACGCCTCACCGGATGTACCCCCGCCGGCGGCATTCCTCTCGGAACTTGCCGTACTTCTCGTCATACGCAGCCGTCATGTCAGCGCGCGGGGGCGTCTCGCGTTCGATCTTCACCATCTGCCGCGCGGCGTCCGTGAGGCCCTTGAACTCGGTCATCGCCGCTGCGACGATGGCCGCGCCCATCGCGCCGCCTGTCACCCTCGGCCGCAGCACGGTCCGGCCCAGCGTGTCGGCCCGGATCTGAAGCCACGCATCGCTCCGGGCGCCCCCGCCTGCCGAGTAGATGCGCTCACCCACCTCCGCGCCAAGCTCCTCCATCGTCTCGAAGGCCAGCCGCTCCAGGCAGGCAACGCCCTCCAGGTGCGCCGTGAAGCGTTCCTCCGGCCTCTTGGGCTCACCGAGCAGGAATGCCTGCGCATCAGCGTTCTGGAAGGGGAACCTCTCGCCTCGTCCCACAAGAGGGTAGGAGACGAGTGAGGTCGGGCTATACTCCAGCGCCGTTGCGCTGAGGCGGTCCCTGTCGGCAGGCTCGAACTCCGCGTCGAGGCATTCCGCACCGGTGTTGCTTGCGCCGCCTGGCAGCCACCAGCCTTCCGGGTGCTTGTGACAATAGATGCGTCCCTGCGGGTCGAGCAGTAGCTTTTGCGTGACGCCCTTGATCACGAGCGTGGTTCCGATGGTTGTGTTGAAGTCGCCGGGCGCCACGGCGCCGCTGGATATCTGTGACGCGCAGCCGTCCGTCAGCCCCGCGGCCACCGGCGTCCCGATGGGGAGACCGAGTTCGGTGGCGCTGTCGGCAGCCAGGTCGCCTGCTCTTTGCCCTGTCATCTGCACGTTGGGCAGGGTCTGGCGCGGGATCTCGAGCTCCTTCTCGATGAACTCCGGCCACCTCTGCTCAATCAAGTCATAGCCGTACTTCAGTGCATTGGTCTGGTCTGTCCTGCGCCAGCTCTTGGTCAGGTATCCTATGATGAAATCCGTTGGCGAGACGAAGACGTTCGCCGCGGCGAACAGGTCCGGCCAATGGTTCTTCAACCACAGTATCTTGGGCAGGGCGAACGAGGTGCCGAACCTGTACCCGAGAGACGAGGCTACGGCGGCCCCTGCGGCCTGCACGGCGGCGGCCTCATCTGTGCTGCGCGAGTCGCTGTACATGATGACAGGTGCGACGGGACGGCCGGCGTCGTCGAGCGCACAGAGCGTGCCGCTGGTGCTCGTGACGCTGATTGCCCTTACGGCTCGTGGGGACTGACCGGCCTTCTCGAGCATCGTCAGCGCGCCATGCACGACGCTCCGGACGGCGGTCAGCCAGTGCTCGGGCTCCTGCTCAAACCATCCCTCGGGCAATCCTTCGGCAGCGAGCTTCTGAAACGGGCACGCGCTCTCGCCGACCACCTCACCCTGCCCAGTGACCATCACGCAGCGGGCGCCCTGGGTTCCGACGTCAATGCCGCAGAAGATCATACTGTCTCCTTATTCGCTTCGTGTGGCGTTGAAGCGGCCTGCGCCGCGGCGTTATTTCACGTCGCTGGCCCGGCGGTAGAGCGTGCTTCGCGTGAGGAAGCTCCGCTCCAGGGCCTGTAAATCCGCTTGCGCTCCCAGGACGGCCACCGCTGTGCCGCTCGCCGTCTCAACCACTCGCATGAGACCATCCCCGGCAGCGGCTGCTGCGTCGCGCACCGCCTGGGGAAGGCTTTCGGGGATCTCCTCGTCGGTGATGAGCCAGATCAGGCGGGGCTGTTCAACGCCGCCCACGGCCTCCAGGTCTGGGAACTCGCCCAGGATGGGGATCGTTCCGCCCGCCCGCGCTTCAATCCTTTTCTGCAAAGCCCTGGCCGCTTCCGCGGATCGCCCAGTGCCCGTCGCCACGATCGCCCAGCACACTTGCCCGTTCTCCAGCAACGGAACGCCGCGCCAATAGAGGTTGGTGGTCGGCTCGCCACTGGCCAGAAGCTCCTGCGCACGCGCGTGGAAGGTGAGAGCACGCCTCTTCGCTGCGTGGAACCCCGCCACGGATGAGCCGGGGGGATTCCGCCCGGCGCGGGCCCGCAGCACGTTTCGGAACGGTAGCCTCTCGCTCTCAATCCGCACCAGGCAGTCCTTCTCCCAACCGACCAGCGTCCTCAGATCCTCAAGTGCCCCGGCCCGATTCAGGTTCAGGCGTTCGCCTTCAAGGTGGACGTTGAGGAGCGCATCGCCCTCCTGGAGCGCTTCCGCTGCCAGAGCGGCCTCCTCTCTGGCGTCTCGCAGGATGTGCCAGAGGACCGACTGTCTGTCCGCTGACGCCGGGGGCTGCGGGCAGCGGACGGCGGCCCCTGCAAGCCCCTGCCAGGCGGCAGCCCAGAACGCGCTCCGGACCTCCGCTGCGGCCTGTACCCAATCGCTTTCGCACAAATCCAGGTAAATCCAAACGGAGTCCTCGGGTCGAATGCGCCCTTGCTGAACCAGGGCAGGCACGGCCCCAAGGGCGCAGCCCGCCTCGACTAGCCAGTGTTTCGGCCCGTTCCGCGGCTCGCCCTGCTGGGTCTCTGTAGGCTCTGGGAGCCGCGAAAGCGCCACGGCGGGTTCAAAGCCGAGTTCACGAAGGCGCTGGATGCCTGTCAGGTCGTCCGAGCCGGACCATAGCAGCCATCCGGGCTTTGGCGCCGGGAGGAATGCTGCACCGAGCAAGCCTCCCTCTACTGTCCGCTCCGCCGTACCCACAGCACCGCCCGGCGCGTAGAACCCGAGCATGTCCAGACGGCATGCCTGCGCCTGGCTCTCGGCTGAGGCAAGCGACTTCGCTGAAGCGTCGCTTCGCAACGGCAGACTCAGGGCGCTCACGGTGTAAACGCTGAGATTCAGCAGCACGGCTGGCTTGACATCGTCCGCCGAGGGATCCGTGTCTACGAACCACAGGGCGAATCCGGTGGAGGGGCTTAGCCGGTAAGCGGAGACGTCCACAACGATGGGCAGTTCGAAGGGCTCCCCGTTGCCGCCCTCGATGAACAGCCGCGCCGCATGGCGCCCGGGCGCCAGCTCGGAAGCGTCGAAGGTGACGGCGATCCACACGGTGCCGCCAGGCTGGACCTCGCACTCTTCGAACGGCACCATGTCGGCCGATCCTTTCGCGCCCTGTCGCACTGACCACAGATACGCGGCGGTGGGCGAGATGGGCAGCGCCTCCTCTGCCGCTGCGGCAATGCTTACCCTCAGCCGTTCGAGTGCAGACGGCGCACTGATGCCGAAAAAGAGGGTCTCCTTCTCGCCTGAGGTCAGCGCGATGTAGAGTGGGCCTGCATCGGGACGCACGAGTTCGCCCTGCAACCGGCGCACAACGAACCCATAGCGCTCCGCTGCGAGCGCCGCCTTCGGGTAGTCGTCTGCCTGGCCGATCGCCTGCTCCGTCGGGGCTTCCACCTGGGCCGGGGGCAGCTCGGATTTGAGAGCGGAAAGCGGCCGCGCGTTGGGACTCAGAGACACGGCGAACTGTCCGACCTTCTTGCCTTCCTGATAGAGTTCGTGCTGGAGCCACGACAGGGTGTCGGCCTGTGGCGGCAAGACGACCTTTCCGGTCTGTTGCTCACCAGCAGCGATGCTCTCGAACAGCAGGGTCTCAAAAGGCTGCGTCTCGGTGCCGTCGGCGCGGTAAGCCCGGGTGGTGATGGACACGTCCGCCATGTCAGAGCGCAGCGGCATGAGCTGCAGGGATATGATCAAGCCGTTCTGCGCGTTGCCCGCCGCAACGGTGTCGGCAACGAAGGTGCTGTTGAGGGCGCTGACTGCCGCGAACCCTTGGAGCGGCACCAGCAGCAGTTCCGCACGCAAGCTGCCATGCGCCGGAATGGGCCCGTAGCGCCAGTGCATCATGATCGTGCCGTCGGGGTTTCTTTGCGCCGAGGGGTGCCGAGCGGCGTCGTCCAGGAATGCCACGCCCAGTCCCATGCGCGTCACCGCTTCCGTCACGGCCAGCCAGTTGAGCACGTCGTCGCTGTCGGGAAGGGGATTCAGTTGCGCGAGGACTGCGGCCGACGTGATGGCTTCGGCGCCGCGCCCGCGATCCAGGCAATAGTACTCTCGGCCTGTGGCCTTGCCATCTGCGGGCAGCATCATGCTCGAGACGCCCGGCGCGGCGGCGCCACCGAGCGCAAACGGCGAGCGGTTTTCGAAGAACAGGGTCACTTTTATGCAAGGGTTATCGCGCTGGAACTCGAATACCTTCCGCACCTCGAGGGGCGCTTCCCCGCCCTCGAAGGCCAGCACTATCCGGTTGGAGTTGGTCTCGCGGTCGGCGAGCTTGAAGGCTACGTCAGCGGTGTGTGTTTCCTGCAACAGGCCGGCCGGCGTCAGGGGGTTCCAGAACGTGAGCTCCCTCCTGCGACCCACGCCGAACCGCAGTGAACTGATGGTGGCGCCGTTCCCGGGCCTCAATGTGAGCTCGTAGAAGGCGTTCTCGACAACCAGCGCCTCCCCACCGTCAATCTCTCGCTCGGACAGCCGCAGCAGGTCTGCAGGGGAGGGTGGCTCTGAGCCGGCGGTGTCAAGCATGCACGCGGCAGCCGCGAAACACAGCGCGGCAAGTATAGCTCGGCAGGGTCGTAGCATTCTTGGATGGTACGTGACGCCTGTTACAGGAACCGCAGCGCACACTGTCTCGCGCAGGACGATGCCAGGTGCCTGCGGCTGAACTCAACGTATGATACATGTGGTGCTGCATGACTACAAGTCACTTCGCTGCGCGCCCCTCGGCGTGCGGGCCGATGTTCGCCAGCGGCGGCCGGTGCGACGCAGGGGTCGCTCGGGGCTGGAGATATTTTGGCTTCATGTCGAGAAGCGCGGGTGGCGCTACCTCGCTCGTATTCGCTCGCGTGAGCCTTTCAGGCGGTTTTGCGGCCTCCAGGATTGATTTCGGCGAATCGGACTCTTTATACTTTTCCTTTGGTGTGCGTCCGCCAGCCCAGTGAGCATATCGTTGGAGGAGCCGATGCCCAGACCCACTTTTGCCCGCATAGACCTTGATGCAGTAGCGCACAATGTGCAGGCTGTGAAGCGCCTGATAGGCGACAGGAAGATCTGCGCCGCCGTGAAGGCCGATGCCTACGGCCACGGCGCGCCGGCCGTGGCCAAGGTGATGAGCATGGCCGGGGCCGACATGTTCGGCGTCGCCATGACCGAGGAAGCGGTAGAGCTCAGGGACGCAGGCATCAGAAAGCCCATCATCTTGCTCACAGCCGTCCCCGAGGAGGACATAGAGGAGATCCTTGAATACGGGATATCCGCGTGCATTGTGGAAGAAGGATTCGCCCGGCGGCTTTCCGAAAAAGCGGTTGCGAGCGCGACGGTGGCCGATGTCCAAGTGAAGGTTGACACCGGCATGAGGCGCGTGGGCATCCTCTACCAGCAGGCGGCCGAAGCCATTCTGCGCATCTCCCGGCTGCCCAACGTGAGGCTTAGCGGCATCTTCAGCCACTTCGCCTGCAGCGACGCCGAGGACCTGAGCACCTCGCGAGAGCAGCTTCGCCGGTTCAAATGGGTGATCGGCGCGCTGGAGTCGGCGGGTCTCCGGATGCCGCTGCTTCACATGGCCAATAGCTGCGCCACGTTGCGCATGCCCGAGGCGCACCTGGACTGCGTGCGCCCTGGGCTGATCCTTTGCGGCCTGCACCCCAAGACCCACGGCGAGTGCGGGATTCAGCTCCAGCCTGTTATGTCCCTGCACAGCCGCGTCTCGTTCTGCAAGACTGTCTCCGCGGGTGAGAAACTGGGCTACGGTCATACGTTCACGGCGCGGCGGGACTCTGTGATTGCCACCCTCCCGATCGGCTATCACGACGGATTTCTGCGGCAGTACTCCAACAAAGGGCAGGTGCTCGTGCGCGGCCGCCGCGCTCCGGTTGTCGGGCGGGTGTGCATGGACCAGACCCTTGTTGACGTCACGGATGTCCCCGGTGCTTGTACGGGCGATGAAGTGGTGATCTACGGAGAGCAGGGCGGGAGCAGGATCAGCGTGGAGGAGATGGCTTCGCTGGTGGACAGCATTCCCTACGAGTTGACCTGCTCCGTCGGCGGGCGGGTGCGGCGTCGGTACGTGCTCGGCGGCGTGGTGGTCGGCGAGACGCCGATGCGCTCGGTAGTGCCGCCCGCGTTGGTGCGCCAGATATTCTCCGCCTCGACGGCTGTCCCAGATGGTAGAGCTGCGAGCCAGTGCGACAGGCTTGGGGCCGCTTGATGTAGCCCCGAAGCGGTGGCACCAGGCGCAGGAGACCCTTTAGACGCGCCTGCCTTTCTGCCATGTCCATGCGATTAGGTGCCTGCGGGAAGGTCTGCTCCTCCTGGGCCGGCAGTTTTCGCCACCGGTTGCGAGACCACATGGGGTTAGGCCGCTGACCGGCGGCTCAGGCCGGTGCGCACCCGTAAGTCATTTGTCAAATCGGCGCCCTCCGCCTAACATGATAAGGTTGGTGGAGTGCGGCCCAGTTGCCGTGGCAGATCCTCCCGTGCGGCACAGTGCCGCGCATCGCTGTTCCTAAGATTCCATGCCGAGCATACATGTCAAGAAGAGGCAGGTCGGGGCCAAGATCGTCTACTATGGTCCCGGTCTGTCCGGCAAGAGCGCGAATCTTCGCTTCATCTGCAACAACATCGGGCAGGAGAACAGGGGGAAGCTCATTGCGCTTACCGTCACGGGAGCAGACGGGCTTTACATCGACGTGCTGCCCGTCAGGTTCGGGAAGGTCAAGGGGTTTGGCGTCACCTATAACCTGTGCACCGTTCCCGGGCAGGCGATGTGCAACACCGCGCGGCGGCTCGTGCTGAAAGGCGCCGACGGCGTCGTCTTCGTGGCGGACTCGAGAAAAAACCGGATGGCGGCTAATCTGGATTCGCTCGAAAACCTGCAGGAGAATCTGGAACGCAACGACCTGAGCCTGGAGCACGTTCCGCACGTCATTCAGTACAACTGGCGCAATGCCCCCGACGCGCTGCCGCTCGCTGAGCTGCGCGCCACCCTCAACCATCACGGCGTGCTCGAGTTCGAGGCAAACGCCGTCAACGGGGAAGGGGTCATGGACACCCTGGAGGCAATTGTGGACATCGTGCGCAACGATATTGAAGAGCGTCTGTGACCTACGGAGCCATTGGGGGCGAGGGTTCGGTCGAGTCGTTCTCACAATCGAGTGACCTCAGCCTGCATGAAAGGGTGGCGTGTGGCAGAAACGCAGGCAGCCTGCGGCCGCTGCTGCAGCGAGAGTACTGACAGGGACGAGAACGATAGCGGCGCCCCAGGGTGGTGACGCTCCGTTCCTGAAGGGTGCGGACGACAGCGACGAGAAGAGTGAGCGCCCGAAATGGATGGTGAGAGCTACGAGCCCGATCAGTTCTGCCTCATCTGTCTGGTTTCCACCGAGGGGGTGGGCCCGGCCAGCATTCGCAAGGTCATGGCGGGTGCCAAAGCGCGCGGCATCTCGCTCAGTGATGCCCTCAGGCTCCCGGCCGCGGAGCTGGAGGGGGCGTTTGGCATTGCACGTAAGGTTGCCTCGGTTATCGCCGGCCTGGAATCGCCGCTGCTGGGCGGCCAGGCTGTCCTGGATTGGCTGGCGCGCGTTGAGGCGCAGCCCGTCTTCGAGGGTTCGCGACATTATCCTGCCCGCATCCTAGAATCGCTCCGGGAGTCGGCGCCGCCGGTTCTGTTCGTTTTGGGCGAGCCGGAGATACTGGCTCGTCCGAGCATTGCGGTGGTGGGTTCGCGCATGCCGTCGGAGGCGGCCGTTGCCGCGGCGGAGTCCTTTGCGGGCGAGATGGCGGCGGCTGGCGTTGCAGTTGTCAGCGGCGCCGCCGTTGGGATTGACACGGCCGCGCACAAGGGCGCTATCGGGCGAGGGGCCACGGTGGTGGTGCCACCAGTCGGCATAGGACGCTTCAGGTGGCGCGGCATCGCCGAGGAGGAGTTCCTGTCGGGACGCTGGTGTCTGCTCGGACAGTTCCCGCCGTTCGAAGGGTGGAAGAAGCGGTATGCGCTGATCCGCAACCAGACCATCGTTGCGGCCTCGGAGGCGGTCGTCGCCTTCGAGCCACGCGACAGCGGTGGGACGTGGCACGGGTGCGTGACGGCCTTGCGAATGAGGAAGCCGCTGTTCGTCGCAAGTGCAAGGGGGAGCGTTGCGAACCGCCGTGCGCTGGAGCGACTTGTCCGGCACGGCGCAGTGGTTCTCGACGCCCGCTGCATGCCCGACCATCCGGCCTTCAAGAAGCTCCTCGACGGCTACCGCCTTCCGCCGGTATCCGCGCAGCTTCCCCTGTTCGACCCGCTGGACGGGTTGCAGTGACGGGCGGGCCGTCCCTGTTTGACGAAAAGGCTGCCTTTCCCATAGACTCACTCCGTGCTACGCTATTCCTGCCATTTGGGAGCGCAAGGGGATGTCGGTCCTGGTGGTCGGTTCGGTTGCCGTCGACACGATTGAGACCCCGTTCGGCAAGGTCGAGTCCGTTCTGGGCGGCTCGGCGGTGTACTTCTCGCTTGCAGCGTCGCTCTTCTCGCGGGTGCGTCTTGTGGGTGTGGTTGGCGAGGACTTCCCGCCGGAGTACCGCCAGCTTCTTGAGGGCCGGCCCATCGATCTGGATGGGTTGACAGTTGCTCACGGGCGCACGTTCCGCTGGGAGGGCGTCTACCGAGGGCAGATGAACGAGGCCGAGACGCGCCAGGTGCAGCTTAACGTGTTCGAGGACTTCCGCCCCGTGGTTCCGGACGCGTACAAGGACTCCGAGTTCGTGTTCTTGGCCAACGCTTCTCCGCACACGCAGCTTTACGTGCGGCGGCAGGTGCCTGCGGCCCGGTTCGTCATGGCGGACACGATGAACCTGTGGATCAAGATGGAGAGGCCGGCGCTGATAGAGCTTCTGCGGAACGTGGACGCCTTGATCCTGAACGATGCCGAGGCGCGCCAGTTAAGCGGGGATGATAACCTTCTGAGGGCTGCCAGATGGGTTTGTGAGCAGGGGCCGGGCTGCTGCGTGATCAAGAAGGCCGAGCACGGCGCGCTGCTCATGGGTCCCGAAGGGGTGTTCGTTCTGCCGGGATTCCCCACTGAGAACGTGATTGACCCGACAGGGGCGGGCGACTCGTTTGCGGGGGGGCTGATGGGCTACGCTGCCGCCAGCGGCGATCCGACTCCGAAGGTCCTTCGCAAGGCACTGGCGTACGGAACGGTGATGGCAGCATTTGCGATTGAGGATTTCGCGACGGTGGGACTCTGCGGCATCTCGCGGCGCCACATCGAGCAGCGGCTGAAGGAATTCATCCGCGCCACGCACCTGACTTGACGGCGATCTCAAACCTGATGCCGTGCGCAACGGGGCGTCTGAGCCGAGAGCCGGCAATGTCATCGCTGCCCCCCGCTGGCCGCCCTTGCGGCTTTCTAGGCCTGGAAGGCCCGGCATACATTGGTGCCGCCGCTCAGCCCTTGGCCGCGCTTATGCCGTTAAGTTGCTTCTGGAAACGGGCCTGCCGGCGCGCGGCGGTGTTGGCCTTGATGATGCCCTTGATGGCTGCTCTCTGCAGGAGTTTGGTGAGAAGGTTCAACTGTCCCTGTGCCGCCTTGGCGTCGCCTCTTTCCACGGCACGTTCAAAGCTCCTCGTTTCCGTTGTCAGCCTGCTCTTGACCGGTTTGTTGCACTGCTGGCGCTTCTTGCCTTGTCGCAAGGCTTTTGTTGCTGATGCTCTGTGTGGCATTTGGGGGTCTCCTTGGGTTCTCTTGTTTCGATCGGCACGGATGCCGGCCAGGATCACTTGCCCAGCGCGTCCACCTTCTGGGCGACGTCTCGGAAAGAGATATCGTTGCTGTAGAGCCTCTTGTAGATCTTTAGCGCCTGCTCCTTGTCGCCCATGAGTTCGAGGGCAGAAGCGAGCAGGTAGTAAAGCTGCATGCCGGTCGAATCAAGTTGAGGTCGGCTTGAGATCGCTCTATTGTACTGTTCGACAGCCAGGTCGTGCTGCCCTTTTGCCGTGAAGCATTGCCCCAGCATAGTGGCCCCTTCCACCTCAAGTCCGGGGTCACGGACAGCGATCTGGAACGCAGCTATGGCGCCGTCGTAGTTCTTCATTGCCAGCAGTGCCTGACCGAGCTTCAGGTACAGCCCGTGGTCGGTGGGATGTTCTTTCACGCGCCACGCGTATTCCCGTGCAGCGAATTCATTCCGCTCCGGTTCAAGTTTGCGCTTCTTCTTGAGCAGATCTTCGTTGCCGGGATCCTTTTTCAGGTTGTCGTTGATCTCACGCAGCTCATTCTCACGCATCTGCAATTGTAGGTCGCCCGACAGCTCCCGAATCTCATAGTTGTCGGGCAGGCGCTGGCCGGCCTCCTCGAGCAGGCGAAGACCCTCTTCCGGGAGGCCCTGCTGCCGGTAAAGCATCACCAGACCCGCGATCCTGGACACGTTGTCGGGCTCCTTTTCCAGCGCCTGGTGGGCTTCCCTGATCAGTTCCTCGCGCCGTTCAAATGCCGTTCTATGCCTTCGGACGCCCTCCTGCGCGGCGTTCTTGTCGCGGATCAGGTCGCGGAAACTAGCAGCCTGCTCCATGCCGGTGGCCTGCATATGATCCAGCGCCGCCAGGTTCTTGATCCTGCGTTGCAGTTCTTGATCATACGGCTGGAGGGGTGCAAGCGCCCTCAGCACATTTGCAGCTTCGTTGGCCTGTCCGTTCTCTTCAAGCACCTGTGCGAGAATGCGCATGGCCTTCTTGTTGTTGGGCCGGAGCGTCAGGATGTCTTTGAAGATCGTGATGGCGGATTCGTATAGTCCGGCCTTCCATGCAGCCTGTCCTGCCGCGTGAAGCGCGCCGATGCTGTCTGGGGTGTGCTCCAGACAGTCTTCCATGCACTCGAGTTGCTGCTGGGCGTTCTTGAACTGAAACATGGCCTTCAACCTGGGCCGCAGCGCGGCTATCTGCCGCACGACACCGTCCACGAACGACCCACCTAGCGTCTCCAGACGCCGCCGCTCGGTTCCCCTAAGCAGCGCCCGCGCGTTGGGGTACTCCGGTTCGATCTTCAGCAATTGGCGGTAGAGCTCGATGCCGTAGTCGTAGTTGCCCATGTTGACGGCTTCGCATGCTCTGTCGTAGATGTCTTTGACCGCCACTGGATAACTCCGCTAAGTCCAGTTTCGTTCGACCTTTGCAATTGTTACCACTGTAGCGGTCGGCGTGGGCTGTGTCAAGCGTGAGGCCGCAGCGGGGCTGAGGGAGAGGTGTGTCACGTGCAGACGATCCATACGAAGAGGCTGGCCGCAGCCGTCGCGGCCAGGGTGAAGGGAAGGCCGATCTTGACGAACCCCACGAAGCTGGTTGGCTCACCCATCCTGCGCAGCATGCCGTAGGCGACGACGTTGGCCGAGGCCCCGATCGGCGTTATGTTGCCGCCCAGGCAAGACCCGATGAGCAGTCCGTAAGCAAGGACCATGTTCTGTCCCACTCCCTGGGTGCTGCCGGGAAGCCAGTGTCCGCGGAAGTGGGTTGACCGCCGTCGGGACGGGCAGTACACTCCTGCGTAAAGGGCAATCTTCAATCCGTTTTGAATGGGTTCTGATGCGCACCGGCGGAGCGTGTGGATAGCTCGTCCAATAGGGGAAGGATGCTGCCATGAGTCGCCCACTTGCAGTAGCTGGATTGCTGATCATGTTGCTCGCGGCGTCGTGCGCAACGGTGGCGCCGCGGCAGGCCATCGTAGAGGACCCGATCTTTGACTTCGACAGGATCATGAATGACCCGCTCGATGCCAAGGTGCTCTCGACTGCCGAGGCTGAAGGCGTCGTCGTGGAAGAGGTCGAGTACACCGCCGGCGTCTGGAACGGCAAGGCAGCACGGATCTACGGCATCCTGGCCTACCCCAAGGGCGGCAGAAACCTGCCAGCCGTCTTCTGGAGCCAGGGCGGGATGTACCCCGCCGGCGACTACTGGCCCAAGGTCTTCGCCAAGAAGGGCTATTTCGCCCTCAATGTGACGCTGCCCCATGACGTCTACAACTCCTTTGCGCGGTTTACGACGGAGGATGCCAAGCACGGCAACCTCACCGGTCTGGCAATCGCGCAGATGCGCGGCATCACCTACATGACCCAGCGCCCTGAGGTCGACGAGAAGCGCATCGGCGTCGGCGGCACCTCGTACGGCGGCCTCTTCTCGTCGCTGATTGCGGGCGCCGACCCGCGCGTCAAGGCCGGCATGTCCTTCTTCACCACCGGCAATCATTACCTCGGCACCAACTATCCGCAATTCACCCAGCTCCGCACCACCGACGAGGTCGGCATCTGGCGGGGGACGATTGACCCGGCGTGGCGGCTCCGGCAGAAGAAGGTCGCGTTCCTCTGGGGCATCGCCGCGAATGACCACTGGCACTACCTGCCCGCCGCTGTCCAGACCTACAAGGACTCAATCGGCGAGAAACGGATGGCCATCGTCCCCAACTGGGCACACGCTCTGCCGGTGAACGTTGACCAGATGCTCATAGACTGGTTCGACGTTTACCTCACCAAAACCCGCAAGCCCTACAATCAGCCGGGCGAGATGACGGCGAAGAACGTCGATGGGAAGCTCATCGCGTCATGGGACTGGACGGGCGACAACCTGATCACGAAGGCCGAGCTCGTCGTCAGCTACGGCGCGGTGCGGCCGTGGCATTGCTGGGTTTACCGCTATCACTATGTGATCCCGGCGAAGATCGACGGCCGGAGCGCAAGCGCGGAGATCCCTGTCTTCGAGCCTGGCTTCGAGCTGCTCGCCTACGGCAACATTACCGACGAGCGCGGCGTCGTCACGTCCACGATTCCGATCGCCGTCCAGCCGGACAAGCTCGGGATCACCGACCCTACGGCGAAGCAGAACTTCAGCACCGTCCTGGTCACCGACTTCTCGCCGGAGGAGATGGTGTTCCTGGAGCGCCACGGCACGCCGGTCCCAGGCAAGCCGGACACGAATGAGAAGCAGGGGGGCGCGCAGAGCCTGCGCGTCGACGATCCGAAAGCGGTGGTCTCGATGAAGCTCGGCCACGTGCCCGAACACGGCCATCGGCTGACGCTGTGGCTCAAGGCGGACAGGCCGGCGACGATTCAGGTGAAGGTCGTGGGGGCGCCGCCGGCGAACTGGGGTTGGCCCATCGTCGACATGCTCCGTCGCCAGTATGCGGGCACGCCGGACATCAAGCCCGAAGACATAGTGCTTCCTGTCTTCACGCTCGACGCTGGGGTCGACACAGAGTGGCGTGAGTTCGCCCTCGACTGCCCGTTCGACGGCATGCCCGTCGAAGGCTATAACCTGGTGATCAGCCAGGCCGCGGGTGGTGAGGCCGTCTACTGGATCGACACCATCGGCTTCGAGCCGCGGTGGAAGGCGAATTGACGGGGACACTCCGCGTGAACCTGCGCTGAGGGATGGGCGAGCCGCGGCGCTCCTGGACCTGACGGCCGCCGAGAAACTGGGTTCTGCAGTAACCTCTTGCGGCAGTCTTGACAGATTGGCACTGCGGACGGTGCCCTCCCGCGGGACGGGGGTGGAGAGGGTTCGTCTACTGGGCTGCGGTGCCCGGGGGGCAGGCGAAAAGGTCCATGCTCGTGGATCTGCTCAAGCGCGCATTCGACGGCTCTGTGGCGCTGCTCGTAGCGTCGCTCTTGGATACCCGGGAGGTTCGGAAAGGGGACATAGAGGAGATCAGGCGGCTCATCGCCGAGCATGAGCGGGAGGGGATCGAATGAACGCCGTCACGTCTTGGGAGGCGCTTCAACGACGGCGGCTGTCATGATAGAATGGATGGCGCTTGTCACAAGGGTGGTGCTCAACGCTTCGGCCAATGTGCTGATGAAGGTCGGTTCCAACACTGCGGAGCCGTTAAGTGAATCAACGTCGGTTGGCCCACGGGTGTGCGGTGTCCTGAACGCGGCGCCAGCAGGATGAAGACTCGCGGGCCATTAGGCGAAATGTGATCGAGGGACGTTTCTCAAGGCTTTCGGCCCATGGGTGAATCAAAAGTCGCCATTCTGAAAACGGGTCCGGATACTGTCCTGGCGGACTATGGCGAACTTATGCATCTTGCCGGCTACGAGGAAGAGCTTGATCCGTCTGCGCCAACGGCGCTCAAAGTCAACATAAGCTGGCACCGCTGGTTCCCCGCTTGCTCTACTACGCCCTGGCAACTGGAAGGCGTCACCTGGTCTTACCTCGCCAGCATCATCTACCACGACCGGTACTGGTATCCTTTGAAGGGCAAGGGACGAGCCAGAGCATTCATGGGAAGCCCATGGGGAGAGTTGTTCCAATCCTACGGAACAGAGGAGGCCTCCGATGCCGACGATAATACGTAAGTTAAGGGCGGAATGCTCCCCGGAGCATAAGGCGGCGGTCGCTACCGCCGCTGGATGCTCAGTGTTTTTTCTGCTGGTATGGACGGTCCCGGGCACCGCTAATAATGTTCACTGGTTTGCGTTTAACCATCCTTTCGTATTCGTCTGTCTTGTTGGCATCGTTTTGGGGGTCGTGACATCGGCCTTGCAGGGGTCTTACGAGCTCCGAGGCATCGGCACAGCGCGGTACATCGGCGCAATCTACCTACTCGGTTTTGCCCTATGGGCTGTTGTCTACCTTTTGTCGCCGGTGTTTCTTGATCATGCAGAGCCTCAGATCGCATGCGTCTCTGCCGTGTTCGACCGCGGCGGGCCCTTGTATCACGGGATAGACTCCGCCGCACGGTATTCTCTACTGTACGGCCCGATTACCTGGTTGGTACCAGCGTTCTTTTTCAAGTTGATAGGGCCGAGTACTTTCGCCACAAAACTGGGAGGGGCACTCGCAGGCTTGGGTGCAGTTGGCCTAACCTATCTGGCTCTGCGGCGTCGCGGGAAGTGGTGTAGAGCTGGTGTCTGGGCCGGGTGCTTTGTCGCACTACTCCTCATGTTTCGGCACAAAGCATTCTGGCCGCGCCCCGAGCCCTACCTCGTCCTCTGCTCCGCGCTGGCTCTCTGTGCCCTGACCACCCGTTCTTGGGCACTGTCAGCTACCCTTTGCGGGCTAGCCATCGGTGTCGCTGTCAATCTGAAAATCCACGGTGTGTTCTACATCGCTCCGGCACTGGGTGTGATGCTTGATCGCCGCCGATATGCTGCCGTAGTGCTAGCCGGCCTTCTTGCGCTGATGGTGGGCTATGCGCCTTATTTGCTTCCCAATGTTTCATTGCACAACATGATTGTGTGGCTCCGTGCTGCGTCGATGCAGGGGCTTAAGAAGGGCGAGTTATTGCATAACGTGGAATGGATTGCTTTTCTGAGCATACCCTTGGTGAGCCTCATTGCGTAC